>Ga0182742_1002398_pt1 | contig 20794 bp, 18 predicted proteins | sample eDN5th37CBELigMG_FD_128880 | JGI IMG/M metagenome (GOLD analysis project Ga0182742, IMG submission 128880) | Enriched Miracle-Growth compost microbial communities from Emeryville, California, USA - eDNA 5th pass 37_C BE-Lig MG (version 2)... ... | reverse complement strand
TTGGCCCCACTTCATTTAGAAACTGAGTGATTTCAGCTTCATACCCTTCAATATAGTCCACTTCAAGACCGGCGTTGATTTTCACTTTTCCTTCGTACTGCGCTTTTAACTTTGAAACCTCTTCAAAATAGTCATCTAACTTTTCTTTTTGCATTGCACTGTCCGATTGTGGTGTAGGGTCTACAAATGTATCGGGAAGTGGTGCATGCTCTGTAAATGAGATTTCTGTATACCCGAGTGCTAAAGCCCGCTCAATATACGCTTCAAAAGAGTCATTTGTACCATGTGGACAGAATCTAGTATGTACATGACCGTCTCTCATTTTCTACGTTCGCCCCCAATCGCAAAGCTATTCGTGACAGGATTTGATATAGTTCGATAAGAAATTAAACAAAAAATTGAAATTACTGGTCAAAAAATGTCGTTTACATGGTATCATAAATACATAAAAAAAACAGTTCTTATATTTTCTTATATTATATAAATCTATTGAAGCTGATTTTTGTATGAAACCCAGGGGGATTGGCATGGAGTATATCATAGCTGCTATAGGCATAGCACTAGGCCTATTTTTAATAACTTATTTAATGAAACGTAAGTATTTTAATGAAGTGGACCGTTATGAAGCTTGGAAGATTGATATCATGAATCGACCGGTCCAAGATGAAATGTCTAAAGTGAAAAAGCTGAATATGACAGGTCAAACAGAAGAGCTATTTGAGAGATGGCGTAAAGAATGGGATGAAATTGTTACTTCCGAACTACCAGATATTGAGGAATTTCTTCTTGATGCGGAAGATTACACAGACAAACTTCGTTTTAGGAAAGCAAAAGAGTCGTTTGCCAAGATTGAAACAAAGTTGGCTGATATTGAACAGCAAATTGAGAAGCTCCTTCAGGAATTAAATGAGTTAGTTGGCAGTGAAGAGAAGAACCGCAGTGAAATTGATTTGCTTAAAGAGCAGTATCGTGATTGCCGGAAAAATCTTCTTGCACATCGACATAGCTTTGGGACAGCAGAGAAGAGTCTTGAGAACCAATTAAATGAAATTCTAACTCAGTTCGAGCTGTTTGATGAAAAAACGTCAAGCGGTAATTACCTTGAGGCGAGAGAGGTTGTGCTAGCAATTGCGGCCAAACTTGATGAGATTTCTACTAAGATGGAAATAATTCCTCAGCTCCTTCATGATTGCCAGTTAGGAATACCTGCTCAAATGAACGAATTAAAAGAAGGTTGTCGTGAAATGGCGGCCCAAGGGTATGTTATCGATCATTTAGGAGCAATTAAGGAATTAGAAGAAGTTGAGAATCAATTAAATGAATATTTATCACTAATTTCAGAAACAGAAGTTGCTGAAATCCAACAGGGTACAGAAGCAATTAAAGATAAGCTTGAAAACCTTTTTGACCAATTAGAGAATGAAGCATTAGCAAAGCAGTTTGTAATTCATAATGAGAAAAACCTAACTCAATTGATGCAAAATGCAATGGTTGAAAACGATAATATTCAGGAAGAAATCCAGTCGATTCAGCAAAGCTACGAGATTTCTGATCAGAAAATGGATGCTCATATTGTTGCTGAAGGAAGGCTTGAACAATTAGTGAAAAGATACGAACTACTTGTTGCCAAAATCGATCAAGGAGAAACAGCATACAGCTTCTTACGCGATGATCTCTCCGAGCTGAAGCAAGACTTAGAAGAATGTATTAAGGAACAAGAAGAGTTCAAAGAAACGTTGAATGCCTTTAGGAAAGATGAAATAGCTGCAAGGGAAAAAGTGAGAAATCTTTCTCAAAAGACTACCGAGATGATTAAGCTTATTTCTAAAAGTAATTTGCCAGGATTGTCTCAGAATTACAAGTATCTATTAGAGGATGCTAAAGAAAGTATCCAGAATGCTGCAGATAAGCTTGAACAAAAACCGCTTAAAATCCCAACAGTTCAGCAGTACCTTGAAATTGCTGAAATAACAGTGGAAAAACTAGTAACGATGACCGAAGAAACTGTTGACCATGTAAAATTGGCGGAAAGAGTCATCCAATATGGAAATCGCTATCGCAGCAGCCATCCTTCTGTTGCCAAACGGTTGGCAGTAGCAGAAGAGGCATTTAGAAAATATGATTATAGCCAAGCATTAGAAGAAGCGGCTGCAGCGATTGAGGAAGTTGAACCAGGTGCCATAAAGAAAATTCAAGAACTCTTTGTTGAAACGACAGTATAAAAGAAGGTCTCCGTGTTGGAGGCCTTTTTGCATGTTGTCGGAGTTGAACGAGCCGTTTCCGCTTTTCGTATTGGAGCAAATTGGTAGTATAAAACGGAAGGTGATTGTATTTTCAAATATGGGCTAGTGTGATAAAATCTCTTGTTAGCAATGTCGGTATTTTTGAGAGGGGGTAGAATAAATGATTTATTTAGATAATAGTGCAACAACGAAACCTTTTAAAGAAGTGATTGATTCTTTTACGAAGGTTGCTTCAAGTTATTATGGAAATCCTTCCTCTTTGCATCAGATGGGTGGACAAGCAGAAAAGCTCTTGTCTCAGGCACATTCACAAATAGCTAAATTACTTGGAGTGAAAACAAGTGAAATTGTTTTTACATCTGGAGGTACAGAAGGAAATAACCTTGCAATTAAAGGAATTGCAATGGAGCATAGAAAAAGAGGAAAGCATATCATTACAACCGAGGTTGAACATGACTCTGTCCGAAACTCTTTTAAGCAGTTAGAAGAGTTAGGATTTGATGTAACTTATATTCCTGTAGATGCGGAGGGGCGTGTAAACTCCTTAGATGTCGAACAGGCAATTCGTTTTGATACAATCCTTGTTTCGGTGATTCATATTAATAACGAAGTAGGAACAATCCAACCGATAAGAGAGATCGGTCGCTTGCTTAAGGACTATCCAAAGATTTATTTCCATGTTGACCATGTTCAAGGAGTGGGGAAGCTACCACTCAATTTTTATGAATGTGGAATTGATTTATGCACGATATCAGGGCACAAGTTTCACGGGCTAAAAGGTACGGGAGCATTGTTTATTCGTGACGGGATTAAAATTTCTTCCTTGCTTTCTGGAGGTGGCCAGGAAACTGAAAGAAGAAGTGGGACAGAGAACGTTGCCGGTATGGTGGCAATGGCTAAAGCTTTGAGAATGACGCTAGACTTGCGTGAACAAAAATTTGCGCAATTAACAGAAATTTTGGGTACAATAAAATCCGGGTTAAAGCAATTGCCGGATGTCTGTATCCATTCGCCTGAAGAAAATTCAGCACCACATATCCTTAATTTTTCAATAAAGGGAATTAAATCAGAAGTTTTCGTCCACGCACTTGAAGAAAAAGGGATATACGTGTCCACAACAAGTGCATGTTCATCAAAACGAAATGCTCCAAGCAAAACGCTTCTAGCAATGGGAGTTCCTGTAGAACAAGCAGAACGGGCAATCCGAATAAGTCTATCATATGAAAATACGATGCAAGAAGCAGAAATATTGATTCAGGCCGTTTCGGAAAGTGTAAAACGATTAAGAGAGGTAATGAATTAAAATGTTATATGATCATATTGTCATCCGCTACGGTGAAATATCGACTAAAGGGCGGAATCGAAATAAATTTATTGATAAACTGAGAAAGAGCGTAAAGCGTGCAATACAAGACTTTCCGAACGCGACGGTCAAATCCGAGCGAGATAGAATGTATGTCTTGTTAAATGGCGAAGATGGTGTTGAAGTTGCGGAAAAGTTAAAGAAAGTTTTTGGCATCCAATCGCTAAGTCCTGCCATTAAAGTAGAAAAAGATATCGAAAAAATGAAAGACGCTGCATTAGAATTATTTACGCACTTATACAAGGAAGGTAAGACGTTTAAAATCACTGGAAAACGGTCGGACAAAACCTTTGAATTAACAACAAACGATATCAACCAAGAATTTGGTGGTCATTTGTTAAAAAATGTACCTGGGTTAAAAGTGGACGTTCGTAATCCAGATATTAATTTGCAAATTGAGATTCGCGCAGAGGCAGCATACCTATCAGCAGAAAATATTAGGGGCGCAGCAGGTCTACCAGTTGGCTCAGGTGGGAAGGCCATGCTTATGCTTTCAGGTGGCATAGATAGCCCAGTTGCAGGTTATTTGTCAATGAAACGCGGTTTGGAAGTGGAAGGAGTCCATTTTGCAAGCCCGCCATTTACAAGTGAACGTGCCAAGCAAAAGGTAATCGATTTAACGGAAAAATTAGCTGACGTGAGTGGGAAAATGGTTCTGCATATTGTGCCATTTACTGAGATTCAACGAACCATTCAAAAACAAGTACCAGAAAACTATACGATGACAACAACACGGAGACTGATGCTTCGAATTACGGACCGACTTCGTGAACAGCATGGTGGTCTTGCAATTATTACAGGAGAAAGCCTTGGGCAAGTAGCCAGTCAAACATTGGAGAGCATGTATGCGATTAATGAAGTGACAAGCACACCAATTATTAGACCACTTATAGCGACTGACAAAACCGACATTATGGAGATTGCAGCGAAGATTGATACGCTTGAAATATCGAACCTGCCATATGAGGATTGCTGTACGGTGTTTGTTCCGTCATCACCTAAAACAAAACCAAAACTTGAAAAGGTTCAGCATTATGAAAGTTATTTTGATTTTGAACCACTTATTGAAAAAGCAGTAAGTGAGACAGAAACAATCATTGTAATACCAGGTATGAGTCAAAAAGAGGAAGAGGATTTATTTTAAGAAATACGGCTTCTTTAAATTGTGAATAATTACCAACAAATGATTTGTATTAGTTCATGTGATTCTACACACTCTATACTCACAAGGAGGTGAACATCACATGGCTAACTCAAACAACTCAAACAACCTTTTAGTACCTGGGGTTGAAGAAGCTCTTAACCAAATGAAGTATGAAATTGCCTCTGAATTTGGCGTAAACCTTGGTGCTGAAACTACTTCTCGCGCTAACGGATCTGTTGGTGGAGAAATCACTAAGCGTTTAGTTTCTATGGCTCAACAACAAATGAGCGGATTTTCTCGATAAAAAAAATAAAATGGCTACAGGAACGGGAAGAAATTCCCGTTCCTTTTTTGCGTTTTATAAAGAATTTTTGTATACGCTTTATTCTTTATTCAGTTGCCAATCGACGCGGTTTTCTTGTAGTTTAAACAGATATAAATAGTACCTAAGATTAGTACCAGATATAGGATAATATGACAATGTATTCAACAAATTCCCTCTTTACTATTCCCTCTTTTTTATAAAAAATAGTACACAACTCCAATGTTTTCTGTTTATAATGTTATTAGATATTATTACTTGGTACTAAATTAAGGAGGGGCAATAATGAAAAGGGAACAATTAATTGCACCGCAAAAGTATAATCTTATTTCTGAATTTGAACGGCATGCACAAGTGGAAGGAAAGCTTGCACTTCAATGGGAAAATGAAGCTGGAGATAAAAAGGAAATCACTTATCATGATTTAATGATAAATGCGAACAGAATTGGAAATGTCTTCAAGGCTAGTGGATTAACCAAGGGAGATGTTGTCTTGGTTGTTATTCCGCGGCTAATAGAAGCTTATCAAGTATATATTGCGGCGTTAAAATTAGGACTAGTTGTGATTCCGAGTTCAGAAATGTTGCGAACGAAAGATTTACAATACCGAATTACACATGGAGATGTGAAGGCGGTTGTTAGTTATTATCCGTACGTGGATCAATTTGTTGAAATCCCAGCAATGGAGAAGCTATTAAAATTTACGATAGGAAATCAGCAGCAAGGATGGATTTGTTTAGATGATGAGCTAATGGGTGCGTCATCAACTCTTGAACTAACAGATACAGATCGAGAAGACATGGCCTTTTTATCCTATACTTCTGGAACAACTGGGAATCCAAAGGGAGTTGTTCATACTCATGGTTGGGCATATGCACATCTGCATACTGCTGCTGAACATTGGTTAGGAATTGAAAATGGCGATAAAGTATGGGCTACAGCTGCACCAGGTTGGCAAAAGTGGATATGGAGTCCATTCCTCTCTGTTTTAGGAATGGGGGCTACAGGTTTTGTTTTCAATGGGAGATTTGAGCCTAAGAAGTATTTAAGTCTTATGGGGGAATATGACATTAACGTTCTTTGTTGTACGCCAACTGAGTATCGTTTAATGGCAAAAGTAGAAAATATTGCAGACTATCAACTGCCTGCATTAAAAAGCGCAGTATCTGCTGGTGAGCCGCTAAATCGTGAAGTAATTGATATATTTAGAAAATATTTTAATATCGATGTTCGCGATGGCTATGGACAAACAGAGAACACATTGCTTGTAGGTGTAACAAAAGGAACAGAGCTGAGAGAAGGGGCAATGGGGAAACCAACTCCAGGAAATCGTGTTGAAATTATTGACGATTACGGCAATCCTTGTCCAGTTGGTGTCGTCGGAGATATCGCTGTTCACATTGATACTCCGGCTCTGTTTAAAACCTATTATAAAGATCCTGAGCGAACAGCTAAGCAGTACCGTGGTGACTATTATGTTACGGGCGATAGAGCGAAAAAAGATAAAGAAGGTTACTTTTGGTTCGAAGGTCGTAGTGATGATATTATTATTAGTTCTGGCTATACAATTGGGCCGTTTGAAGTTGAGGATGCCCTCGTTAAACATCCAGCTGTAAAAGAATGTGCAGTAGTAGCTTCTCCTGATGAGGTGCGGGGCAATGTTGTAAAGGCTTTTGTTGTATTAAGAAATGAAGATGATCAACAAAAACCAGGACTAATTAAAGAGCTGCAAGAACATGTAAAAACTTTGACAGCTCCATATAAATATCCTCGGAAGATTGAGTTCATTGATGAATTGCCAAAAACAACTTCAGGAAAAATTCGTCGGATCGAACTTCGTCAAAAAGAATTAGAGGTGTGATCATTGGAAGGTGCAGAAGCTTAACCTGCACCTTCCTTTTTTATTTAGGCCTTTCTCAAACTTTGTTGTTTTTGAACAAAAAATACGTCTGAAAAAGCTAGGTTATTCAATATAAATAACTACATTTTAAGAGAAAAGAGTGCTAACCAATTTTAACAATAATCTTTACGAAAAAAACCTTAGGAAGCAGCCTTTTCTTATGAAGGGGAATTCATGTTGGAAATGGAGCTAAAAAAAAGAATTGTCACCTAGTTGAACACTCGATATAATTATCTTATTTCGAGTATAGAAAGAAATGAGGTGCGTTAGATGGCAAACCGGACAGAACAGCAAATCGGAATTCTCTATGCGGCTGTTGCTTATGTTTTGTGGGGAGTACTTCCAGTCTATTGGAAGCTATTGGGGGATGTTGGCGCAGAAGAAATCCTTGCGAATCGAGTCATTTGGTCGTTTGTTTTTATGATAGGATTATTACTTTTATTAAAAAAATGGTCTTTATTCCTCTCGACTATCCAGGGGTTTGCAAAGAATAAAAAGCAATTAGTCGCACTCACCATAGCTTCCGTGCTTATTAGTATTAATTGGTTTGTCTATATTTGGGCTGTCAATAGTGAGCAAATGATTGAGGCGAGCATGGGCTATTATATTAATCCATTGGTATCCGTTTTATTAGGGATCCTTTTCTTTAAAGAAAAGCTTTCTCCTGCCCAAATTGTTTCATTTTTGTTTGCAATTATCGGGGTTCTAATTATGACATTTTCCTATGGATCGGTCCCAAAGATTGCCCTTACTTTAGCTATTTCATTTGGTTTGTATGGAATGGCAAAGAAACTCATAAAAATGGATTCTGCAGTTGGTTTAGCATTAGAAACCATGGTGGTTACTCCAATAGCAGGGATTTACTTAATATTTTTTGTGGGAACAGAAAACTCATTTATTTCTGATGGATGGTTAACGAGCCTTCTATTAATGGGGGCTGGAATTGCAACAGCAGTACCGCTATTGTTCTTTGCGAAAGGTGCACAAAGCATTCCGTTAACCATGTTAGGGTTCCTTCAGTATATTGCTCCAACCATCACACTAATTTTGGGAATCTTTATATATCATGAGTCGTTTACAAAGACAGACTTATTAGCTTTTACATTTATTTGGGCGGCGTTAACTATTTTTTCGTTATCAAAAACCAAAATAGCTTCATTGCTTGAAGTGAAAATGCGTAAAGAGAAAAGCACTCATATCTAGCAAAAAAAGGCCTTCATTTGAATGGCCTTTTTTGCTTATAGGAGAAGCTGAGCATTTGTTTCTTTTAAAGGAAAGTCCGTCTAACTTTTTCCCAGAAGGAATTATCTTTTAACTTCAAGGTTTTTACTTGTTTATTACTTAGCTGAACCTCGATTTTCTCGACATGTTGAATACTCAGTGCTTCATTGTCAATCCCCATGATTGGATAGTCGTTGCCGTCCTGGACAACTTTTAAAGTTAATTTGCGACCTCCCGCTAAAATAAAGGATGAGCCAAGTGATCGATAATCATTTGTGTTGAGGGAAGCTACTTCACTCACCTGAAGACAAGGGATTAGTGGGTCAACAATGGATCCATTTACGGAGCGAGTATAACCAGTACTCCCCGTTGGTGTAGAAACAATCATCCCGTTTCCTCGAAATGTTTCGAAGTGAAGTTGGTCAATAAATACGTCCATTACAAATGTCCGAATGATAGAAGAACGAACACTAAATTCATTTAAACACTGGAAACTAGTTTCTTCGTCTATTTTGACATCAATGGTAGGATAGCGCCGAACTTCAAGGTTGTCATTCGTCATAGCATCAATAATAGAGGAAAGATTGTTTAGTTGAAAATCACAATACATGCTGCGTTTGTCTGTAAACGAAACGCCCGTATACAAACAATCATCTCGAAATCCTGTATTTCGAACTGCTTGTAAAAAAGTGTCATCGTCTCCAATGCTCACGATAATATTTGCAGACCGATAGTCTTTCACAAGGTCAAACTTACTTCTCGTGGCTAAATTGTAAAGGGGTGCAACAATTTCTTTCGTTTCAGGGTCAGGTTTATGATAAAAATAGAGCTTTCGACGATCTGGCATAAAGGACACCTCCAAAAAATTTGCTTTATATTGTTATATTACCCCTTTCTTCACATATTTTGCTAAAATAAGGGAGATTCATTCTGACCGTGCCGGGGAAATTAGGAAGATAATAAAAAAAGGAGGAATTTGATGAACGGGAAAAGATGGGCAGCGCTTGGAATTGCTGTAGTATTATTTGGAGTATCTGTGTTTGTTAACCTATTATCTAGTTTTGCGTTCTCAAAGGTGGATACCGCATTTACGGATTTATTAGCAACTGATCAAGAGGTGATGGAAGAGGTTCTTGAAGAAGGAGATGCCTATAATAAAATTGCTGTCTTAACAGTAAATGGAACAATCCAAGATACTGGGGACTCATCCTCCTTTTTAGATTCAACCGGGTATCATCATAATAAATTTATGAAGCAATTGAATTACGCTAAAGATGATGCGGATGTTAAAGCAATTGTTCTTCGTGTGAATAGTCCTGGTGGTGGGGTTGTTGAAAGTGCTGAAATACATGATAAGATTGTCGAGATTCAAGAAGAAGCAGGAAAGCCGGTTTATGTTTCAATGGGGTCAATGGCGGCATCTGGTGGGTACTATATCTCGGCTCCGGCAAAAAAAATCTACGCTAGTCCTGAAACGTTAACCGGTTCTTTAGGGGTCATCATGCAGGGAGTGAATTATTCAAAGTTAGCGGAGAATTATGGTGTTGAATTTGTGACCATTAAAAGTGGCCCATATAAAGATATTATGAGTGGTTCAAGGGAAATGACAGGTGAGGAAAGAGAGATTCTTCAAGAAATGATCGACAACTCTTATGAAGGGTTTGTTAAAGTGATATCGGAAGGTAGAAATATGTCTGAAGCAGAAGTTAAGAAGCTTGCTGATGGTCGTATTTATGATGGGCGTCAAGCTTTAGAGGTCAATTTAATTGATGGTTTAGGTCATTTAGAAGATGTCATTGAAACGGTTAAGGCAGAAGAAAACTTAGAGAATGCTCAAGTTAGTCAATATACAGAAAACATGGGTTGGAACTCACTCTTAAGTGTGGGAACGCAAAAACTTATGGGGGAAGAGACGGGTCTAATTCAGCTTTTATCACAGCCAAACTCCCCAAGGTTAATGTACTTATATGCTGAATAAGGAGGGACCGTTTTGAGCAACGACCATTATGATGGATCTAACCTAGAAAATAACGAAACAAATTTGATAGAAGAAACTCAGATTGAAGAAATAAATGAGATTGAACAAAGAATGGAATCAGTCCGGTTTGCGGGATTTTGGATGAGATTTTGGGCGTATTTGCTTGACCTTCTTGTGATTGGAAGCTTTAATCGTTTAATCATTTATCCAGTTTTTCGAGCATTGGATCTTTCAATTGTTGAACAGAACATGTTCACACCGATTGCGATTGCAACTGCCCTTACATTTTATTTATATTTTGTGTTAATGACAAAATTCTTAGGGCAAACGCTTGGAAAAATGGTATTTGGGATAAAAGTTGTAAATTTAAAAGGAGAAACACTTTCATGGGGTACGATTTTATTCCGTGAATGGATTGGTCGTTTTATTTCATCTACGATTCTTATTACATATATCATCGTTGCTTTTTTGCCGAAAAAACAAGGGCTTCACGATCTTTTTGCTGACACTTCCGTTGTTCATGAACGATAAACCTATCTAAAGATAGGTTTATTTTTTTATCTTTTGAGCATAATGAAAGGCTGAAAGGTAGTGAGCAATTTGAAGTGGCTGTTACTAATTCTACTTATTTTAATCCTACTCCTCATAAGCATTGTGTTGACCAAGATAAAGGTGTTTATCGATTTTTATCATGGAAAAGATGATGACCAATTAACAATTACTTTAAAAGCATGGGGGGGACTCTTAACCTATAAAAAAGAAATCCCAATGATTAAAGTAGCTGAAGATGATGCCGCTGTTGTGATAAAAGAAAAAACGAAAACTGGTCCATCTGAGAACACAACGCATGAACAAGAAAATAGTTTTAATGAAAAAGATCTTGTTAACAGTCTTCATGATACAAAAGCAATCTTAGAGCATGTTCTCGGCTTACATACACTTGTGCGCAAACTGATGCGCAAAGTAAAGGTAAAAAAGCTTGAATGGCATACCGGGGTAGGAATTGGTGATGCGGCTTCAACAGCGATCCTTTGTGGTGCTATTTGGGGCCTTAAAGGAGCAATAGTTGGATTAATTAGTAATTATATGAGGCTCACTGTCCATCCAGTATTAACAGTCACTCCTAACTTTCAACAATTCGCATCACAAATACAGCTAAAGTGTATTTTTCAACTACGTGTCGGGCATGCTATGTGGACAGGACTCAAACTGGTTAAATATTGGAAGGGCGGAATACCAGATTTTAAAACAAAGCCTTTATCTGTCCTTCCTAGTGATAATACAAACTCAGTTTAACTAAGGAGGATTTTTTATGTCTGATCATCCAATTCAAGGACTTATGACGACCGCAATGGAAAATTTAAAGGAAATGATTGATGTTAATACAATCATTGGAGACCCTGTTGAGACCCCGGATGGAAGTGTTATCATGACAGTTTCAAAGGTTGGCTTTGGTTTTGCTGCAGGCGGAAGTGAGTTTGTGGTTGATGGAGAAGATTCAAAAAAGCAACCTTTTGGTGGAGGTAGTGGAGGCGGGGTTTCTATTACACCTATTGCCTTTTTAATTGTCAGTTCCCAAGGGGTAAAAATGCTTCATTTGGACGAGAATACACATCTCATTGAAAAGATTTTAGATGTTGCGCCGCAAGCAGTTGAGAAGATTCAACAAATGCTCTCAAAAGGTGATAAAGGAAATAAAGGCAACGACAAAAAAAACGATGACTTACAGCCAAGTAACCCAAGTGAATATAAAGGACCAAAGCAGGATTTAGATATATAAGAAACAGCAAGAGTTAACTTTTCGTTGAAAAGTTAACTTTTTATTTGCGGCCTTTTGAGCTTTGTATACACCCATAGGGACATTAAAATCGGGCTCCGAAAAAGCATGTTTAAATGCAATTAATTGAAAATATTTACGATTAAAGATATATTTAACACTGTACATATAATGGACAAGGAGATGAGGTAAGTGGCAAATATTACGTTTAAAGGGAATTCAGTAACTTTACTTGGAAATGAAGTGAAGGTTGGAGATCAAGCACCAGATTTTAAAGTTTTAGCGAACGATTTATCTGAAGTATCTCTTCAGGATTCTAAAGGGTCAGTAAGATTAATTAGTGTAGTACCGTCGATTGATACGGGTGTTTGCGATGCTCAAACTCGTCGTTTTAACGAAGAAGCAGCGAATCTTGGTAATGTTAAAGTACTAACGGTGAGTGTTGATTTACCATTCGCTCAAAAGCGTTGGTGTGGTGCGAACGGAATCGAAAATGTTCAAACTTTATCTGACCATCGTGAATTATCTTTTGGTGAAGCATATGGAGTGGCAATCAAAGAGTTAAGACTTTTAGCTCGTGCTGTATTTGTTGTAGATGCAAATGATAAAGTTACTTATGTTGAATATGTAAGTGAAGCAACAGACCATCCAAATTACGATGCAGCGATTGAAGCCGCTAAACAAGCTTAGTTTTATCACATTAATAAAGAGCCGCAGAGTAATCTGCGGTTTTTGTTGGCTAAACGGGAGGATTGCCCTCTCTGCAAGAAGGTGTTTATAGCATACATAATTAACTATGCCCTAAGGAACCCACGCATGCATTCTCCGCCTTCATGCTCGCTATTTGGCGAGTTTTCTTTGTTAAGAATCACCAATAAACTCATTGCTTGTGTCCACTAATATTGAAGAGTAAAATGAAGAAATATTGTATTCGGGAGGAAAAGAATTGAGTATTGTACCAGTAGAAAAGTTATTTACTATTTTTAGTGAAACAGCAGATATATTAGCAGAAGAATTATCTTGTACTTACCTTGAAGCTCTAGCAGAGACTGGAGAGAATATGTTTCATGGAGACATTCTTCAAGATGAATTGAGTGAACTTAGCATAAAACGTATTAAGAAGATTTATAATGAACTAAAACTAGCGGATTATTCTAGAGAAGAAATTCGAAAGGCATTCCAGTTAGCGATTTTAAAAGGCATGCAACAAAATATTCAGCCTAACCATCAAATGACGCCTGACTCAATAGGGATGTTTATCGGTTATTTAGTAAGCAAATTTATCGACCAGACTAGTTATCGACTGTTAGACCCTGCTGTTGGGACTGGCAATTTACTATCAGCGGTATTGAATCATCAAACTGATAAAAATGTTCAATCTCTTGGTAGTGAAATTGATGAGGTCCTCCTTAAACTTGCTTATGTGAATGCTAACTTGCAAATGCATGAAGTAGAGTTTTTTAACCAGGATAGCTTAGAGCCTTTGTTTATCGATCCTGTTGATGCTGTTATCTGTGATTTACCAATTGGATATTATCCGAATGACCTTCGCGCTTCAGACTATGAAATTCACGCTGAATCAGGCCATACCTATGCACATCATTTATTTATTGAACAAAGCGCGAAGCATACAAAACAAGGAGGGTATTTATTTTTTCTTATTCCTAATGGTTTATTTGAAAGTGAACAAGCTAAACATTTGCACGAATTTATAAAAAATCATTTATATATTCAAGGTGTTATACAGTTGCCACTTTCAATGTTTAAAAATAAACAAGCTGCCAAAAGCATCTTAATCTTACAAAAACAATCCGATCAGGTAAAGCCTCCGAAACAAGCATTACTTGTTGACTTACCTAAGCTATCTGATGGTCAAGCGATGAGTAGAATTCTCAAGCAAATTGACGGTTGGGTCGCCGAGAATAAAAAATAGTTAAAAACAAAGAATATAATGCAACAAATGTCCTTCATATTTCTTCAATGAAGGGCTTTTTTATGGAGTTATTTTACAAGAGTTTGTTGTTGAAAGATCTAAAGCCAATTTTAGTGCAAGAAGCATCTATAAGTATTTCTAAAGGAATGTTGGAATAGAAAAACCTAATGTGGGCTTGTACTGCAGAGGCAGATAAAGGGTTGAAGTTGTATTGACGAAATTTTCTAGATATCTGAATTAAAACATATTTTAATGTAAGCGATAACACATTTGAAAACCAAAATAGACAGTGCTTTAATTGTGAATGGAGAGATAGAAACAGGGCTTGTTGCACAGAATAAAAAATGATTCTTGTACAAGTTGTTAATTAAAGGAGCGTAAAGAAATATGGCTAAAATGATTGCAATCAATGCGGGCAGTTCATCATTAAAGTTCCAGCTTTTTGAAATGCCTAATGAAGAAGTAATTACTAAAGGACTTGTTGAACGAATCGGCCTAAAAGATTCGGTCTTCCAAATATCTGTAAATGGTGAAAAACAAAAAGATGTACTTGATATCCCAAATCATGAAGTAGCTGTCCAAATGCTTTTGGATAAACTCACAACTCTTGGTATTATTCAATCCATTGACGAGATTGAAGGAGTTGGCCACCGCGTCGTACATGGTGGTGAAGAATTCAGTGACTCTGCTGTAGTTACAGAAGAAGTAATTGAGAAAATTGAGAGGCTTGCGGAATTGGCTCCGCTTCACAATCCAGCGAACTTAACAGGAATCCGTGCATTCCAACGAGCTTTGCCGAATGTACCAGCAGTTGTTGTATTTGATACAGCTTTCCACCAAACAATGCCTGAGGATTCTTTCTTATACAGCTTACCTTATGATTACTATACCAAGTACGGTATTCGTAAGTATGGCTTCCATGGCACTTCACATAAATACGTTTCTGAGCGTGCAGCAGAAATGCTTGGAAGACCAATTGAACACCTTCGCTTAATTTCTTGTCATCTAGGAAACGGTGCAAGTATTGCTGCAATTGAAGCAGGAAAATCAATTGATACATCCATGGGCTTTACTCCGCTAGCTGGTGTAACAATGGGTACGCGTTCTGGTAATATTGATCCGGCGTTAATTCCATATATCATGGAGAAAACAAACAAAACAGCGGATGAAGTACTAGATGTTTTAAATAAAGAGAGTGGAATGCTCGGTTTATCTGGATTCTCTAGTGACTTACGTGATATCCACCAAGAATCATTAAATGGAAATGAGCGTGCAGAGTTGACGCTTCAAGTATTTGCAAACCGTATTCATAAGTACATTGGATCTTATGCAGCACGTATGAGCGGGGTCGATGCAATCATTTTCACTGCTGGTATCGGAGAGAACAGTTCAGCTATTCGTGCCCGAATCCTTAAAGGACTAGAATTTATGGGTGTATATTGGGACCCAGCATTAAATCAAATTCAAGGGGAAGAATCTTTTATTAGCTACCCACATTCTCCAGTGAAAATAATGGTGATTCCTACAGATGAGGAAGTTATGATTGCACGTGATATTGTGCGTCTAACAAAGTAATTTTTTTGAAGGCAAAAGCAAACGCTTTTGCCTTTTTGCATCCTCTTAGCAGGAAGCTTTTAGATTATTAGTTATGCTATACTAGAGATAAAATCAAGCTGGAGGGTTCGCGAATGTCATTAACAGAAAGGGACAAGAAAGTACTTGGTGAATTAAAAGAATGGGAGATTTCTCTTTCTGAGTATATACCCAATGATTTAGAACTTGTTTATGACAAATATATTGAACGGACGTTTTCCCTGTTACCTGAAGAGGTGCAAGAACAGTTCTTTTCTAAATTTGACAATTGGCTATTTCATTTACACTCGTTTATTCAAGGATCACACTTGCAGACGGATGCTAAAGACCGGATTCTCTCTGCAGGACGGATATTCAATCCAGAGATGGATTCCATTGAAGAAATGAGGTACCTTTCGATTGAACAAATTCAGTATATCGCCGAACAGCAAATTGCCCGTCACCGCCTGTATTCATTTGTTCAAGGTGGGATGACTGGGAGTGGAGGAAACCTTGTACTTGGAGCCGATATCCCAGCATTAGCAGTGATTAATCTGAGAGCTGTACAATTAATAGCAATGTCCTATGGCTTTGAAGTGAATACACCATTTGAAATGATGACCGCGTTAAAAGTGTTCCATGTAGCGATGATGCCGAAAAGAATGCAGGCAAGTGGATGGAATGAATTAATGGAAGAACTTAAGCAAACAGAAGATGATGATTTGTACTTTTATCATGGCAAGGAAGAACTGACAGACATAACCTGGGTTGAGCAACCAATCAAACAGCTTATGAAAGCAGTATGTATTCTCATGTTTCGGAAAAGGAGAATACAAGGAGTCCCAATTATTAGTATGGCGATCGGTGCCGGAGCAAATTACCAACTGACGAGAAAAGTGACGGACTTTGCACATAAATATTATCAAATGCGATATTTTGTACATAAAGGAGTGTAAGATTCATGAGTACGCAAGAACATAAGCAAGCAGCTCCTAATTCTGTAAATTGTAAGGTCATTACCGTAAGTGATACAAGAAATAAAGATACCGATAAAAGTGGCAAGTTAATGATCGAACTGCTTGAAGACAAAGGGCACACTGTTGTTGATTATGTCATTGTGAAAGACGAGAGAGAAGCTATTTATCAAGCGGTCATTGAAGGGTGCAGTGATCCTCAAATTGATGTTGTATTAACTAATGGTGGAACAGGTATTGCCAAGCGCGATGTTACGATCGAAACAGTTCAATCCATGTTCGATAAAGATATCACTGGTTTTGGTGAGCTGTTTCGCATGTTAAGCTATCAGGAGGATATTGGTTCGGCTGCGCTGCTTTCCAGAGCTACTGCAGGGGTAATAAACGATAAAGCAGTCTTTGCCACTCCTGGATCCACAGGGGCTGTGAAATTGGCAATGAATAAGCTGATTTTGTCTGAGATTGGTCATGTGGTGAGAGAGTTAAAAAAAGATCTTTGAATAAACATTTAATAATGCAAATTAAAATGAGTGCCAATTTTCATAGGGAATTGACACTCATTTTTTTTATTGATGTAAAACCCTTTGGATGGAGACATTTTGATAGGTAAAGGCTGTCGTACCTTTTTTGGTATGCAATTTTATCTTACAAAAATTTAAAGTTTAGCGGAGATATTCCGGTTAAACTGCAGAATAGGGCTCGATTCAGCTAAGCTATATAAGCGGAATTTTTCCGATTAAGCAAAGCAAAATTACCATTTTTATGTTTTTTGAATCAATAGTCGGAATCCTTCCATCTATTTAAGCTATTTTTAGTGCTATTTCCTATATAAGAGAAATTTCTCCGCTTATTGGGTCGTGAGGGTTATGGTTGGATAGGGAGCAGAATTTTTAAGAGAGTTCAACAGCCATCTAATAATGGATATAAAAAACGGCTCAGTTTAATGAACTGAGCCATTTTATTCCTAATTGCAAAACAATTAATGCCAGTATAAATACATTTTGATTGCATTTTCAGGTTTTGCGACAGTTAACCGAATAGAAAAGTCTTATCTCAGTTGGAGAGCTCCGGGCCATACGCCGCTAAACAGGGCGCTTCCGCTTTTCTCATTGTCTAGCTGCGGCTCCTAACGACTAGTGGACTTCGCTCTTCTCCCTGCGATAAGTCAACATCGAATCGCTTACGCTCTTCGTGTTTCCTTTATCTCAGTCGAAGCGCTCCAGCCCATACGTCGCTGGGCAGTCGCCTCCGCTTTTCGTTTACATATGTGTTTTTTCTGTTATTTCTTGATGGGTTCGGTACCAAAGCCATAGGTCATTTATAATCGAAGCCAACTCGGCAATTTCACTATTTAACTGGCAAGAGCGATTGAAATCTGCTTCGTTATTTAACTCCGCTTGTTTTGAATTAATGAGTGCTTCTAAATCAGCAATCCGGTCAGGAATTGCCCCCCTAATTTTTTCCCAGTAAAGAAGAATTTCATATTGTGTTTCATGAGAGTAAGTATCCCAATCCCTATCAAAGGAAGGTAGCGAAATCCCAAGCCGCTGATTATATTTGAAATAGTTCTTCATGTTTTGGTTCACCCCATTCTATAGCTTCCTTTATTTTACAACATAAATGGCGATGCTTCTACGTAATAAAGGCTTTTTGAGGAAAATTCCGCTCATTTATGATTTTTTTGAAAATAAGGATTGAAAAATAAATCAAAACCTGTTAAGTTTTATTATAATGAATAAACATATAATTGTTTGTATAAATATTCAAGGGGAGAGAATCATAAATGACTGAAACTAAAAAAGTTGTACTCGCTTATTCTGGAGGTTTAGATACATCGGTGGCCATTAAATGGCTTCAAGAACAAGGTTATGAGGTTATTGCTTGTTGTCTCGATGTTGGAGAAGGTAAGGATTTAAACTTTGTAAAAGAAAAGGCCCTAAATGTTGGAGCCGTAAAATCATATGTTTTAGATGTAAAAGAAGAATATGCTAAGGAATATGCTTTAATAGCACTTCAAGCTCATGCATTATATGAAGGAAAATACCCACTAGTGTCGGCTTTATCACGCCCATTGATTTCAAAGAAACTTGTGGAAGTAGCTGAAAAAGAAGGTGCTGTAGCGGTTGCACATGGTTGTACTGGAAAAGGAAACGACCAGGTTCGATTTGAAGTATCCATTAAAGCACTGAACCCAGAATTGGAGGTTCTTGCTCCAGTGCGTGAGTGGAAATGGTCGCGTGAAGAAGAAATTGAATATGCTGCACAAAACAATATCCCGATTCCAATTAACCTTGATAGCCCATTCTCCATAGATCAAAACTTATGGGGACGCAGTAATGAATGTGGAATCTTAGAAGATCCTTGGGCTGCACCACCTAAAGAAGCTTATGAATTAACGAATGAACTGGAAGATACTCCGGATACACCTGATATTGTCGAAATTGAGTTTGAACAAGGTGTTCCTGTTGCTTTAAACGGTAAAAGCTTTACTCTTGCCCAGCTAATCCTTGAATTAAATATTCTTGCAGGGAAACATGGAGTAGGCCGTGTTGACCATGTTGAAAATCGCCTTGTTGGAATTAAGTCCCGTGAAGTATATGAAGTACCAGGGGCAATGACTTTGATTAAAGCTCATAAAGAATTAGAAGATATTACTCTAGTAAAAGAAGTGGCTCACTTTAAACCTGTTATTGAAAAGAAAATGACAGAACTTATTTATGAGGGGCTATGGTTTTCGCCATTACGTAATGCGCTTGAAGCATTCTTGAAGGAAACACAAAAATTTGTTTCGGGTACAGTAAGAGTAAAACTGTTTAAAGGTCATGCGATTGTTGAAGGACGAAAATCTCCTTATTCTCTATACAATGAAAAACTTGCAACATACACAAAAGAAGATGAATTTGACCATAGTGCTGCTGTAGGGTTCATCAACCTATGGGGGCTTCCTACAAAAGTGAGTAGCATGGTACAAGGCAAGAAGGTGAACGTGTGAAGAAATTATGGGGCGGCAGATTTACTGCTTCCGCTGAAGAATGGGTCGATGAATTTGGTGCCTCCATTTCCTTTGACCAGGAACTCGTGATGGAAGACATCCAAGGGAGTATCGCACATGCTACGATGTTGGCGAAGTGCGATATTCTAACGGCAGAGGAAGCAGAAACAATCATAACAGGATTAAAGACATTAAAAGAAAAAGCAGAGAAAAAAGAACTTGAATTCTCGACTAAGTACGAGGATATTCATTTGAACTTAGAACATCTGCTTACTGAGCTTGTCGGACCAGTTGGCGGCAAGCTCCATACAGCAAGAAGTCGAAACGATCAAGTTGCGACTGATATGCATTTATATTTAAGAGAACAAGTAAAGGAAATTGAAAGTCTAATTCAAGAGTTTCAGACAGTATTGCTCGAAAAGGCTGAGCAACATGTTGAAACCATTATGCCAGGTTATACGCATCTGCAAAGAGCACAGCCGATTTCTTTGGGACATCATTTAATGGCCTATTTCTGGATGCTCGAGCGTGATAAACAGCGCTTTTCGAGTGCCTTAGAACGTATTAATATTAGTCCATTAGGAGCTGGAGCCTTAGCAGGGACAACCTTCCCGATTGACCGCGAGTATAGTGCTGAATTGCTAGGTTTTAATGGAATCTATCAGAATAGTCTTGATGCAGTAAGTGATCGGGACTTTATTCTGGAGTTTATGTCGGCTAGTAGTATCATGATGATGCATTTATCACGATTTGCTGAAGAAATTATTTTATGGTCAAGCCAAGAATTCCGCTTCATTGAATTAGATGATACGTTTGCAACAGGTAGTAGCATAATGCCACAGAAGAAAAACCCAGACATGGCTGAGTTGATTAGAGGGAAAACTGGTCGCGTTTATGGAGGCTTAATGAGCCTATTGACCATCCTGAAAGGACTGCCGCTTGCGTATAATAAGGATATGCAGGAAGATAAAGAAGGAATGTTCGATACTGTGAAAACAGTAAAAGGTTCTCTGAAAATCTTTGCTGGCATGATTGAGACAATGAAGGTAAATGAAGAAAACATGAAGACTTCTGTTACAAATGATTTTTCAAATGCTACAGAACTTGCGGACTATCTAGCTGCTAAAGGGATGCCGTTTAGAGAGGCTCATGAAGTGGTCGGTAAGTTAGTCCTTCACTGTATCCAAAAGGGCTGCTACTTAGCGGACCTTCCACTTAAGGAATTGCAAGAAGCAAGTTCATTATTTGACGAGGATATATATGAAGCTTTGAATCCTTACAACGCAGTTGCTCGGAGAAATTCTGCAGGGGGAACAGGCTTTGTTGAAGTATCTGCTCAAATCCACAAAGGGAAACAAATCCTTGAAGGTAAATCA
>Ga0182742_1002397_pt1 | contig 20799 bp, 22 predicted proteins | sample eDN5th37CBELigMG_FD_128880 | JGI IMG/M metagenome (GOLD analysis project Ga0182742, IMG submission 128880) | Enriched Miracle-Growth compost microbial communities from Emeryville, California, USA - eDNA 5th pass 37_C BE-Lig MG (version 2)... ... | reverse complement strand
CGCGGCAGGACCGCCGCCGCGGCGGTGGCTGCCATCAGGGTACGTCGGTACATTTCTGTCTCCCGGAGCGCCATATGGTGCGCCAAGCCGGATAGGAGCCTGAAGCGCCCTCCGCCGCAAGGGGCGGGCGGGGCCTCCCCGTCCTTACCCCATGCCGGCGCCGCCTTGTCTGGCCAGCCGATACACGGCTCCAGGCCCTCCGGTTATCGGACCGCCTCATCCTCATCCCTTCTTTTTCAGATTCCAGAATAGCGGCATGCCCTTCGGCACGTCGGTCAAGGTGTTCCGGTAGGCGGTGGACTGAAAGTACTGGCCGAGCGGCAGGGTCGGCACTGTCTCGAAGGCAACCTCCTGGATCTCTCGGCAGATGCGCTGCTGTTCCGGCAGTTCCGGCGTGTCGAACCAGGATTGGCGCAGCGTCTCCAGCTTCGGAATGCTCGACCAGCCGAACCAGCTGCTTCTGCCATTGCCGCGAATCACTTGGCTGACGCCGGGATTGATCACGTCCAGCCCGGTCCAGAAAGTGATGAAGATATTCCAGCCGCCCTCCTCCGGCGGTTTCATGCTCGCGCGCCGCTGCACCACCGTGCCCCAGTCGGTGGCAACGTATTCCACATTCATCCCTGCCTTCTTCAGCATGTCGTTGCCGACCAGACAGAGTGCGTTGATGGTCGGGAAGTCGGTGGCCGCCAGCAGCACCACCTTCTCCCCCTTGTAGCCGGCCGCCTCGATCTCCCGCTTCACCCTGTCCAGGTCGCGCGGGCTGGTGAGGGCGGACATGCCGGCATCGCTGGCGAAGGGCGTATCCGGCGGGAAGAAACCGATATTGTCGCGCCACAGGCTGCGGTCGGTGCCGGTCACCGCCGTCATGTAGTCGGCCTGATTGATGGCGCCGACCAGCGCCTTGCGGATGCCTGGATTGTCGAAGGGCGGGAAGAGGTGGTTGAAACGCCCATAGGCCATCAGGCCCGTGGGATTCAGGTTGTCCAGAACGATGTTGCGGTCGCGCTTCAGCAGCGGCAGGAGGTCGGCGGTCGGCACCTCCCACCAATCCTGCTCGCCATTCTGCAAGGCGGCGCCGGCGGTCGCGGGGTCGGGCGTGACGTTCCATTCGACCCGCTCGACGAAGACGCGTTTCGGGCCGGAGGTCCAGCTCGGGGTGCCGTCCGGTCGCGGCACGTAATCGGCAAAGCGATCATAGACGAAGCGGACGCCCGGCACGCGCTCCGCCATGTTGAAGCGGAAGGGGCCGCTGCCGATGATCTCCTTCACCTGCTCGGTCGGCGGCGTTGCGGCCAGGCGTTCCGGCATGATGAAGCAGACCGGCGTTGCCGGCTTGCCCAGCGCGTCGGGCAGCATCGGGAAGGGCTTGTTCAGGCGGATCAGGATGGTGCGGTCGTCGGGCGCCGAGATCTCCGCCAGCCGCGCCATCAGCTCCTGCCCCAGCGGGTCGCGCTGTGCCCAGCGCCTGATGGAGGCCACGCAGTCCCGCGCCCGCACCGGCTCGCCATCATGGAATTTCAGACCCGGCCGCAGCGTCAGCGTCCAGCGCTTGCCGCCATCCTCGACGGTGTGGCCCTCCACCATCTGTGGCTGCGGGCGGTACTCGGCATCGATGCCGTAGAGCGTGTCCCACACCATGTAGCCGTGATGCCGCGTGACATAGGCGGTGGTGACAATCGGATCGATCACGGCCAGGTCCGCCTGGGGGATGAATTTCACCATCCGGCTCGCCGCGGATTGCGCAATGGAGAAGTGCGGCAGAACAGCCGCAGCACCGATGCCAGCCGCACCGGCCAGCAAATCGCGTCGGAACATTTCCTCGCCTCCCTGGGACCGGTTGATCCGGCCCTCCGTGCCAAGTGAAACGCCGGACCTGAGCGGCCGGCTATCGCGCCGGGACCGTTGCCGTCACCTCGATCGCCGCATACCAGGCGGCGAGGTCCGCGATCTGGCTGTCGGTGAGTTCCGCCGCGATGATGTTCATCTGCTCATGCTTCCGCTCGCCGCTGCGGAAACGGCCGAGCTGCGCCGCCACATAGGCCGGGTTCTGCCCCGCCAAGCTGGGCGCATCCGGCTGCGTGGCGATGCCGTCCCGCCCGTGGCAGACCGCGCAGCGGCTCCCGGCCAGCCGCCGCCCGGCCGCTGCGTCGCCTGCTTCCTGCGCGGGGGCCACGGCGGCCCCTGCCAGCATCATTGCGCCAAGACCTGCCGCAAGCCGCCGCATCACCGCCGGCGGTCGTAGGAAATGCGATAGATCGCCCCCGCCATGTCATCGGAGACGAGCAGCGAGCCGTCTCTCAGCATCGCCACATCCACCGGCCGGCCGAGATACTCGTTCGTCTCCTCGTCCAGCCAGCCCTCGGCAAAGGGCTTGTGCTCCCGCACCGTCCCGTCCTGGTTCAGGAAGGTCACCATCACTCGCGCGCCGATCGGTGTGGTGCGGTTCCACGACCCGTGCTGGGCGCTGAAGATGGCTCCCCGATACTCTTCCGGGAACTGCCGGCCGTCATAGAAGGTCAGGCCGAGATCGGCGGCATGCGGCGCCGTCTCCACCACCGGCGGCATGGTCTCGGCCGGCGGCTGAGCGTTGTTGTACTCCTTGGTGCGAACCGAGCCGCCACCGAACCAGGGAAAGCCGAAATTCTGGTTCGCCGAGGTGATCCGGTTGATCTCGCCGGGCGGCATGTCGTCACCCATGCCATCCACCTGGTTGTCGGTGAACCACAGCTCCTGTGTCCCCGGGCGGAAGGCGATGCCGACGCTGTTGCGGATTCCGTGGGCATAGACCTCCCGGTTCTTTCCGTCCCGGTCCATGCGGATGATGCCGCCGATGCCCACCCGGCTGAACAGTTCAAGCTTCGCCGGCGCCGGCACGTTGAAGGGCTGGCCGAGCGAGACATAGAGCTTGTTGTCCGGCCCGACGCGGCAGACCCGGGCGCCGTGGTTGAAGCTCTCCTCCGAGGGCGGGATGAGTTGGCCCTGTGGCACCACCACTTCCGCCGCGACATCCGGCCCCTCATAGAAGAACTCGGCGGCGGGGAAGGCGAGCAGCCGGTTGTGCTCAATCACGTACAGCACGCCGTCGGGCGAGAAGCAGACCCCGTTCGGCACGCTGAACCGGACGGAGGGGGCGAAGACCTTCACCTCATCCGCCACCCGGTCCCGGTCGCGGTCGGTCACTGCCCAGAGGCGGGTCTTGCGGGTGCCGACGAAGACCACGCCGGAGGATGGGCTGACCGCCATGTGCCGCGCATCCGGCACCACGGCGTACAGTTCGATCCGGAAGCCTTCCGGCAAGCGGATCCGCTCCAGGTTGCGGCGGAGCGCATCGGCGCGCCGTCCCTCCTGCGGCACCGTCTCCATCTGCAGGGCGGTGCCGGTGGTGCGGAATTGCTGCAGCCGGTCCAGATTGTCCTGCCCGGCCTGGCCGGGCAGTGGCCCGCCGCGCGGCGGGCGAACCGAAGGGGAGGTCTCGCCGGGAAGCGCCCCACCGGTATTGGTCGGGACGCGGCCGGGCTGTGCCTGCTGCGCCAGCGCCCCCGCTGCCATTGCCGCCATTGCCACCGCCAGCCCGGCGCCGAGCAGAATCGCCGAACCCCTCATGCCGTCTCCTCCCTCGCCGGCCCGCCGGAAGCCTTGGCGGGAGCGGAAGGATGCGCCCCAGCATCCTACGGTGGCGATGACATGAGCGAGAGCGGCGGGCGCCCGGCATGAAAAGGCCCCGCGCCGGGGCACGGGGCCTTCGGGCCGAAACGGCGGGCCGGTTGCCGCCGGCCCCGGTGGCTTCAGCCGATCTCGGCGCAGGCGTAGCTGTTGATTTCCAGCGCCAGCGACACTTCGGTGATACGTGGCTTCTTCCAGGCCATGTCTTCCCTCCATGGTGCGGTCGGGCACCGTTGCGGAGTGTGGGGGTGGCGGGGCCCCGGATCAAGCCGCAAAACCGGCCCGACGGGCCGGAAGCCGCGCGCATTCCCTTGAACCGAAAGGCCATGGCCCTTAAGGAACGGGCGGCCCCTGCGGATCGGGGGCCTTGATCGTTTCAGGAGCAGGTCATGGGCTACAGGGTCGCGGTCGTCGGCGCCACCGGTGCGGTTGGGCGCGAGATGCTGAAGACCCTCGCGGAGCGGAATTTCCCGGTGAGCGAGGTCATTGCCCTCGCCTCCGGCCGGTCCGCGGGGCAGGAAGTCAGCTTCGGCGAGAAAACCGTGCTCAAGGTCCAGAACCTGGAGAAATTCGACTTCCGGGGCACCGATATCGGCCTGTTCTCGCCGGGGGCCTCCGTCTCCGCCGTACATGCGCCGCGTGCCGCGGCGGCCGGTTGCGTGGTAATCGACAACACCAGCCATTTCCGGATGGAGCCCGACATCCCCCTGGTGGTGCCGGAGGTCAATCCGCACCACCTGAAGAACTTCGCCAAGCGGAACATCATCGCCAATCCGAATTGCTCCACCATCCAGATGGTGGTGGCACTGAAGCCGCTGCACCAGATCGCACGGATCAAGCGCGTGGTCGTCTCCACTTACCAGTCCGTCTCCGGCGCGGGAAAGGAGGCGATGGACGAGCTCTTCAACCAGACCCGCGCCGTCTATGTGAACGACACGACTCAGCCGGAGCTGTTCACCAAGCCGATCGCCTTCAACTGCATCCCGCACATCGACAAGTTCATGAACGACGGGAGCACGAAGGAGGAGTGGAAGATGGTGGCCGAGACCAGGAAGATCCTGGACCCGGACATCGCCGTCATCGCTACCTGCGTCCGCGTGCCGGTCTTCATCGGCCATGCCGAGGCGGTGCATGTGGAATTCGAGCAGCCGATCACCGAACAGCAGGCGTGGGACGCCCTGCGCGAGGCGCCGGGTGTGCTGGTCGTGGATAAGCGCGAGGATGGCGGCTACATCACCCAGACCGAGGCGGCGGGCGAGGATGCGGTCTATGTCTCCCGCCTGCGCCGTGATCCCACCGTGCCGCATGGGCTCGCCTTCTGGTGCGTGGCCGACAACCTGCGCAAGGGCGCGGCGCTGAACGCGGTGCAGATCGCCGAGGCGCTGGTGGCGCAGGGTCTGCTGGCGCGCAAGGCAGCCTGACACAAAAGCGGGCGGGACCGGTGGCCAGCCATCGGCCCCGCCCGCCCCTTCCCTGTCGCGACCATCGCCTTTCCCGGCCGGCCTGTGTATCAGCAGGCCGCAGGAGGCCGGACTTACTCGATGCTGTCGCTTACTCTCCTCGACTGGATTGCACTGGGCATCTTCGTCGCCGCTTGGCTCGGCTATGCGCTGCTGGTGGACCGGGTACAGCGAATTCGCCGGCGCAGCGTCATCGCCGCCATGGACGAGCACCGCCGCCGATGGATGCGGACCATGATCACGCGGGACAACCGCATCATGGACGTGAATATCATCGGCAATCTGATGAACAGCACCTCCTTCCTGGCCAATACCTCCATCTTCATCCTCGGTGGGCTGGTGGCGATGCTGGGCAGCCCGGATCTCGGCGCCCGCGTCTTCGGCGCCCTACCCTTCACGCGGGTGCCGGACCCGGCGGCCTGGGAAGTGAAGGTGGCGCTGCTGATCGTCATCTTCGTCGGCGCCTTCTTCGAGCTGACATGGGCTCTGCGGCAGTTCAATTACTGCTCCATCGTCATGGGCGGCATTTCCCACGAACCGGAGGATGGCCGCCGCCTGATCCAGGCCGAGATGGCAGCGAAGGTGGCAAACCGCGCTGCCAAGCACTTCAACACCGGGCTGCGCGCCTACTATTTCGGCCTTGCTGCCCTGGCCTGGATCCTGCACCCGCTGGCCCTGGTCGTCGCCAGCCTGCTGGTGCTGCGGGAGCTGTATCGCCGCGAATTCCGCTCCGTGGTCCGAGAAGCGCTTCAGGAAGGCTGAGCCTCACTCGCGCTCGATCCGACGCAGCTCCGCCCAGAATTCCTGGAAGATCGCCCGGCGCAACGCCCGCTCCGTGCCGGAGGCCCATACGCGGTCCGGGTGGAAGCGAAGCGCAAAGGCGCGCTTGGCCCTGAGGAAACGGTCATCCGGGCCAGGGCGCCCGGCCCGCAGCCGCGCCAGTTCACGCTCCGCCAGGCGCAGGGCAAGCCGGCTGCGCTCGAGTTCCGCCGTCAGGGCGGCGATGCGTGCCGCCTGGGATCGGCCGAGCGCCCGTGCGACTTTCAGCCGGCCCGGCGGGGGCCGCCATCCGGCCAGCCATTCCCGCACGCGGCGCAGGAGACGCACGAGCAGCCAGACCAAGCCCGCCAGCAGTAGCGCGAGCAATATGCCGAGCAATTCCGCCATGCCCGCCTTCTGCCCCGGCATTGCCGGAGAAAGCGTTACCGGCGCCCCTCCCGCGCCAGCACCTCGCGCACCGCGTCGAGGTCGATAGCCCGCCCCACTACGCGCCGCCCGGTCAGCGGGTCGCGGCTTTCCACCGTGCTCGCCATGAAGAGCGAGTTGAGGATCGCCTCCTCCGCCGCCTCGGCCACCGCTACGAAGAGGGGCGAGATGCGGTCATTCGGCAGATCCAGGATGGGCGCCGCCGCCTGCCGCCGCGCTGGAGTGCGCCGGACCTCCGGATGGGTGGAGAAGGCGATGGCATAATCGCCCGACCCGTCAGAGAAGGCGGCCCCGGTCCGGGCCAGCCCGGCCATCGCCCGGTGCGCCAGCCGTGTCAGGTTGCGGTCCGAAAGTGGCGCATCCGTCGCAACCACAAGCATGACGGAGCCATCGGCATCGCCCCGATCAGCATGGTCCCGCAGATAGAATTTGCCTAGCGCCCGGCCCAGCGGCACCCCGTCGGCCAGCAGCGCACCGCCGAAATTCGTCTGTGCCAGCACGCCTACCGTGAAGCCGCCCAGCGCCGGCGGCAGCAGACGGGAGGAGGTGCCGATGCCGCCCTTCCAGCCGAAGGCCATGGTGCCGGTGCCGGCGCCGACCGAGCCTTCGGCCACCGGTCCCTCCGCCGCCCCAGCGATCGCCTGAAACACATGCGCCGCAGTGATGCCACGGCGCCGGATGTCGTTCAGCCGCCCGTCATTGGTTTCGCCGACCACGGCGTTGACCGAGCGCACCGCCTCATTGCCCGGCAGGGCGAGGATCCAGTCCACCACGGCCTCTACCGCTCGGCCAACGGCCAGGGTGTTGGTCAGGACGATCGGCGTCTCGATCTCCCCGAGTTCCACAAGCTGCGTCGCCCCGGCCAGCTTGCCATAGCCGTTCATCACGGAGAGCCCGGCCGGCACCCGGTCCTGATAGGGGTTGCCACCATGCGGGAGGATGGCGGTGACACCGGTGCGCACCGCCTCGCCCTCGATCACCGTGACCTGGCCTACCCGCACCCCGGCGACATCGGTGATCGCGTTCCAGGCACCCGGCCGGAAGATCCCGGGCGCGATACCGAGATCCCGCGCCCGGCAGCGCGGTTCCATGGAGGCGCTCAGGCTGCCACCCGGGCGGCAGCCAGGGCTTCACGCACTGCGGCCAGGGCTGCATCGGCCTTCGCCGCCTCCGGCCCGCCGGCCTGGGCCATGTCGGGTCGTCCGCCGCCGCCCTTGCCGCCCACCGCAGCGCTGGCGGCGCGCACCAGGGCCACGGCATCGGCCTTGCCCTTGCCGCCCTCGCCCACGCCCACGACGATGGACGCCTTGCCCTCGGCCGTGGAAACCAGCGCAGCCACATCCGCCGTGCCGCCCTTCAGGATCGCCTCGGCCAACCCCTTCAGGTCGCGCGCCGGCACCTCGCCGACATTGCGCAGCGCCACGCGCAGGCCGGCGATCTGCTCCACCTCCTGCGCCGCGCCGCCGGTGGCAAGCTTCTTGCGCAGCTCCGCCACCTCGCGCTCCAGCTTGCGCCGGTCCTCGAGCAGCGCGGCGACGCGCGCCGGTACATCGGCGGCCGGCACGCGCAATACCGCCGCCACCTCCTGCAGCCGCCGCTCGGCCTCCTCCACCAGCTTCAGCGCTGCCTCGCCGGTCACCGCCTCGATGCGGCGGACGCCGGCGGAAACGGCACCCTCGGAGACGATCTTGAACAAGCCGATATCGCCGGTGCGGCGCACATGCGTGCCGCCGCAGAGTTCCAGCGAATAGATGCCGCCCTTCTCGGTTGCCATGGGGTCGTGGCCCATGCCGACGACGCGCACCTCCTCGCCGTATTTTTCACCGAAGAGGGCCATGGCGCCGGCCTCCACCGCTGCCTCCGGCGTCATCAGCCGGGTGACGACCTCGGTGTTCTGGCGGATGCGGGCGTTGACCTCCTCCTCCACCCAGTTCAGGTCCTCATCCGTCATCGGCGTGGGCTGGGAGACGTCGAAGCGCAGCCGGTCCGGCGCATTCAGGCTGCCCTTCTGCGAGACATGCGTGCCGAGCCGACGCCGCAGCGCCTCATGCAGCAGATGCGTCGCTGAGTGATGCGCGCGGATGGCGCTCCGGCGGGCATGATCCACCTCCGCCTGCACGGCCGTGCCGACCTTCACCTCGCCATGCGCGACCGTGCCGTAATGCACGATCAGGTCGCCGAGCTTCTTCTGGGTGTCGCGCACCACGATGCGGCTGGCATCGCCGGCCGAGATCAGGCCGGTATCGCCCACCTGACCGCCGCTCTCGCCATAGAAGGGTGTCTGGTTCAGCACCACGGCCACCTCGGCGCCGGCCGGGGCGCTATCGACCAGTTTGCCGTCCCTGACCAGCGCCACGATCTCGGCCTCGGCTGTCTCGGTGGTGTAGCCGAGGAATTCGGTGGCGCCGACCTTCTCCTTTACATCGAACCACAACCCCTCGGTCGCGGCCTCGCCGCTGCCGGCCCAGGCAGCGCGGGCGCGAGTGCGCTGCTCGGCCATCGCCGCCTCGAAGCCCGCCACATCCACGGCGCGGCCCTCGGCGCGCAGCGCGTCCTGCGTCAGGTCCAGCGGGAATCCGTAGGTGTCATACAGGCGGAACGCCACCTCGCCCGGCAGCGCCTGGCCGGAGCCGAGCTTCGCCGTCTCCTCCGCCAGCAGGCCGAGGCCGCGGGCGAGCAGGCTGCGGAACCGCCCTTCCTCCAGCTTCAAGGTTTCAGTGATCAGCGCCTCGGCGCGCACCAGCTCAGGATAGGCGGCGCCCATCTGGCGGATCAGCGCCGGCACCAGCCGGTGCAGCAGCGCATCCTGGGTGCCCATCATATGCGCATGGCGCATGGCGCGGCGCATGATCCGGCGCAGGACATAGCCGCGCCCCTCATTGGAGGGCAGCACGCCATCGGCAATCAGGAAGGCGCTGGCGCGCAGATGGTCGGCGACAACGCGGTGGCTGACCTTGAACGGCCCATCCGGGTCGCGGCCCGTTGCCTCGGCGCTGGCCAGGATCAGGGCGCGCAGGGTGTCCGTGTCGTAATTGTCGTGCTTGCCCTGCAGGATGGCGGCGAAACGCTCCAGCCCCATGCCGGTGTCGATCGAGGGTTTGGGCAGCGGCGCGCGGACGCCCGGCGGCCCTTCCTCGTACTGCATGAAGACCAGGTTCCAGATCTCGATAAAGCGGTCGCCATCCGCATCGGCGCTGCCGGGCGGGCCGCCAGGAATGCCTTCGCCATGGTCGTAAAAGATCTCGGAACAGGGACCGCAGGGGCCGGTATCGCCCATGCGCCAGAAATTGTCGGAGGTCGGAATGCGGATGATGCGGCTGTCCGGCAACCCCGCGACCTTCTTCCAATAGGCGGCCGCGTCATCATCCTCCGAGAAGACCGTCACCAGCAGCCGGTCCTTCGGAAGGGCGAAGTCCTTCGTTACCAGCTCCCAGGCATAGGCGATGGCCTGTTCCTTGAAGTAGTCACCGAAGCTGAAATTCCCCAGCATCTCGAAGAAGGTGTGATGCCGGGCGGTGTAGCCGACATTGTCCAGGTCGTTGTGCTTGCCGCCGGCGCGCACGCATTTCTGCGCCGTGGTGGCCCGCACATAGGGGCGCTTCTCCTGCCCGGTGAAGACGTTCTTGAACTGGACCATGCCGCTGTTGGTGAACATCAGCGTCGGGTCGTTACGCGGCACCAGCGGCGAACTCTCGACCACCGTGTGCCCGTTACGGGCGAAATAATCGAGGAAGGTGGCGCGGATATCGTTGCTGCTGGTCATCGCCGGTCGCTCTACGCCCCCTGGGCTCTCGTCTCCTGCCTCGCCTGCGTGCCGCGGCGGGCCATCTTGCCCCTTAGCCTGCGGCGCCGGATGCGTCGAGGGGCGGGTTCCGCCCCTACCGGTGCGTGTCGTTCCGCCGGGCGCCGCAACCCCATGCCGGACGACCCGTTCCAGGCTGGCGGCGCCGATGCCCGGCCTGCCCGCAGGCGACAGCCCCGAAGGAGAGAGCCATGGCCACCAGCATCAAGGACCTGCTGACCATTGAGCTGCAGGATATGTATAGCGCCGAGACCCAGATCCTGGAGGCCCTGCCGAAGATGGAAGAGGCGGCCAGCACCCAGAGCCTGAAGCGCGCCTTCCAGGAGCATCGCCAGGTGACGCAACGCCAGGTCGAGAGGCTGGAGGAGGTCTGCAAGATGCTCGGCATCGAGGCCGAGGGCGAGACCTGCGAGGCGATGGAGGGCCTGGTCGAGGAAAGCGAGGAGTTGATGGATGAGCTGGAGGAGGGCCCGGTGCTCGACGCCGCCCTGATCGGCGCCGCCCAGAAGGTCGAGCATTACGAGATCGCCGCCTATGGCACCGTCACCGCCATGCTGAAGTCGATGGGCGAGCAGAAGGCCGCCGACCTGATGTCCGAGACCCTGAAGGAGGAGAAGGACACCGACGAACTGCTGACGCAGCTCGCGGAAGGCGAGGTCAACCCGGCGGCGCTCGGCCGCCAGCCGGCGAACGACCCGGCCGGGCGGAGCCGCGGCGCGGCCTGATGATGACCGCCCCGCCCTCCGTGCCTCGCCATGCCGGCAAGGACGACGGGGGGCGGGGCGCGAGGCCGGCGGCTGCTTACTCGGCCGCCTGGGCCTCGTCGCTCTCGTCGCCCTCGCCGACGAGCATGGAGTTGGCGACGATGCCGGCCTGGGCCCGCACCCGGCTCTCGATCGCCTGCGCCAGCTCCGGATTCTCACGCATGAACTGCTTGGCGTTCTCGCGTCCCTGGCCGATGCGCTGGCCGTCATAGCTGAACCAGGCGCCGGACTTCTCGACAATACCAGCCTTGACGCCAAGGTCGATCAGTTCGCCGACCTTGGAGATGCCTTCGCCATACATGATGTCGAAGTCCACCTGCCGGAAAGGCGGTGCCATCTTGTTCTTCACCACCTTCACGCGGGTCTGGTTGCCCACGACATTCTCGCGGTCCTTGATCGAGCCGATGCGGCGGATCTCCATGCGGACGGAGGCATAGAACTTCAACGCGTTGCCGCCCGTCGTCGTCTCCGGGTTGCCGAACATCACGCCGATCTTCAGCCGGATCTGGTTCAGGAAGATCAGCAGCGTGTTGGAGCGGGAGACGGAGCCGGTCAGCTTGCGCAGCGCCTGGCTCATCAGCCGGGCATGCAGGCCGACATGGCTGTCGCCCATCTCGCCCTCCAGTTCGGCGCGGGGAACCAGTGCCGCGACGCTGTCCACCACCAGCACATCCACGGCGCCGGAGCGCACCAGCGTGTCGCAGATCTCCAGCGCCTGCTCGCCGGCATCCGGCTGGCTGATCAGCAGGTTGTCGATGTCCACGCCGAGCTTCTTGGCATAGCCCGGATCCAGCGCGTGCTCGGCATCGATGAAGGCGCAGGTGCCGCCCTTCTTCTGCGCCTCGGCGATGACATGCAGCGCCAGCGTGGTCTTGCCCGAGCTTTCCGGCCCATAGACCTCGATGATCCGCCCCTTGGGCAAACCGCCGATGCCCAGGGCGATGTCGAGGCCGAGCGAACCGGTCGAGACGACCTCGACCTCGTTCTCCTGGGCCTGCCGTGCGCCCATGCGCATGATCGAGCCCTTGCCGAAGGCCCGTTCAATCTGGCTGAGCGCGGCGTCGAGCGCCTTTCCCTTGTCCATTCTGGTATCCCGCTGCTGCGTTGCCCCGCCCTCAACCAAGGCGTGCAAGGACCGAGGTTGTCTCGCCTCTGACCCTAACACGCCGCCACCCGATTCTGGAGCAGGGGCGGAACCGAATCCCGTGTGACCTCTGTCAGGCAACGCCGGAAATATGCCTCAGCCCCCCGCCAAAAACAAGAACATTTAGTAAACAAAAACCCTGTAAGGCGGCGCCGATCCGGTCTGCGGGCCTAGCGGCCCCTCCGGTCATCGAGGCCGATCAGGCGGCAGCCGCCTCGCTTGGCCCGAGTGCCGCAGCCAGGGCGGCCAGGAGTTCCGCCGGGGCATAGGGCTTGGCAAGGAAACACAGCCCCTCCCCCGCGAGATCCTGCCCCAGCGCCGACTCGGCATAGCCGGACAGCAGCACCACCGGCAGAGCCGGCCAGCGCGCCCGCAGGCTGCGCGCCAGCCAGAGCCCGTCCTGCCCCGGCATCGCCACATCGCTCACCAGGACCGCAGGCGGGGGCGCTTCCGCCAGCATGTCCAGCGCGGCCTCTGCGCTCTCGGCCTCCAGCACCTCATGGCCGGCCCGGCGCAGCACCAGCGCGGCAAGGCGCCGGAGCGGCGCCTCATCTTCCACCAGCAGGACGCGCACGCCGGGCCGGCCCGCGGAATGCGTGGCGGGCGCGGGCGAGGGCGGAGGCATGACCGCGGCGTCCGGGCACAGCAGGTGGATGCGGAAGGTGGTTCCCTCGCCGGGCCGACTCTCAACGGTGATTTGGCCGCCGGACTGGGCGACGATGCCCTGCACCGTGGCCAGGCCCAGCCCGGTCCCGCCCTTCTCCGGCCGAGTGGTGAAGAAGGGCTCGAAGAGCCGCGGCAGATCCTCCGCCGGAATGCCGCGGCCGGTGTCCGAGACCTCCAGCACCGCGTAGCGGGCCGGCGGCAGGGCGGCGGGCCCCTCGCCTTCCGGCTGCAGGACTACCGCATGCCCGGTGGCGATGCGCAGGGTGCCGCCCTCCGGCATCGCCTCCCGCGCATTCACGGCGAGGTTGAGGATGATCTGGTCGAGTTGAGCCGGGTCCATGCGCACCCGGCGCCCCGGCACCTCCAGCGCCAGTTCCAGCCGCACCTGCCGGCCGAGCAGCCGGCGCAGCAGCGGCGCGATGGCGGACACCGCCTCGTTCAGCTCAAGGATGCGCGGCTGCAGCTGCTGCTGCCGGGCGAAGGCAAGCAGTTGCCGGACCAGTTCCACCCCTCGCTGCGCCACATCCTCGATCTGCCGCAGTTCGGCCGCCACGCCGGCGGGCAGCCCGGCCGCCCGCATCGCTTCGGCGGATCCGAGGATGGCGGCGAGCAGGTTGTTGAAGTCATGCGCGATCCCGCCGGCGAGCCGGCCGAGGGTCTCCAGCCGCGCCGCCGCGGCCAGTCGCGCCTCCGCCCGCCGCTGCTCGGTGCGATCGGCGACCCGCAGCAGCAGGGCCAGGCCGCCCCCGCCCGGATCGGCCAGAGCATCGCAGTGGAGCGCCCATTCGGCATCCTCCGGCGCCGCCGGATCGGCCGGGGCAGCCAGCAGCGGCGCGCTCTCCCGCGCACCGCCGAGCGCCGCCGCGATCCGTGCCGCCAGGGCCCCGCGCGCCGTAGGGGCGAGGAGATCCGCCGCCGGCATGCCGATCCGCAGCGGGACCGCTGGCCCGGCAAGCCGGCCGAGCGCAGGATTGGCGGCACGGATGCGCCCCTCCGGATCCAGCAGGGCCATGCCCTCCGGCGCCGCATCGAACAGCAGGCGGAAGGCCCCGGTCGTAGCCGAATGGAGCGAGGCGTGGCGGAACAGGGTGGGCCTAGCCATGGGCGGCGGCCACGCGGCCTTGCAGGCGCCAGACATAGGCGATGATCTCTGCCACCGCCTGCCAATGCTCCGGTGGAATCTCGGTATCGGGCTCCAGACGGTACAGGGCGCGCGCAAGCGGCGGATTGGCGACGATTGGCACCCTATGCTCCTCGGCCACCGCGCGGATCCGTGCCGCCATCGCGTCCACCCCCTTGGCGACCAGCTTCGGTGCCGCCGCCTGCCCCTGATCATAGCTCAAGGCGACAGCGTAATGGGTTGGATTCGTTATGACTACCGCCGCCTTCGGCACGGAAGCCAGCATCCGCTGGCGCGCCCGGCTCTCCCGCAGCCGCCGCAGCCGCCCCTTCACCTGCGGGTCGCCCTCGCTCTCCCGCAGTTCCTCCCGGATCTCCTCGCGGCTCATGCGCAGCCGCCGCAGGTGCCGCCAGCGGACCCAGAACAGGTCCAGCCCGGCGACCAGCGCGAAGGCGGCCAGGCAGGCCAGCAGCAGGCGCAGCGCGCCCCGCCCCGCCTCCGCCAGCAGGGCGCCGGGCGGGCGGTGCAGCGCCGCCTGCAGGGAGGTGAGATCCACCGCCAGCCACAGCGCCAGGCCGAGGATGCCAAGCTTCGCCAGGGTCCGGACCAGTTCCGCCAGCCGCTCCGGCCCGAGCAACCGCTTCAGCGCTGCCAAGGGGTTCAGCCGCGACAGGTTCGGCACCAGCGCCTTGCCGTGCAGCAGCCAGCCGGTCTGCACCATGGTGGCGAGGGCCGCCGCCAAGCAGGTCGCCGCCAGCACTAGCAGCAGCAGGAGCAGCGAGGCGCGCAGCAGCGCCAATGTGGCTGGCCAGGCCTCCTGCGCTGCCGCGGTGGCCAGCAGGATGCGCGCCGCGCGCAGCCATTCCAGCCCCAGCGGCGGCAGGGCGAGAGCGGCAGCCAGGGTGCCGCCGAGCAGCGTGGCGAAACTCACTGCCTCCCGTGACAGCGGAACCTGCCCCTCCTCCCTGGCCCGTTCCAGGCGCCGCGGAGTCGGGGCCTCCGTGCGGTCCTCCGCCTCCTTTTCCGCGCCCTCCGCCATGGGTCAGGGCAGGCCGGGCAGGCGCAGCAGGCCCTCGCGCATTGCCTCCAGCCAGAGGCCGAGCACTGCGGGCAGCAGCAGCGCGAGGAGCAGCAGCCCGGCGAGGATCTGCGCTGGCATCGCGACGACATGGATCGGCACGCGCGGCGCCAGCCTCGCCAACAGCCCCAGGGCGACATGTCCAAGCACCGCCGCCAGCACCAGCGGCGCCGCCAGCCGCAGGGCCAGGCCGAGGCTGTCCGCCACCGCTTGTGCCACCGCCTCCGCCGTAAGGCCGAGCGGCAGGGGGCTTCCCGGCGGCATCAGCGTATAGCTCTCGGCCAAGGCACGGAGCGGCAGGACATGCAGCCCGCTGTCCAGCACCAGCACGGCCGCGAGCAGCCCGAACAGCCGCCCCGTCGCAGTGGACTGGCTGCCGAGCAGTGGATCAACCTGCAAGGGGCTGGCCAGCCCGATCATCAGCGCCGCGACCTGCCCGGCCTGCATCAGGGCCAGCGCCAGCAGCCGCGCCAACAGCCCGAGCCAGATCCCCGCTACCGTTTCCAGCAGCACAAGGCGCAGGAGTGCAGGCACCGCCTGCGGCAAGGGCGGCAGGCCGGGCGACAGGACCGGCAGCAGCAGCGCCACCAGCGCCAGGGCGAGGGCAAGCCGGATGCTCACCGGGACATCGGCCTCGCCCAGCCCCGGCATCACCATGACGGCGCCGCCGATCCGGGCAAGGAGCAGCACCGCATGGAAGGCCAGCAGCGGCAGCGCCGACTGGTCGGCCAGGATCACGGCATCCCCCCGGCCGCCACCACCCGCTGGAAGAGCTGCCCTGCATAGCCGCGGAGCGCGCCTGCCATGCCGGGGCCGAGCAGCAGCAGCACCAGCCCCATGGCCGCCAGCTTGGGCAGGAAGGCCAGAGTCGGCTCCTGGATCTGGGTCACCGCCTGCAGGACGGAGATCGCCAGGCCGACCGCCAGCATCGCCAGAAGCGGCGGCCCGGCAAGTTGCAGCGCCATCCACAGTGCCTCGACCGTGGCGAGGGCGACCGGATCCTCATTCATGCCCGCCTCCTGCGGACAGCACGGCCGGGAGCCGTCAGATCGGCATGCGCATCACGTCCTGATAGGCAGCGACGACGCGATCACGCACCGCCACCGCGGTCTGCAAGGCCAGTTCCGCCCGCGAGACCGCCAGGACCACATCGCTTACGCTGCCCTGGCCGAGCAGCGCCTGGGTAGCCGCCGCATCGGCGCTGTGGCCGAGTTCGACCGCACCTTCCACCGCGCGCCGCAGATGCGCGCCGAAACCACCCTCCGCCACCGCGCCGTCGGTAGCCGGAGAGGAAGAGGCGCGATAGGCGGCCGCCGCCTGGGCCGGCGCAACCGGGGCCGGCATCAGCGCAGCGCCTCAATGGTGCGCGTCAGCATGCCGCGCGTGACCTCCAGGACCGAGAGATTGGCGCTGTAGCTGCGCTGCGCCTCCCGCATGTCCATCATCTCGATCAGGCTATCGACATTGGGCCGCTTGACATAGCCGCGCTCATCCGCGGCCGGGTGAGAGGGATCATAGACCTGCGGGAAATCCCCTGGCGCTGTGCCCAGGCGGGAAACCCGCACCGTCTCCGTGCCGAGCGCACGGTCGAGCCGGTTGGCAAAGGTGACGGTCCGCCGCCGGTAGGGATCCGCGCCGGGCGACTCACCAGTGCTGTCCCGGTTCGCCAGATTCTCCGCCACCACGCGCAGCCGCGTGGACTGCACCTGCATGCCGGCCGCCGAAATCCGCAAGGCGCGATCGAGATCCATCCCATGTCTCCTGCTACTGGCTGCGGCCCAGGGCGGTGCGGAACAGGCTGAGGTAGCGGCGGTGTAGCCCGGCCGCGAGTGCATGCGCCGTATCGGTATCCGCAACCTTCAGCGCCTGCTGGTCGAGCGACACTGCATTGCCGTTCGGCGTACGCTCCACGGCCAGCCGGTCCGGCTTCACCTCCACCTCGCGCGTCGGGGCGAGGTGCCGCGCATCGGTGCGCGCCAGCCCGACACCGCCGGCCCGGGCGAGCAGCTCCGCGAATGGCTGCAGATCACGCGGGCGGTAGCCCGGCGTATCCGCATTGGCGATGTTCTGCGCCAGCACGCGCTGCCGGGCCTCGAGCCAGGCCATCCGGCGTTCCGCCAGCGCGATCGGGGTGGTGCGCGAAGGGTCCATGGCGCCTTGCGTTGCATGGCGAGGACGAAGATTCGGTTAAGCGGGGCCTGGATCCCCCACAGCGCGGCCGCTGCCTCCGGTCCGTGGCGCAAGCTTGTCTTAACCTGATCCATGCCAGCCTCCCGGCATGACACAAGGCACCGAGCCCCCTTCCCCCATGGCCGCGATCCTCGCGGCGATCGAGGCAATGCAGGCGACGATCCGCGTGGCGCGCGCGCTGGTGGAGGGCGGCCGGCGCATTGACCTCGGGGGCCTTGATGCCCAGGCCGCTGCGCTCTGCACGGCCGTGATGCTGCTGCCGCCCGCCTCTGCGCAGCGGCTGTGCCCGGCGCTGGAGGAGCTGGTCCGGGAAATGGACGGGCTGGCCGCCACCCTGCCCGCCCACTGAACCCCCTCACCCGCCGGCAGGAGGCCGCGGCATGTCATTCGATACCGGAACCTGGTTGCAGGCGGGCGCGGCACTTTGCGGCGTGCTGCTGCTGCTCTGGCTCGCCGCGCGCGGCGCCCGCGCCGCCGGGCTGGCAAGGCAAGAGGGCCGCAGGCTGGCGGTCCAGGAAGTCCTGGCGATCGACGGCCGCCGACGCCTGCTGCTGCTGCGCTGCGACGGGCGGGAGCTGCTGCTGCTGACCGGTGGCAACCAGGATGCGCTGCTGGGCTGGCTGCCCGGACCGGATGCGCCATGAGGCCCCTCGGCACCACGCTGCTGCTGCTCGCCGCATCCGCCCTGCCGGCCGCAGCGCAGAGCGTCAGCATCGATCTTGGCAGCGCCGGCCAGGCCGGGGCGACGTCCCGCCTGGTGCAATTGACGGCGCTGATCGGGCTGCTGTCCCTCGCGCCCTCGCTGCTGGTGATGGCGACGGCCTTCGCCCGCATCGCCATCGTGCTCTCGCTGCTGCGCTCCGCCCTGGGTGCGCAGGGCGTGCCGCCGAATCCAGTGCTGATCGGCCTGGCCCTGTTCCTGACGCTCTTCGTCATGCAGCCCGTCCTCGAGGAGAGCTGGCGGAGCGGGCTGGAACCGCTGATGGAGGGCCGGATCGGCGAGTTGCAGGGTCTCGCCGCCGCCGCCGAGCCCTTCCGCAGCTTCATGGCGGCGCAGGTGCGGGAGGCCGATCTGGCGCTGTTCCTGGACCTGGCCGGATCTCCGCAGGCCGCGGCGGCGGATCAGCTTGCGCCGGAGCAGATCCCCTGGCGGGCCCTGCTGCCCGCCTTCCTTGTCGGCGAGTTGCGCCGGGCCTTCGAGATCGGCTTCCTGCTGTTCCTGCCCTTCCTGGTGATCGACATGGTGGCGGCGAGCCTGCTGATGTCGCTTGGCATGATGATGCTGCCCCCGAACGTGGTCTCCCTGCCCTTCAAGCTGATCTTCTTCGTGCTGGTGGATGGCTGGCGGCTAGTGGCCGGCAGCCTGGTGCAAGGCTTCGCGGGCGGCTGACGCGCCCCTGCCAAAAGGGTCTTGCAGCGGCGAGAGGCAAGGCTGATGCGGCGATCACCGCCTCGCCCGCAGGCCCTCGCCATCAGCCAGGGTGCGCCCTTCCGATGCCGGGCGGGGCAGCGGCCGATGAATCCGTGGAAGCGGCGACGCGCCGCGCCGGAGGCCGCTCGCGCCGTCGCCGCGGCGCGCCGGCGCGACGGTCGGCTTGGCGCGATGCATGACCGCAAGGATGCGTAGGCTCTCGCCGGACACACTACCAGGCCGGTCAGCGATGGCGACCGCGCCGGCCGGTCGGCCCAGCAGCGCCAGGCCCCGTGGCGCCGTGACCGGAAGCGTCCAGCCCGCGGCGGCGTGCTGTGTCGGCAGCACAAGCAGCCGGGTTTCCGGGGGGCCGTCATCCACCGAGAAGATGACACGCGCACCCAGTGCGACGAAATCCCTGGCGAGGGTACCGGTGGGCACCACCTGCGCTTCGCTCAATTTCTCCAGCAGCGCCTCCGCAGCCGGATCGTCCGGCCGAAGCTGCAGTCGTGCGAAACGCTCCAGCGCCGCGAAATCGCGCACCGTCAACACGGGTGGCGTGGAGAGGACGGCATCATCCGCGCTGGATGGTCGCGCCACCGCGGCACGACTGGCAATGGCGGCATAGGCGATGGCGCAGGCGTAGCAGATCTCCACCCGGGCAGCGAGGGCACCGCCGCAGATGGTGCAGATCGAAACGTCAAGGGTCACGGGCATCCCCCTAGGGGCATGACGAAGGCGCGGCGCCCCTCGGCGGGAGCGGCGCTGCGTGCAACCGAGTCTGGAGAGTGTCCCCGGGCCGGATGCCGGCCGGATGAAGGCGCGCGATCGGGCCCGGGGCTAAACGCCCGCGAGCAGAGTGCCCGCATGACGCGGGCGGCGGAGATGTTTCGCGCTCTGCCGCATGATGAACAGGATGTGGGGCCGCTCCACCCGGATTCAATCCATCCCGCAACAGAGCGGGGCCGCCATCGGCCGTGGACCGGGCGGATGTCCCGGGCCATCCGGTCAAGGGGCACTTCCCTGGGCACTTCCGCCGGCTGACGGCCTTCACTGCCGCAACCCTTGCAGCTCCGTCACCGCGTAGGGTTATTGGCGAGGAAGCAAGGAGGCCCCGAGATGGCTGCAAGTTTTTGGGAATTTATTGATGCTTCTCTGTGGATTTGTGGTGTTTTTCTCCCTTGATTTCTGAAGATTTGCCCCAATCTCCATTTTTGTTGTTTCTTGGATTGTAAGGAGGAATGAATGGCCAACCCCAGCGAGGGGCGATATCGCCACGGGCAGCACGACAGGACGCCGGATGGCACGGCGGATCCCGCCGGGGCGATGCAGCCGCGCGCCGGGATTGGCGGGATGGCGATGGTCCTCGCCAGTCTCCGCAATCAGGAGGCCGCCAGGCTCACGGTCGAACATCTGGTCCGTAAGGTCCCGCTGGACCGCGAGCGCGTCTCCATGCGGAGCCGCAAGAACGGCACCGTCATGCTGGAGGTGGCGGCATCGCCGGCCGATGTTGACCGCATCGCCGAAATGCTCTGCCGCCATGGCCGCACCGCCGGCCGAGACTCGCCATCACGCTGAGGCCGCAGGGCCGGAAGGAGACAGGCGCGGCAGGTTCGCCGTGTGATAAGCCCGATGCCGCTCCGCCCACATCCCTCCTCCACCTCCGCCCCGCCAGGCGGATCATGGTGATCACCTCAGGAGAGATGGGGGCGGGCGGCTGAAGGCCACTCAGCCTCAGCCGGTACGCAGCACTGTCAGGGCGTGTTCCCGCAGCTTTACCTTCTGCACCTTGCCGCTCGCGGTCATGCCGATCGGCTCGAAGCTCTCGACGATGCGCAGGTGCCGCGGCAGGCGGAAATTCGCAAGCTGCGGCCTCAGCCAATCCAGCAGTTCGGCCTCGGTCGCCGCGCGGCCGGGCTTCAACTGCACGAAGGCGGCGCAGACCTCGCCAAGGCGCGGATCGGGCACGCCCACCACCTGCGCCATGGCGATGGCGGGATGGTGCAGGAGCATCTCCTCCACCTCCGCGGGCGCGACATTCTCGCCGCCGACGCGGATCACGTCCTTCAGCCGGCCGGTCAGGCGCAGATAGCCCTCGGCATCCAGCGCGCCGAGGTCGCCGGTCCGCAGCCAGCCATCCAGTGTGAAGGCCTGCGCGGTGGCCTCCGGATTGTTGTAGTAGCCGCGCGTCACGCTCCAGCCGCGCACCTGGATCTCGCCGGGCGTGTCGGGCGGCAGCGGGGCGCCGGTTGCGGGATCGGCGATGCGGACCTCCAGGCCATCATGCGGGCG
>Ga0182742_1002396_pt1 | contig 20804 bp, 19 predicted proteins | sample eDN5th37CBELigMG_FD_128880 | JGI IMG/M metagenome (GOLD analysis project Ga0182742, IMG submission 128880) | Enriched Miracle-Growth compost microbial communities from Emeryville, California, USA - eDNA 5th pass 37_C BE-Lig MG (version 2)... ... | reverse complement strand
TGCGCTGCGGCTTCAGCCGTAGGCAAAGCAGATGAAGGAGAGATGGTGGACCGTCGATCCGGAGGGGTTACGGACCCGAAAGAAATAGTTGTCGCGGACGGAAGAAATAGTTGACGCCAGACACCTCTGGCGTTCGGTGAAATACGAAGAGGTCTACCTGCACGCGTATGAGACGGTCTCAGCTGCGCGTTCAGGCATCGCGCGCCACATGCAGTTCCTCAACACACGACGTCCACACAGCGCTCTTGACCGGCGAACGCCCGATACCGTGTGCTTCGGTTCGTTGCCGCTCGCGGCGGCAGGCTGACCCGCAGAGCTCCACTTATCGGTGCCGCGAAAACTGTCTCGTTTTGTGGGACCACCTCTATCGAAGGACGAGCTCACATCGCCATACACCTGTGCCAGAGGTAGGGCTCCGCGTACGCTTTTCCCGGTTGACTCGGCTTGGCTGAACGTGCAGGTTTGACCGGGGGATCTTGAGCCACCGTCACGGGTGGCAATGCCAGGACGGCAGCGCATGGAAGCGACAACGACCGGACCCGCGCCTCGCACGATCTCAGAGGCACTCGGCACCACTTTCAAGCTCATCTGGAAGGAATCTGACGCCTTCACGCGGCGGCAGCTGACCTACTCGTTTCTGTTGTTGATCACAGGGTCCGTGCTCAACGCGCTCTATCCCGTCATCTATAAGCTCACGATTGATACGTTCAGCGGGCAAGCCACACCCAGTGCCCTCGTTGCACCCGGACTCCTGATCGCCGCACTAGTACTTACCAACTATGCGTTGGGGATGTCTTTGGGGCTGCGGCAACTGGTACATGGGTTGGGTGTACAGCGCCTGAATCGCCTGATCAGTAATAGCTTGTTCGGGCACCTGGTGCGATTGCCGCTTCGGTTTCACCTTGATCGGAAGACAGGAGCGATCGGCTCGACGGTCAACCAGGGACTCAATGGATGCCAGATACTGCTTCAGCACGCTGTTTTCACCTTCCTGCCCGTAGCAATTGAGTTCATTGCGATCATTGCAGTGCTGGTGCACTTCCAGCACTCGGCGTATCTCGTGATCCTGGGCATTTCCGGCGCGGCGTATGGATATACGTTCTGGCGGGCGGCTCAACAGATCTCGGAACCCTCCAGAAAGGTTTCAGCGGCGTATGTCGAAGCGAATGCGACTCTTACAGATAGCTTGCTGAATTACGAAACGGTCAAGTATTTCCACGCCGAGTCGACGATCAGCTCGCGATATAACGGCAAGCTGGTCGAGCAGGAGCAGGCCAACCGCCGGGTATTGCGGCTCAAGGCGTGGCAATCCGCGGTTCTGAGCACAATATTCGCTGGGTCAATGGGTACGGCGGTGGGTTATGCGGGATATGAAGTGCTGCATGGGACGATGACCATCGGCGATTTCGTGCTGATCAACACTTATGTGGCCAGGCTCATCGCGCCTCTGCAGTCTCTTGGGCTTGCGGCGAGGGATGTGTCGCAGGCATTGGCGTACCTCGAGAAGATGCTGGATATGTATCGCGAGGCGCCGGAAGCAGATACGACGGGACAGGCGGGCGCTGCCCACCGCACCGGGAGTGTGGCGTTCCATGGCATTACTTTTTCTTATAAGCCCGAGCGGACGACGTTGAAGGATGTGAGCTTCGACGTGCCGGCCGGACGAACACTTGGCATTGTGGGATCCAGCGGGTCGGGCAAGACCTCGATCATCCGCCTCCTCTTTCGACTCTATGAACCCGACAGTGGGCAGATATTGCTGGATGGCGTACCCCTTACGCAGATGCCGCTGGTCGACCTTCGGTCGGCGATCGCGGTGGTCCCGCAGGATACGGTGCTGTTCAACGACACCATCGCCAACAACATTGCGTTCGGCAAAATCGGTGCGTCGCGCGCTGAAATTGAGGCTGCAGCCAGGGTGGCGCATCTCGACCAGTTCATTGCGAACATGCCGGATGGGTACGAGACGCGCGTTGGCGAGCGGGGGCTAAAGCTTTCTGGCGGGGAGAAGCAGCGGGTGGCTATTGCCCGTGCGGCGCTGAAGCGGCCGCTCATCTATGTGTTCGATGAGGCGACGTCGTCCCTGGATTCACGAACGGAGAAGGAAATCCTACAGAACCTTATCGACGTGGCGAAGACAAGCACAACTATTGTGATTGCTCACCGGCTTTCTACCGTGTCCCATGCCGATGAGATTATCGTCCTGGATCGTGGATCGATCGCGGAACGGGGGACCCATGCCCAGCTCTTGAAAGCTGACGGCACCTATGCAGCGCTTTGGCACGCACAGAACTCTGGCAAGAAGGCCGAGATAGCGACTTCGAGCGCAGCTGTGTAGGGCGAAGCTTGAGTTCGACGCCGGCGCAAAATTGACCCAACTATCAAATGCAGTAGTTTCGACGCCGAGGGTCCCTCTCGCATTTCAACGATTTTTGGCAAATATTCAAGCTGCCCTCGCAAGCCCGTCGAAGTACATTACCCGCCCTCTTCCGCGCAATCGTGAACGCGGAAAGCCTCCGGCTTCTTCCTGTGTAGGCGAGCGTCCCGCGTGCTGGCTCCTGCGCATCAAGGGAACGCTTGCCTCACGAGGCGGCCGGAGGTCGGCGCCCGCCGGTGTTGGCGCACCGGCGAACGCCTGTCACGAACACCTCTCGCGAAGGAGTTCATGAGTATGACGAGCTTACCCGCAATCCCCTCCCCCGCATCACCCCCCAACCCCGCGGATTCAGCACAGAACAGCGCGGACTTCTCCGTCGCCGCAGCGTTGTTGCTGCCTGCCCTGCAGGACGCACGCTCTCAGCTGGACGTGGCCATCCGCCTGCTCACCGGTCTTGCGCAGCAGCCACCTGCGCATGTACCGGAGAGCTATATCGCAACGGCTGCGAAAGTCCGGCGGATGCTTGCTGAGATCCGCAGGCAGCCCGTTCACCGGTAGGCGTCGCCTAACGTCAACATCGAACGGACGCGCGTGGGTGCCGACCGCTGGCACCCGCTCGCGCCTGCGCGACCTGAAGGGGATGCCTCCTATGGAAGCTACGCTGCCGGAGCACGCAGACGCGTGCGCGTGGAAAGTGGTGGAGCCGTGTAAGCGCAAGACTCCACCCGCGCCTTGTCAACTTACCTTTCTCCCGCTGTTTCCAAACGCGGGGCCAGGCGAACTCGAGAGCGAGCACGGGAAGGAGAGCGAAAGACTCGCCGAGCCCGACGCAGCCAGGAAGCGCATGCGCCGCTCAGCGTGTCGCAGTATCACTGCCGCAGACATGGCCCCGTATGAAGGCGACCCCGGCACACGAGGGTTCCTGCGAAAGCCGAACGGTGCGTTTCTCCCTCCTTTATATGCCCGCCCACCGGTGCTCAGCAGCGGCGGGGACATCCTCCACGCTGGCCACGCGCTCGAGCCTGCGGACGCTGACACCATCATCAGCAGTGCCGAGGCGCTTCTGGCGCGGCGGCTACGCCGCGGCGTGGAGATCCTCCGCGATCCGTACCTCCTGCTGCGCTTCATCCAGCTGCGCCTGGTCGCGCAGCCTCGACCGGTTTTCGCTGTGTTCTTTCTGGATCGGAAGCAGCGCCTCATCCGCTTCTGCGAGATCTTCCACGGCCAGCACAGCCGGGTGGTCGTACGTCCCAAGGAAGTAGTGCGCGAGGCAATCGCGTGCAACGCCGAGATGGTTCTCTGCGTCAGAAGCGACCCTGGCGGGGAACACCAGCCCACTCCGCAGGACATCGAGGACGCGCGGCGCGTGAAGAAGGCAATGGATCTGCTGATGATCGAGATGATGGACTACGTCATCGTGGGGGAGTCGCTTACGTCGCTGCGGGTGCGGGGGGTGATATGACGCGCGCGAGTCGACGGCAATCACGTGCCAGGGGACCGCCTCAAATGATCATACTGACCACGCGCCCGCGAGCCCCGGACCTTGCGTCCCTGCAATCGGTGAACGCGCACGACATCGGCACATTTGAGTTGCGAGCGGCAATATTGTGGCGCCGCCGGCATTTCTGCGCGTTCGCCACCGATTTGCGTAGCGCCAGCGATCGATTAAGCCTCTACGCTCCGCGAATCAACAGTCATCCTTCGAGGTACGACGATGGGCGCGGTCACTACAAGGAAGGCGCCGTGGAGATTTCCACGCCTGTCGGATCCTGTTCAGGAATTCTTCCTCTGCATTCTGTTTCATATGTTGCTACCCTTTGTCCCCCTGGTAGCCGAGATCGCGGTGCTGGGCCGGGTGGAGAAGAAGACAGTCCTTCTGTTCCTCGCGATCTACCTCGTCTCGCTTGGCGTGTCCTCGCACAGCCGGCTGATGTTCGGTGCGACGATCGTGTTCGGCCTCATGTACTCGATGTTCTTCGGTCTGGCCGCGGCCGGAGGAGATCTTGCCGCGCCGGTCATCGGCTTTGGCTACCTCATTCTGACGCTCGGCATGCTTTTTCAAGCCGCCGAGCGATACAACCGGCATGTCGTGGAGCAAGATCGTTTCTGGGAGTTTACGGAGGAGACGAAGCAATGAACCTGGATCCTTTGCCCGAGTGGATGTATGCGCTTGTTGCGGTCATCGGCATCATCCTGGCCGTCGCTATCGTGCGGCGGAAACTGAAGGCTCTGGAGAGATTCGTCGCATTGCTCGCCACACCAGAACGGGCTCACACGCTTCGCGCGCTGTGGGATGAAGTAATGCGCGACGGTGTCGCCACTCCCGCGGAGGTTCACCTACTGGTTTGCGCACTGAAGGAAGCAGCGAAGTCCCTCTCTCCGAAAGATCAGCGCCTGATACTGGGGGGCTTCATGCAGCGCAGTGTGCTCGGTCGTGCGCGGTACGTGGCGATGATCATCAATCGTGCCGGTATCGCGGAGGGGCCACTCCCCGTTCCGGTGATCTGACGGGAGCGCGGAAGCGCGATTATGGCGGGACCCGCCGCTCTACTTCTGTTTTCCGGAGCGGGCGCCAGAGACGATGGAAAGAAAGGATCGGAATGAGCTTCGCACATCGCGGACTCTCTTCCGCCGGCGCAGCCAACCGAGAGGACGCTCGTCATACGTTCGCACGCGGGCCACGCAAGAATTCACTGTGCGGTGCCCCGCATGCGTTTACAGTGATACGTGAAATGCGAGCTGAACGCCGGCAGGGTTTGTACGTCGACTTAGTCCGGGCTGATCGTGATCGAGAACCGGCTCCACCTCGGCCACTCCCACCGCGACACCATCTTCTCCGGCCTTTCCGGCACACCCACTGTGCGTCCGGGTACCCCAGCGGCAACCAGGTAATGCACCCCTGCGACGGACTGAAGATGCACTTCGGTGATACCACCGTCGTCGGTAGCCCTGGACGCAATCACGCGAGACCGCACATTGATCTCCGGGAGGTGCTCGTTCCCACGTAGACTCTCCGTCAACACTCGCCCCCGGTGCAATCCGAATGCCCTGGATCCCTCTCCAACCAACGCACGCACCGTCCACACCAAGTCCAGCGTGCTTGCCGGCGCACGGCTGATGTACTGCTCCTGAAAATCCGGCCCGCGTGCAGCGATGAAGTTGGATGTTTCCGCGCGGCTGAACCCTGAATGGAGATCGTTCCCCTCCTGCACCGGTGTATCCGCAATCGCGATGGTGCAGATTGTGGGGTGCCCGCAGGACTGAACCACCGACTGGAAGTTCACCACCAGATCCGGCAGGTCCTCGCCCGAGCGTTCATCAGCCCCAAGGTGCTCGATTGAGACAGCCCCGTCGACCTTCCCCAGCCGCTTCTCGTTCACGAACACGCCGCTCACGTAGTCATGCCTGGAGAGAATAGTCATGATGGATCGGGCACGCCGCTGGAGCTCCTCCCTTCTGAGATGCTGTGGCAGAAAGATGAGGTCATACCCACCGCGTGCCTCGATGGTGAGGTACGGGCTCGAAGCGGTCACGCCGATCGTGGCATCTCCCCAGCTTGGTGCCTGCCCTGCCCACCATTCCAGGCGCGCGTCCTCGTCGTTCGGGTCATAGAGGCTGAGCCCTCCATCCTCGGCCAGGAGTGCCTTGATGAGATCTATCGCGAGGAATCCAGCCGGCAGGACCCCCACCGTGATATCCCCGAACTGAGTAGCCACCGAGCGCGTCGTCCGGCTGCGCTTCCAGATGGTGGATCGCCCCTGCTCCGCAGCAACGATGATGTTCGTCGTTTCGAAGACTCCCAGCTCCCTGAGCTTCTCCTCGATCTTCCTCAACGCGTAATCCGTGTGGAACAGGAGCGCGCCGGCCGCGCCATCGGTCCCGGGACTTCCCGACCGGAGCGGCCTCGCGGGTGCGTAAATGCTGGTGCCCAGCCCCGAATGGTGCACACGATCAGAAATGGGCGCTGGCCTTTCGCAGATCGCTCGATCGACTCGATGATCTTTCCGGGCATCTCGTGCGCAGGCCCATCGAGGTACGCGCTTGTGTAACCGTCCACTCCGACGAGTGAGCTCACGTCATCCGCGTGCCGGCTGACCGCACCGGTGGATCTTCTGCTCCTCAAGTCCGGAAACCCGGCATAGCTGTTGATGAAATAGACCCCCTCGGCGCGCAGGCGCGCGAGTGCCGGTGCACTGCTTTCATTCACGTTCGCGGCCTGCATTGTTTCCGGTACCAGCACGACGAAATTGTGCTGCTGCTTCGCAGCGGCGGCTGCGGGGGAGCTCAGGGTGAGCGCAAGCAAGGTGAATCCGGCGATAGCGAGTTTGTTCTTGAAGGTCATCCGTTTCCCTTCCTCTGTATCGCTTGAAAGTCAGGCACGTTTCAAGGCTGCCGGTTAGAGACCGGGCGCTGCGCCGTTAGTTCATATTGAACTCTTTGCCCTCGATTCTGTACTTGTATCTGGACCGATACGAGTGTAGCCGGATCGGGTGCTGCTGCGGAGCATCCACCGGAAGGGATTCTTCAACTTTGGTAGCAGCCCGGGATGGCCACGGTTTCAATCTTCGATTCGTCGTTGCAATTTACCCCTTCGGGTAAGCACCTTACCTGCGCGGGTAAACTCAGGCTCTGCCAGCCGTGCTGAACCCTTTCGATCTCACACTCACGCGCGCGTACAGCGCACCTGAAGCCTTCTGCCCACGGCCGGATCTGGAACGGATTCTCGAACGCGCTTTCGACGGACGGCTCTGGACGGTGGTAGATGGCGACCGACGCATGGGCAAGAGCTCCGCGATCATCGCGGATGGCGTGCGTCATCGCCGGCCTTTGCTTCATGTGGACCTGATGGGTGTGAGCTCGGAGCAGGAAGTTACGGAGAGATTTCGTTGGGCGTGGCAGTTTTTCGTGCAGCAGGCTGCCGGGGGATTCTGGAAGGGACTGAACCCCGAAGTTTCTGCCACGATTCCTGGCACTACTCTCGGAGTCCGGATCAGCGGCTCTGTCCCGAAGGTGGATCCCCTGACCTGGGGTGACGTACTCGTGGCCTTCGACAAGGAGGTCGCAAGCACCGGAGGTTTGATTTTCATCGACGAGATGCAGGATCTCGTTCGCCTTCCGGACCAGGGGCAGAAGATGACGAAGAGCTTGCGAGCCGCGTTGCAGATGGGCCGGCATGCAACGCCGGTGTTCGCGGGTTCTGTGCAGCATCTGCTCGCGCCGTTCTTCGCCACCTCCGCCGCTGCGTTCTTCAAGAGCATCCGTCTGCAGCATCATCTGCTTCCGTTCGATCGGGAGACGTTCGGTGCCTGGGCTTCGCGCATCTTTCGTGGGCAGAAGCGCACCATCGAGGAGCCTGCTCTCACGCGACTGTACGAGCTGACGGAGGGAGTGACGGAGGACCTGGTCGCCACGTGCGCGGAGATCTGGGTGCAGGACGCTCGCGGGCGCGCCGTCGCGCCGGCGGATGTGGAAGTCGCGTGGCGCAATGTCGTTGCCAATGCCTCCCAATATTTTCTGCCACGCGTTTCCGCACTTTCAGGGCTGCAAGCGAGACTTCTGCGGCACGTTGCACGGAACCCGCGGACCCAACCGTTCTCTGAGGAAACATTGGGTGCGCTGCGCAGCGAGAGTGGGCCGACGCATCGGGCTCTTCGGAAGCTTGTGGAGCTGGAGCTGCTGAGGAAGGAACACCAGGATGGGCGCAAGCGTGTTTGGGTGCACGATGCGCGGCTGGCGTTCTATTTCAGGACTTGAGAGTGCGCGGCTGTGCGGACTTTCTCTCGGCCGCGCCCGGGCAAGACGTTCTTCCGGCAGTCACTCGATGACTTCACGAAGATCGTCGCGCCGAGTGGCGAAGCTCGCCAGAAGCTCGCGGAGCTCGAGAACCTGACGAAGAAGGCTCTCGCGCAGCGGGATGAGGCGGACAAGCTCACGCGGCGCTGGGTCCTTCGCATCGTGAATGCCGTGAAGGGCGATCCGGACGAGGGCGAGGACAGCGAGCTCCTCGCACGGATGGGCTACCTGCCGCACACCGCGCGCACCAGCATCATCGGGCTGGCGCGCCGGAATGCCAGGAAGGCAGCCGAGATGCTCCGCGGGAGCGAGGAGGGACAGGAGGAGTAGCACGCCTCCACCTGGCTCCGCCGCGAAAGCGGCGGAGCCTTCTCTCCCTTACAGAATGACGAAGGAATGTCGCTATGGATCGAAAGGTATATCACGTCGCCCCGGTGGGCGAAGCATGGGGCGTACGCCGCGCACGCCGGAAGCGCGCGGACAGCATCTACTTCTTGAAGACGGACGCGGTGGCTCGGGCGAAGCGCTTGGCGAAAGCTGCGTCGCATGGCCAGGTGAAAGTGCATGGGCGGAATGGGCGATTGCAGGTGGAATACACGTATCGGGATGACCCGCATGGAGCGGCAGGGTGATGGCGCATTGGCCCGGCCCACTTCGTTTGGTGAGTGCGAAGAGCTCGCTGACAGTTCATCTCCTATATCGGCGAGCGGGGGACGGGACCACGCAGTGGCGGCGACATCGAAGGACCGATGCCGCCGCCATTTCTTTTTGTGATGTGCCTAGCCAGTGCGCAGCGTGGATCCTCCTGTAGTCGGTACGTGCAACCGGCAGAACACGTTGAGCATCGATTTCAGATTCTCGATCGCATTGACTATCTCCGGGTTCGGCGGCTTGAACGCGACGAACGTGCCCGTGTTTCTTTCGTGCGCTGCGTGACGCTCGAAGTACTCCAGGACATGTACGGCGATGTCCAGCTGGGCCCGGGCGTGTTTGAAGCCGGGGAGGATCGCGATCGCTGTTTCCCTGAGCCTGTCGATTTCCTCTGTCGGATTCATGCGCGTGCCTCCTGCTGCCGTTTGCGCCAGGCGAGAGACGCCAGGATGGATTCGAGGTGTTCGATCTCGGCGTCCAGCGGCACGCAGGCGTGCGCGCTGAGCACCGATGCGATGTCGTGGTCGAGCTCCGCGTCCTGATGATGCAGGGCCATCACGCTGACGCTGAGCACGGGCAGGATGGTGCGGAGCTGGTGGAGGTGCTCGCGCAGCTCTCCGGGTAGCCAGTCATCCTGGGCTGGTGGAGGGAGTGGTACAGTTTGGGCGGCGGGGCCGCCCTCCGTTTTGAGTTGGGTATGGGACATGGTTGCTGACTCCGTAGTAGTTGGCAGCTGTGGAGGCGCTCGGCGGTGTTAGCCGCACCGTCGGGCGCCGCTTTTCAACGTTGGATCTACTTTGCGAAGACATCGCGTCGCGGCGAGTCGTCGCGTGCAAGAGAGTACGTTTCGGAAGCCGCCGGCACGATCCGCATTCGCGTTGGAAACGTCCAGAAATGCAGATGGCTAGGGTTCTCGTATCTACGAACAGAACGCAACCGTTCCTCGTCGCTACTTTAAACGTGGTCGAAACAGCAGCGCTCAAACCTGCGCGCAAAGAATCTCTTCCCTACACCGGCCTGAATGGGCCTGGCTATCTCGCGCCGCAGCCGAAGACCGCCGGGATGGTATCAGCGCCGCGCCACTACCCTCCCCGCCTCTTTGCGCGTGACCAGGTTCGGCATAGACTTCGCACCGTCTTCGCCAAGGTGAGAGTGGACTTCACTGGCTTATTCCTTCGTCATGAGGAGCAAGACTATGGCAGACGATAAGAAAAAGACCGGTAATCCGGACCGCAACCTGATCGCCTTCAATCAGAAGTACGAATTCAACTACGCGGTGAGGCAGCTGCAGAAGCAGATACCCGACACAACGAGGCAGGAAGCGAAAGAGGCGCTCACCAAAGCCGCGCGCCAGGTCAGCCCGAGCGAAGGGCGAGAGAAGGTGATGCGGGCTGCACGAAAGATCTTGAAGGACTAGCAAGACGATTGCTGACTAGGACCGTGAGGATACATTGAGGCCTGCGGTGGAAGATTTTGGGGCGACCTGAATCGACGCTTCGCCTCAGGCCCTTGCGGGGCCATCTCTAAAGAAAGACGAGTGCCGCTGAACTGCGCGTGTGCACGACGGCGGATTTCGCTCGGTCGAGTGTGTCCCGGACAAACCGGTAACCGGAAAATGAGAGACTTCGGCCTGCTGCGGGAGCCCTGCAGAGAAGGCGAAGTAGATGAGCAAGTGGGAATATCGGCGCTTTACGGCAGAACAGAAGCTGGAGATTCTGCGCGAGGCGGAGCGACGCCGCCGTGCCCGCCGGAGGATGGTCCGATTCGCCTTTTGCCGGACGGGGAACCTTCTTTCGACGCCCCTAGGTGAACAACCAGAGGCCGTAACGGCGTGAGCAGCTGTCGGACCCTCTCGAGCACACATTTTCGGATGTACGCGCGACCCAGCAACCATTTCAGACTCGCCCCTGCTACTCGCCGCTTCGGCGCACCAAGTCCCAGCGATTGACTTGCGCCGACCACACGTCGAAACCGGGCCGGAGTACCGGGATGCGGATAGCCCCCAATTTCGTGATAATCGGCGCGCCGGGGGCTTGACCCCCGAGCCGTTCGGGGCTTGCCCGCAACGACAACGATTAGCGATCGCGAACTCCTTGGCCGACCGGACACGGCGCCCGAGCGATCGCGGACACAGAGCTTAGGGACGCGTCTTGGCCAATACGAACCTCTCCTCTTTCATCTGGTCGGTCGCCGACCTTCTCAGAGGCGACTACAAGCAATCCGAATACGGCAAGGTCATCCTGCCGTTCACCGTCCTGCGCCGGCTTGACTGCGTGCTGGAGCCGACGAAAAAAGCCGTGCTCGCGGAAAAGAAGAAGCGCGAGGACGCGAAGCTCAAACCCGACCCGTTCCTGCTCAAGAAATCAGGAGTACCGTTTTTCAACACCTCGCCGCTGGACCTGAAGACCCTCATGGGCGACCAGGACCACATCGGCGAGAACCTGCGCAAGTACCTGCAGGGGTTTTCGCCGTCCGTACGGGATATCTTCGAACGTTTCGAATTTCACGCGCAGATCGACCGTCTCGAAAAGGCGAAGCTGCTGTACCTCGTCACGGAGAAGTTCGCCAACATCGATCTTCATCCGGACGCCGTCAGCAACGCTGAAATGGGCCTGGTGTTCGAGGAGCTGATCCGCCGGTTCGCGGAGCTCTCGAACGAAACCGCTGGCGAGCACTTCACGCCACGCGAAGTAATCCGACTGATGGTGAACCTGCTCTTCATCGAGGATGACGACGCGTTGAGGAAGCCGGGTGTCGTGCGGACGATCTACGACCCCACGGCAGGCACGGGCGGTATGCTCAGCATCGCGGAGGAGCATCTCAAGAGCCTCAATCCGAACGCGCGGCCCGTCGTCTTCGGTCAAGAGCTGAATCCCGAGTCCTATGCGATCTGCAAGGCCGATATGCTGATCAAGAATCAGGATATCGCCAACATCGTGTTCGGTAACACGCTTTCCGCGGACGGGCTGCCGGGCAAGCACTTCGATTACATGCTTTCCAATCCGCCGTTCGGCGTGGAATGGAAGAAGATCGAGAAGGAGATCAGGAAGGAAGCCGAGCAGCAGGGGTTTAACGGGCGTTTCGGGCCTGGACTGCCACGCGTTAGCGACGGGTCGCTGCTATTCCTGTTGCATCTCATTTCAAAGATGCGTCCCGCGACCGAGGGCGGCAGTCGCTTCGGCATTGTGCTGAATGGCTCACCGCTCTTTACAGGCGGTGCTGGGTCCGGCGAAAGCGAGATCAGGCGCTATGTGCTGGAGAACGACCTGCTCGAGGCGATCATCGGGCTACCCACGGACATGTTCTACAACACCGGCATCAGCACCTATGTATGGATCGTGAGCAATCACAAGCCGGTGGCGCGGAAAGGCAAAGTACAGCTCATCGATGCCAGTGGGTTCTGGCAGAAGATGCGAAAGAGTCTGGGCAGCAAGCGCAAGGAGCTAAGCCCGGAGCACATCGACGACATTACGCGGCTATTCGGCGAGTTCAGGGAGGTCACGCGGGACGGCGTGCCGATCAGCCGCATTTTCCGGAATGAAGACTTCGGCTATCGCACGATCACCGTCGAGCGCCCCCTGCGGGATGAGAAGGGGAATGTCGTGCTGGGGACGAAAGGCAAAGACAAGAGAAAGCCGGTTCCAAATGCCGATTTGCGCGACACGGAGAATGTGCCGCTCGGCGAAGACGTCGAGGCGTACTTCAAGCGCGAAGTGTTACCGCACGCACCGGATGCGTGGATTGATCACGGGAAAACCAAGGTGGGATACGAGATTCCGTTCAACCGACACTTCTATGTATTCAAGCCGCCGAGACCGCTGGCAGAGATCGATGCGGAGCTGAAGGCCTGCACGGATCGGATCAAAGCGATGATAGAGGTGCTGTCGGCGTGAGCTTTCCTGCGTATCCCAAGTACAAGGATAGCCGCGTTGATTGGGTCGGCCCTATCCCGGAGCATTGGGAGGTGTGTGCGCTTGGGTTCCGCTATGAGGTTGCGCTCGGAAAGATGCTTGATGAGAAGCGCATTACAGGAAGGCACCTTGCGCCATACCTGCGTAATACGGACGTTCAGTGGGACAAGATCAATTCTGATGATCTTCCGGAAATGGACTTCTCAGGAGACGACCTTACGCGCTACCAACTGAAGAAGGGCGACCTGCTGGTTTGCGAGGGAGGCGAGGTCGGACGGTGCGCAATTTGGGATGCGTCTATTGACGAATGCTATTATCAGAAGGCGCTACATCGTGTTCGTGCACTGAGTCCAGCGGACAGCCCTCTGTATCTTCGATTCGTGCTCTTTATGGCTGCATCAGTTGGCGTGTTTGCAGGTTCCGCCGGCAAATCCACGATTGCTCATCTCCCTGCCGAAACATTTCGGCGGCATAGATTTCCATTCCCGCCACGCGACGAGCAAGTCCGAATTGCCGCTTTCCTTGACTGCGAAACCGCAAAGATCGACGCGCTCGTGGCGGAGCAGTGGCGGCTCATTGAGTTGCTGAAGGAAAAGCGCCAAGCCACCATTACCCACGCAGTCACGAAAGGGCTGGATCCTCACGTCCCCATGAAGGATTCCGGGATCGAGTGGCTTGGCGAGCTGCCAGCACACTGGACACTCACCCGTATGAAGCACCTGGTGAGTGTGGTCGAGCAGGGATGGAGCCCTCAGTGCGAAAACGGACCTGCCGAAGAAGGTGCGTGGGGCGTCCTGAAGGTTGGCTGCGTCAACGGTGGTGCATTCAACCCTTCAGAAAACAAAGCTCTCCCGACAGAGTTCGATCCCGTTCCAGCGCTAGCCGTCCGAAAGAATGATCTGTTGATCTCTAGGGCAAACACACGCGAACTCGTCGGAAGCGCAGCCGTCGTTGAGCGCGACTATCCGAAACTAATGCTATGCGACAAGCTGTACCGGATTCGCATGCACGAGCATGTTGAACCGATATTCATGGCTTACTACCTCGGATCCGGTGCTGTGCGGGGACAGATCGAATTGGACGCAACCGGGGCAAGCGCATCGATGCTCAACATCTCGCAGGCAAGCATACTTGAACTCGCAGTGCCGCTACCGAGTCGTGCGGAGCAGATCCAGATCTCAGCTTTTGTCCGTACGGAGCTGAATCGAATCGCGGACCTCACGAGCGAGGCTGAGCGCTCTATCGATCTGCTCGTCGAGCGACGCAATGCCCTCATCTCCGCCGCCGTCACCGGCCAAATCGACGTCCGCCACCTCGCCGAGAAGCAGGCCGCGGCATGAGCCTGCACAAGGAGGTTAATCTCGAAGTCGAAATCTGCAATCATCTCGCAACTCACGGTTGGCTCTACTCCGACGGCGACGCCGCAACCTACGACCACGTGCGAGCACTGTTCCCTGCAGACGTCATCGAGTGGACCCAGACCACTCACCCCCAAGCCTGGGAATCACTCGTCAAGAATCACGGCGCTCACGCCGCCGAAACTCTTCTCTCCCGCCTACGCGACCAACTTGATCAGCGCGGCACACTCGACGTCCTTCGCCATGGTGTTGAGCTGCTCGGCCTGAAGCAACCGCTGAAACTGGCGGAGTTCAAGCCCGCCCTGGCGATGAACCCCGACATCCTCGCGCGCTACAAGGCGAACCGCCTGCGCGTAGTCCGCCAGGTCCGTTACTCCCAGCACAATGAAAATTGTATCGACTTGGTCCTGTTCCTGAACGGCATCCCAGTCGCGACCGCCGAGCTTAAAACCGATTTCACCCAAAGCGTCAATGACGCCATCGACCAGTACCGCTTCGACCGGCAGCCGCGTCCAAAAGGTCACGCGCCCGAGCCGTTGCTGTCCTTTCCGAATGGTGCGCTCGTCCACTTCGCCGTGAGCAATCACGAAGTGCACATGGTCACGAAGCTCGAAGGCTCGGCGACGCAGTTCCTGCCCTTCAACAAGGGCGACAACGGCGGCAAAGGCAACCCCGTCAATCCCAACGGCGGGCATCGCACCGCGTACCTATGGGAGGAGATCTGGGAGCGCGAGAGCTGGTTGGAGATTCTCGGCCGCTATCTGATAGCCCAGCGGGATAGGAAGAAGCAGATCACGAAGATCATCTTTCCGCGGTTTCACCAGCTCGACGTCACCCGCAAGCTGCAGGCCGCAGTGCTTGCGCAAGGTTCCGCCGGGAAGTATCTGGTGCAGCACTCGGCAGGCTCCGGCAAAACGAACTCCATCGCCTGGACCGCACATTTCCTCGCCGAGTTGCACGACGCTGAGACCCGCAAGATCTTTGACAGTGTACTGGTCGTATCAGACCGCACCGTTATCGATTCGCAGCTTCAGGAAGCGCTGTTCGATTTCCAACGCCAGATGGGCGTCGTCGCAACCATCAAGGGAAGCGAAGGCAGCAAGAGCGCCGAGCTTGCGAAAGCGCTTTCCAGCGACAAGAAGATCGTCGTCTGCACCATACAAACGTTCCCTTTCGCACTTGAAGAGGTGCGGCGGCTCGCGGCAACCCAAGGCAAGCGATTCGCCGTGATTGCCGACGAGGCGCACAGCTCGCAAACAGGCGAAGCCGCTAGCAAGCTGAGAGAGGTGCTCTCGGCCGACGAACTCGAGGACATCAATGATGGCGGCGAGATCAGCAACGAGGACATTCTCGCCGCCCAGATGGCCGCCCGCGCGAACGACGCAGGCATCACCTACGTGGCGTTCACCGCGACTCCGAAGGCCAAGACCCTCGAGCTGTTCGGCTTCCGCCCCGATCCCACGCGCCCTGCCGGCCCGGACAACCTGCCGGCACCGTTTCACGTGTACTCCATGCGCCAGGCAATCGAGGAGAAGTTCATCCTCGATGTGCTGCAGAACTACTGCTCCTGGAAGCTCGCCTTCAAGCTCGCTCATGAAGGCACGGAGTATGACGAGAGGCAGGTCGAGCGCAGCGCCGCCATCAAGGGAATCATGGGCTGGATTCGGCTGCACGCCTACAACATCGCCCAGAAAGTGCAGGTCGTTGTCGAACACTTCCGCGAGTTCGTCGCACCATTGCTCGACGGGAAGGGCAAGGCCATGGTTGTCGTGGGCAGCCGCGTCGAGGCTGTACGCTGGCAGCTCGCGATCGAGAAGTACATCCGTGAACAGGGCTATAGGATCGGCACGATCGTTGCGTTCTCCGGCGAAGTGAACGACAAGCCGTCCGGACCGGATCCGTTCATGGAGAAGAGCAAGGAGCTCAACCCGAACCTCCGAGGTCGCGACATCCGCGAGGCCTTCGGCACGGACGAGTACCAGATCCTTCTCGTCGCCAACAAATTCCAGACGGGCTTCGATCAGCCCCTGCTCTGTGGGATGTACGTTGACCGGCGGCTTGCCGGCATTCAGGCAGTACAGACGCTCTCCCGCCTGAATCGTGCGTACCCCGGCAAGGACACGACGTACGTGGTGGACTTCGTGAACGAGGCGCAGGAAATCCTGGACGCCTTCAAGACTTACTACACAACGGCGCAGCTCACCGCGACGACCGATCCGAATCTGGTCTTCAATCTGCGGGCCAAGCTTGATTCCGCCGGCCATTACGATGATTTCGAGGTGGACCGCGTGGTTGCGGTCGAGCTGAAAGAGAAAGCGACGCAGGGGGAGTTGCTGAGGGCCCTCGAGCCAATCGTGGACCGACTCATGAAGCGCTACAAGGCAGCGCAAGTGGAGCTGGCATCCGCGAAGGAGCGAGAGCACGAGGCGGACCTCACGGCGGCACGTGAAGAGCTTGACGCGTTGATTCTCTTCAAGAACGACATGGGCGCATTTCTGCGCCTGTATGTTTTTCTCTCCCAGATCTACGACTTCGGGAACACAGCGCTCGAGAAGCGCGCTATCTTTTACAAGCGACTCCTCCCGTTGCTGGAATTCGGCCGGGAGCGCGAAGGCATCGATCTCTCGAAACTCGTCCTGACCCATCACAAGCTGACGAATCTCGGCAAGCGACCGATGCTGCTGAACGATGGCGAGGTGCTGGCCCTCAAACCGTTGTCCGAAGCAGGTAGCGGCGCTGTGCGAGAGCAGACGCGGACTCACCTGAGCGAGATCATCGAGCGCCTCAACGACCTCTTCGGTGGCGACACGACAGATCAGGATCAGCTCGTCTACGTGAACGAGGTGATCAAGGGGAAGCTGCTTGAATCGGAGAAGCTGCGCCAACAGGCGATTAACAACTCCAAGCAACAATTCGCCAGCTCGCCCGACCTCGATTCAGAGCTCCTCAACGCCATCATGGCCGCGCTTGACGCGCATACGTCGCTGAGCACGCAGGCGCTGAATTCGGCTACGGTTCAGAAGGGGATCAAGGAAGTCTTGCTGAATCACGCCCGCCTTTGGGAGGCGCTGCGGGAGCGCGGCGCGTAACGCGGCGACGATCCGCGGCCGCATCTTCCCATTACGATCCGGAGGCGGCTGGTAGCGCAGGGAGCTCGCGCGCTTCCCGATCACTTCCAGCCCACGAGCAACTGTTCCTTGAGCGTGCGGATAGCTCGCTCGACGCAGCCATTACCCTCTGTTGCTCACGCCGCCCGGCTGCTGCGGTCGAATGCAGTGAGAAACTCACGCAACGCAGTGGGGTCATCCGTCGTGAGTGGCAAGCCGAAGTGTTCATCCCTCGTTCCACCTTTGCGGGACTTTGAGAAGCGCGCAAACATGGAACCGAAAGTGAACTCGGACCTGAACTGGATTTTGGTGGACGCGGAGGACCGAGCGACATCGCAGTCATCTGGCGAAATCACGATTGGCCACACCATCGGTGTCGCATGGTCTTCAGGCGGCACTTTCAAGTAGAGGAATCGCCCTGTCGTCGGCGACTGGAAGCATCGCGCCTTTCTCTTGTCGTTCCTGGCAATGCGATTCCTTGAAGCCCAGGCGTTTGGGACTTCTCGGTAGCCGCAGTCTATAAAGACCGCAGCGATCTCGTCCGGACTCATCGAGGAACGACCGCTTCTTTGCATATGTATCTCCAACAGAGCAGCTGAAAGATCGAGCCGGAACATAGCAGCGCCAAGGTCGAAAGATTTAGGCAAAACCTAGGTGAAATTGACTTATTCAGCATTTTCAATGACTTATGCGCGCGCCGGTCCATGACGGACACGATTCCGGAGTGATGGCGGACAGCATTCCGGCGGCATGACGGACACTTTGTCGGGCCAGCGGAATGCTGTCCGGGGTGCTCCCGGATCAGAGCGCTGAGAGCTCTCGTCGCGACTCGACGCAAGCCTTATCCACAGCCCCCGGCGGCCACTTCGAACTCCCCCACCCGTGGCCGCCCATGGGCAGGTCAAACTCCCCCACCTGTCGGCGGCGAGACGGTGAGGGTGTTTACGCGGTGTGAGCGCGCCTGGCAACTCTCGCGGCGGCTTCCTTCAGCCGCCAGCTTTTGCCCTCGAACTTCAGCAGATGCCCGTGATGCATCAGCCGGTCCAGTAACGGCGTGACGACTACGACGTCGCCGAGGAGCTTTCCCCAGTCGTCCACGGGTCTGTTCGAGGTGATCACGGTGGAGAGCTTCTCGTAGCGGCTCATGATGACCTCGGCGAGTTCGTCGCCGGCGTTCGCAGGTAGTTTTCGCAGGAACAGGTCATCGATCACGAGCAGTTCCGCGGCCTTCATCTGTGCGCGGTATTTGCGCAGCTCGCCGAGCTCGCGGGCTTCGTTGATCTCCTCGATCAGCGCGTGCGCTTCGCGATAGAACACCTTGTAGCCGCGCTGTACGGCAAGATGCGCTAGCGCCTTGGCGACGTGACTCTTGCCGACGCCGGGCGGGCCGAGCAGCAGCGCACCTTCGCGCGCCTCGACGAACTTCAACGTCGCAAGCTCCAGCACCTCGCGCTTCGGGATACGTGGGTTGTAGCTCCAGTCGAAGTCCTTCAGGTCCTTGCGCTCGGGTAATCCCGAGAGCGTGAAGCGTCGCTCCAGCAGGCGCGAGCGGCGCCGGTCGAGCTCGTCCTGAACGAGCGAGGCGAACGCCTCGGTGAAGTCCATCTGGTGATGGGCCACCTGCAGCGCGCGGGCCTGCAAGGTGGCGATCATTCCGGAGAGGCGCAGGGCGCGCAGCGCTTGTTCCAGTTCAGTCATCGACATGCTCATCGTGTGCTCCTATGGGTCACTGTCGGTTGGGTGAGGAAGGGTTCGGGTCGGCGCGGGAGTACTCCTCCCAGAACGCCTGGTATTCATCGATCGCGCGAATGTACTGGCCGGCCTGCTGGAGCGAGGCGGCACGCGCGGCAGCGGCGGCCTTTTCAGCAGCGGTGAGCGCTTCGAGCACGCGCTTCACGGCCTGGTAGGAGGGCGTGTTCAAGGTGAGCACCTTCGCGCACGCCGTCTCGATCTGATCGCGGGTGTAATGGCGCGTGAGATTGGAGAGCCCGTAGATCGCGTGCTGCCCGGGCCGCCCCAGGCGCGCAAAGATCTCCTGCGCCAGCTGCGCGGTGTGAGGTCCGATCTTCGTCACCTTGCCGAGGAGCCGTGCTGTCTCGCGCGACGGATTGAAGATACGGTCGGCTTCGGGGATGACGAAGGCGCCTTTGCGCGCACTCTTGTCGTGCCGACGCAGGACGTGACCGGTGGCATCAAGGATTTCGATCTCGTGCTCGTAGACGCGCACCGTGACCTCGCTGTACAGCGGTGCCGGCAATGCTGCGTAGTACGAGCCGTTCACCTGCACGGCGCCGGCGTCATCGACGGTGCGTGTTTCCTGCCGGAAGAAGCGGAAGCTCTCCACCGGCAACGGCAGCAGATGCGGCTTCTCCTCCGTGAACATCGCGAGCACCTGACGCTTCTTGCGTCCGTGGATGCGTGGCGCCGCCCAGCGCTCTTCCCAGTGCTCCAGCCACTGGTTCTGTTCTTCGATGGACTCGAACTTGCGTCCCTTGAGCGCGGTGTCCTGCGTGTGCTGGATCGCCTTTTCTACCGTGCCCTTGCGATCCGGGTCTCTCACGCGGCACGGGTCAGCCACGGCCCCGTAATGCGCAAGCACCGCTGCATACACCGGGTTCAGCTGCGGCTCGTACAGATCGGGTTCGAGGACGCCCTGTTTCAGGTTATCGAGGACGACGTAGCGCACCGATCCGCCAAACACGCGGAACGCCTCCTCGTGCAATCGCGCCCAGGTGTGCTGGTCGGCCTTCCACACCACTTTGCGGAACGACTTGCCCGAGTACTTCAGCGTCATCACGAACAGATACGGCCGGCGATACTTGCCGTTCGTGTAGCGCGTGAGTGCGCCCTGGCCGAAATCCACCTGCGCCTCTTCCCCGGCAGGGCTCTCCAGCACGTCGAAGCGGTCGGGCTCGCGCACCTTCAGGCCGCGTACGAAGCGCTTGACCGAGTTGTACCGGTGGGTGAATCCGTGGCTCTCCACCAGGTCCTGGTAGATGCTCTGCGCGTTGCGGCCGAGCTGTACCTGGCTGCTGATCCACTCCCGGTGCGCTTCGCAGGCCGAGCGGGCCTCTTTGGGCGCCAGGGCCGGTGGCCGGGGTGGAGGAGTTTCAACCGGGGAAACTGCAGTTCCTCCCGCAGAAAAGCCGGTGGCCACCCCGGGGGAATTTGCCGGCCTGGCCTCGATCGCCAACTGCGCGTAACGGCGGATCGTCTTGCGATCCACGCCCGTCACCCGCTCGATCTCGCGTTGGCTCCGGCCCGACTGCAGCAGTGTTTGAATCGTAATCCGTAGATGCGACTTCAAGACGTTCAACTCCTGCCGCCTCCCCTTCGAACAAAAGGAAGCAGCGTAACGTCCCGTCGCAGATCAGCCCGGCGCCACCCTGGCGCCGGCTCACATCAGGGGTGGAGGAGTTTCAAGTGCACGCGGGTGGAGGAGTTTGGGCGGCCGCCGGGGTTCATGGTGCCCACGTAGAACGTGTCCTGCGAGCCCAGGTATCCCGGATGAGCCGTCTCGATCTCACCGATTTCCTGTTGCTCATCGCGTTTCCGTTCCAGGGCTGCAACCTGGGCTTCAGTGAGTACCAAGCCCTCTTCGGCAATC
>Ga0182742_1002393_pt1 | contig 20821 bp, 18 predicted proteins | sample eDN5th37CBELigMG_FD_128880 | JGI IMG/M metagenome (GOLD analysis project Ga0182742, IMG submission 128880) | Enriched Miracle-Growth compost microbial communities from Emeryville, California, USA - eDNA 5th pass 37_C BE-Lig MG (version 2)... ... | reverse complement strand
TTTTATCCGCTTAGTTGATTGGAGTGGAAGGCGCGTAGACTCCTGGGGGATCAGCATTGAAGTGAGACCCCGCAGGAGCGCAAGCGACGAGGAGGCTCACAAAATGCCCCCCGGAAAGCGAAGCGCCTGGAGCGGAAGTCAACGGACAAATTTAACATAGCCTTTTAATTAAAAGACGCTTGCTGATGAAAATTTTAATAGTCAATTTCTGATAGGGGCAGCACAGCAAATCGCATTTATCTTTACTCGTGGATAGAAAGCCTTTGCCTATCAATATTTTATTCCTTATTGGTGGCATCCCTAAATGGTCAATTAGAAGGATCCCTAGTCTGGGTAGGATTGGGGGTCTTTTTGTGTATTGTCCTTCTTTTGTACCCGGACCATAGTCGAGCAGGTATTGAAATTGGTTCTCTAGAATCTATTACAACCGGGTTCAACCATGTAGTCTAGTATTGTATAACACTTTTAAAAGATTAAATGAAGATATTAGGAGCCTTAATGAATAGTGTAAAAAGATAGGCAGGAAATTGGGAGGTATGTTTATGTTTGAATTTGAGGGATATTTTGACCAAAATGCAAAGATTAAAGTAATCGGAGTTGGCGGTGGGGGAAACAACGCTGTAAACCGCATGATAGAAGATGGCGTAGAGGGTGTAGAGTTTATTGCTGTTAATACAGATGCTCAGGCTCTTAAACAATCAAGGGCAGCGAACACAATGCAAATTGGCGCTGAACTGACAAGAGGTTTAGGAGCGGGGGCAAACCCAGAAGTAGGCAGACGGGCCGTTATGGAAAGTAAAAAGGAGCTTGAAAAATTATTGCAAGGAGCAGATATGGTTTTCGTTACGGCCGGAATGGGCGGTGGCACTGGAACAGGGGCTGCGCCAGCTATTGCTGAAATTGCTCGCGCGCTTGGTGCCCTGACGATCGGTGTGGTCACACGTCCGTTTAAATTTGAGGGACGCAAACGTGCAGCTAATGCAGCAAGTGGCATTGAATTCATGAAGAAAGCTGTAGACACATTAATTGTTATTCCCAATGACCGCCTGTTGGAGATAGTTGATAAAAGAACACCTATGGTTGAAGCGTTCCGTGAAGCAGATAATGTCCTTCGTCAAGGGGTTCAAGGGATTTCAGATTTAATTGCTTTGCCGGGGATGATCAACCTTGATTTTGCAGATGTGAAAACAATTATGTCCAACCAAGGAACAGCCCTAATGGGGATCGGTGTTGCTAAGGGGAAAGATCGGGCAGTTGAAGCCGCAAGAGCAGCCATTTCAAGTCCTTTACTTGAAACGTCCATCACGGGAGCCCAAGGAGTGTTGATGAATATTACAGGCGGCAGCGATTTAAGCCTATTTGAAGTCCAAGAGGCAGCAAGTATCGTTGCTTCTGCTTCAGACGATGAATTAAACATGATTTTTGGTTCGGTGATTAACGAGAATTTACATAATCATGTTTTAGTAACAGTGATTGCGACGGGTTTTAAAGAACAAGAAACTCCGTCACCAAAACCAGCCCCTATTAAAGAAGAAACATTGGAACCGTATGTAGAATTACATCATGGCCATCATCATCGGGCCGAGCGTGATGAATTGCCTCGAAGTGATAGGATGCGTACACAACCAACGCCTGAATCATTAGATACCCCTGCTTTTTTGCGTAATCGGAGACAACGATAACGGTTAGATTAGAGGGTATTTAAATTAGGTGCCTGTGCATTACCTGCATAATCTTGTTTCACAAAGATATTTCACATGGTTCTGATGAAAATTTGAAATTTGAGGGGGAGGATTAGCCTGTACAAAATAGCAGTTGCGGGAATAGGGTATGTCGGCTTATTGGGATAAGTCTCTTATTAAGAAAAACACATTGAATTCTCAAATTAAAGTGTTCGGTTTTAGGATGCACGACAGTAAAAAGACATAACAAATGGCATACGCATTGACGTATGCCATTTTTGTTGTTTCATCAAGCTTCCTGATATGATTCAGCAAGGGTTCGACCGTTACGTTCCTGTACTTGTTCAACTACATGTTGGATTGCTTCAATAACATATTCGGGTCGTGGCATTTGCAGACTGTGTCCCTTTCGATCACTAGTCTTATGGATATGGTTGGTTGACCGGGAGGAAAGTTCTTTTTGCATCGCGGTCCAATGGTCGCCAAATCCTGGGTTGTTGATAACAGCGATCGGAAGGTCACCAAACTGTGGTTTTTCCATACAGTTATTTAATTGATTTGTGGCAACCTCCAGATGTGCCCATGCACCTTTAAATTCGGCTCCAGCTGCCTTTCCGGCAAAAATACTGTAAACTGTATTTTTCCATTGCCTGTATTCTTCGGCGCTAAGCTGCTGCTTGTAATATGAAAGTTCATTACCATACATTGGAATAATACCTAGAACATTACCAAGGAAACGTGGTATACCAAATGGAGACATGAGTCTTAGTATCTTCAGCATAATGCCGATCATAGCAAAGCCCTGCTTAAACTTGACATCATCCTTGAGAAACTCATGCGTTGAATCTAAGAAAACTAAGCCAGCCACCTGATTAGGATATTTCAAAGCATAGAGTCGGGCAATCAGTCCCCCCAAGGAATGACCCACAAGCACATAGGGTCCAGGGGCACCAGTCTTATCTAGCAGGTTGTTTAGTTCTTTGATGGTATTTTCGGGAGTTGGCTCGGGACCGGGATCACTCGAGCCCATACCTGCACGGTCATATGTAATAACTCTAGTAAACTTAGATAATTCTTTGCGAATATGTATCCACGAATAAGAGGAATCACCCGCGCCATGTATCAGGACGACCGTGGTTCCCCCTTGACCAGTATCCGTTAGATGGAGGCGATAACCGCCAACATCAATCATTTCACCGGTATGGGGTATTCCCGCACCCCTTCGCCGTAAAACTTGTTCGTATACCAATCCAAGTAAAAGTAAACCTGCCAATACGACTAATCCAATTAACATCTATCCCCCTGCTTTCCCCAATGGTTTCGCCTTAAAAAATAAATCCCTATTTAAAATATAACAACCAAAGGTTCTATCCACAACATACAAGTGGGCTTTATTATCGGCAAATAATTGTGCGATGAACAGGCACCCTATCAAGGCAGCTTAAACATTTAACATCTTATGAAATGATCGTTTCTTTTATAACCAAAGAAATGATAGTGAACAAAAGCATTCTCGTGCTCCATTCCTAATTATTACATGAGCTGTGTACATAGATTTTCGTATATTTATGGAAAAATGAGGCAAAAGAATCACCCCTAGCTTCGTAATATGGGAACTTATGACTCTCTCATTATTCTGAATATTTGGTAAAATGGATTTGTACTTGTTTAATAGGGGGAGGAGAAATATTGAGGAGTTCTTTGAAGTCTTGGTTAGCGATTTTATTTAGTGTTCTTTTGATTGTGGGGACACTTCCTTTTAGCGTGGAGGCTAAAGGGAAAGAGGTTGATTATGGAAAGTACAGCCAGGTTGCCCTTGGAAAGGATGGTATGGTTGCGACTGCCCACCCGTTAGCGTCTGAAATTGGGGCTGAGGTATTAAGAACGGGCGGAAATGCCATTGATGCTGCTGTGGCCATTCAGTTTGCTTTAAATGTTGTGGAACCGATGATGTCCGGGATCGGTGGCGGAGGCTTTATGATGGTGTATGATGGAAAAACAAAAGACACCACCATCATTAATAGCCGAGAGCGGGCACCAGAAGGGGCAACTCCGGATATGTTTTTAGACGAAAACGGAAAAGCGATTCCCTTTGCTGAACGTGTTGAAAGCGGTACAGCGGTTGGTGTACCAGGAACATTAAAGGGACTTGATACTGCACTGGAGAAATGGGGTACACGCCCAATGCAGCAGCTGATTGGTCCAGCGATTAAGCTTGCTGATAAAGGCTTCCCAATTGATTCGGTGCTGGCAAGTGCAATCGAGGATAGCAAGGAAAAGCTATCAAAATCAGCGGCAAGTGATGTCTTTCTTCCGAATGGAAAGCCGTTAGAAGAAGGGGATACTCTTGTTCAAAAGGATTTAGCCAATACCTTTAAAATGATTCGCTCTAAAGGAGCCGATGCTTTTTATAAAGGAGCCATTTCCGAAGCGATTGCGGACACTGTACAGAAATACGGCGGTTCGATGACTACAAAGGATTTAAATAAGTATGATGTGACGATTGATCAGCCAATTTGGGGAGATTACCAAGGCTATCAGATTGCCAGTATGCCGCCGCCAAGCTCGGGAGGCGTATTCCTTTTACAAATGTTAAAGATCTTGGATGATTTTAATCTTTCTCAATATGATGTGAAATCATGGGAAAAATATCATCTGCTTGCGGAAACGATGCATCTAGCCTATGCTGACCGTGCGGCTTACGCAGGTGACCCTGAATTCGTCAAAGTACCGTTAAAAGGGCTTTTACATCCAGAGTATATTAAAGAACGTCAGGAGCTTATTAGCTTAGATCGTGTAAACCAAAATCCAACAGCAGGGAACCCTTGGAAATACGAATCGGATACGGCAAATTATAAGCTTACAGCGCAGCCGACAGACCGAAAGTATGGCGAAACAACTCATTTCACTGTAGCGGATCGATGGGGAAATGTTGTTTCTTATACAACGACCATTGAACAAGTGTTTGGAACGGGTATCATGGTTCCGGGATATGGCTTTATGTTAAATAACGAGTTAACAGATTTTGATGCCGTTCCAGGCGGGGCCAATGAGGTACAGCCAAATAAACGCCCATTGAGCAGCATGACACCGACGATTGTGTTCCAGGATGGCAAGCCGGTGTTAACCGTTGGATCACCAGGAGGGCCGACGATCATTACTTCTGTATTACAGACCATTCTGTATGCGATTGAGTACGATATGGAGCTAAAGGCAGCGGTTGAAGAGCCAAGAATTTATACGAATAATCTAAGCTCTTATCGTTTTGAAGAAGGAATTTCCCAAGCGGTCCTGACTAAGCTTAATAAGATGGGGCATAAATTTGAAACAAGTCCTGTAGAAATAGGAAATGTCCAAAGCATATTAATCGACACCGAAAATGGCACGTTTAAAGGAGTGGCTGATTCCAGCCGTAACGGAGCTGCCATTGGCGTTGATTTCAAAGGAAATAGATAATATACAGGGACGGTTTTCCTGCTTCGTGAAATGAAGCGGGAAAACCGTTTTCTTGCTTTAGGAAGTTGCAATTCACTGTCACCACCCGAATAATCTTGTTTTATAATAATGTTTCACGAGAGATTAGTATAATATAAGAAAAGGAGAGTATCTTGAGTGGCTCTCCTCTATTTTGTAACCAATTATTTCTAGAGCCATGCTTAAATCCAACATTGTTCGATTGATGCCTGGTGTACAGTTTCTGTGTTATAATATAACAAACTTATTAAAGGTGATGGATGATGAAGAACGAATTAAAGGAATTATTACGTTCCGTTTTAAAAGAAGAATTATTAGAACCAATCAATAAACGTTTGGATGTTATTGAAAAAGATGTGAAAGTGATTAAAACTGGACAAGAACAACTTCAAAAAAACATTATCGAGAGTCTTGGACAATACACTGAGAAAATCGCTGACCATGTTGACAATAAAACAGCAGCATTGAATAAACGTGTTTATGATGTAGAAACAGAGATTCAAAGGTTAACCAGACAATAACACTCTAAGAGCATCCGAGGATAGATCGAGATATATAGAACAAATAGAGAGTTAACGTTATTCTATGTGTTGATTTTGAATTTGAAAGTTATATGAACTGGAATCTCTATTCGGCTAATTTTATATTTTTCCTCTCATTTATTTTGATCCATATGCAGGATTTTTTTATAACATATATGGAATATACAAACTATGATAGTATAGTAACAACCCAATCCGATCCAATTCTGTACATTTAACTCTTCTGTATGATCCACATAACGAAAATATTGTAAACCCCAATTTATTTTCCCTTTTCTAAAATCAATCGTTTCACCACCCGAATAATCTTGTTTCACAATAATGTTTCACAACAAGTGAACAGGATGACAAAGTAAACTACTAGTAGTTTACTTGTTTTTTAGTTGCTTGGAAGTAAATTACATTCTGGATTTTGGGGGAGGTTAATCTCTGCAAAATAGCAGTTGCGGGAACGGGATATGTTGGCTCAGTGGAATAACCCTATTATAAAGAAAAACACATTGAATTGGGAAATTCAATGTGTTTTTCAGTATTATTTAGGCTTAACAGCTTTAAATTCGTCAATCGTTTCTGGGGTATGTTTCCCTTCTTTTCCTGAGAAGAGGTCTATATTAACGGTAACATCCATGCAGCCAAGGTAGTTTCCATTTTCATCACGTACAGCCATGAACTTTTGGTAAATTTGGCCGGTTTCTTCGCCAGAGCGTTTTGGGAACCAAAATTCCCAATCGTCGCGTGCTCCTGAACGGAAATCATTCAGCAGTTTTTCCACATGGTGAGCCATTCTTGGGTGAAGCTCTAGCACATGGCGACCAATCGCTTCTTTGCGGCGACCATGCACGCGATCTGGATTATTTGAGTACCAGCGGAAAATATCGTTGGCATCGCAAAAGCCCATTTCAAATGGCAAAAGCTTGATAATTGAATCCAAAGTACTTGCTTTTATCGCACCAGTTTCAAAATTAATGACAGCTTCAGGACTAATTAACTCAGACAATTTATTCTCAGACATTTTTAACTCCCCTTTATACAATCTCTCTTTTGCGAAGAATATAATATTACAAATATTAGTGAGTTTTTAGGTGATTATTATCTCTAACTACATTAATAATGATAGCATTATTAATCACAGCGAAATGTGATTTATCTCACAAAAATAGTTAATGAATCGTAATTGATGCGGACAGGGGTGCGGACAGGGGGACAGGCACCATGTCCATCCATTATCTTACAGAATATATTCTTGTATTCATTGAGATCTTTAATGGTCAATTTTTGATGTGTTGAACAATTAACTTGTCACCAGCAGAATGGGGGTGTAATCTCCTGCAGTTCAGAGAAGGACAAGGGGGTGGTGCCTTTCACCGCCCTATAATCTTGTTTCACATAGATAGGGTGGCCTAATAGTAAAAGTACCTTTTCTCGCCGTATCTGAATTTATGTTAAAATAAACGCATAAATAAAAAGGTGGACTTGAACCAGCTATCAGTAGTTTTTATATGTTTACTATGAGGGAACAGGTCCCATCTTTAATAGAATAGGTCGAGGGATAAAAATGATTTATTTAAAAAACACCCCAAATTATGCTGGCGTGACAGTGTATGGAGATTATTTAGATTTTGACCAGCTATATGAAGCGCTCCATACGATTTTGCGAGAGAATGAAGAAGGGGGTCCGTATGAAGGGGCCCGATTAAGGATTCTTGGTGTTTGTTATGACATACGCCATGCGCTAATGGGTAATCGGGAAATTGAATTTGTTGATAATGGCCTAGACCGTGATAAAATGAGGCATCTATCGATTGTTGGCAGTGATAAAAATCTTTATCTGAGCTTTAAGGTACTGTGGCCTGAGCTACTGTTTGTAACGATTGCCCTGAATGAATTTGTAAAGCAGTATGCAACAAATCAAGCAAAAAGCAGCTACAAACCGATGGAAGATTTCCGGAATATTTGGGATCCTTCGATTGCCCATGTAAAGGGATTTCAGGCTGCCATTGCCAAGTGTATTGAGGAAACAATACCGGCTACTTCTTATAGCAGAATTATGAGATTAATGAACACCAATTACTTTAATTTGTACAATTATGCGACACAGTACCTAGACGAACTAAATTGTAAATTTATCGATATGGATAAGACCAAACGTCAGAAGAATATTACGATTATGGCTAAGCGAATCGCTGAGCAAGGCCAAAAATATCAGAAGGTTAAAAGGGATGTTATGGAGGCTGCCAGAGAGTATCAATGTTCAATGACAAATATTAACTCACTTGTAGAGTATCCTGAAGTCATTGATTGGTAAAATGAGATGCTGGGTGGTCAAGTTAGAGGTGTACACCCAGTATAATAAAGGCTAAGGTGAAAATAGAAAAATAAACATTGTTCATTTAAAGAAGTTTAAATTTATTTATAAATATCCCCGCGAGGGCCTATGTCTAATACGATTATTATAAGAGTATCGTTATGTATGCGATATAGTAAACGAAGGGTTCCAATACGAATTCTATAAACATCATGATTGGAGTCCTCTATGGGTTTTACGTTTGGAATGGCGTATGGATTTTCCCGAAGCTGATTTATAACTTCTTTGACTTTTTCCTTTAGCTTAGGAGGCAGTTTCTCATAATATTTTGCAGCAGGTTTTCTTAATTTAATTTATATATTTAGACATTTAGGTCATCCCAATCGATGAGATCATCATTTTCTATATCATGTTCAGCTTGTTTCAGTATTTCTTTTTCCTTTTTGCTTAAAGGTGAATTATCAGCCTCTACAATCATTTCTTTTTCATTGTTCTTTTCAATAACAACACTGATAAGATCATACACAAGTTCTGCATCTTGTTCCCTTACGAGATCCACAAGTAAATGAAGGTCTTTCCGGCGAACACTCATAACTTCACCCCTTAAAAAGAGTAATTAAATTAATATTAAGTATAGCTCAAATTAACTTTGCGGTAAACTCAGGGGTGAAGCCTGTTTCAGGATGGTCTGGGTGCACTATCACACCCAAAATATCTTGTTTCACCAATAGCGCAGCAAATCGTATCCATCCGCCTCAAGGATGAAGTAGCTTATAATATTAGCGGTAACCGTGGGTTAAAGCTTGTTGAAAATAGAACGATAGTCATTAGCACTCAAAAACCGACTGAAGAAGGCCATTGATTCTGTGACTGCAAGGAGTCCATTTTAATTTTTGTCTAATAAAAATAACTGGCCCATTCTGGCGGACAGAAAGGGCCGTTACTTTTATAATTTTAGTGTGTTTGCTGAGAAATATTACTTAGCGCTTCACCGGCTTCATTGACGAAAATATTAATCCTAGAAAGATCCCCAATCGCACAAATTCCTACTAATTCTCCGTTTTGAACGACTGGAATCCGGCGAATTTGATGATCAGCCATCATGCGTGCACACTCGTGTACATCTGTGTCCGGAGTACAAGTAACCACATCAGTTGTCATACAATCATGGCAATGCACACTATTCGTGTCTTTTCCGTCTGCTACAACATTTAACACAATGTCACGGTCTGTGATCATCCCAACCACTTTTTTTCCTTCACAAACTGGAACCGTCCCGCAATTCACGTCACGCATAATCCTTGCCGCGGCAGTTACAGGGTCATGTGGCGCACATACTTTTACATCTTTTGTCATAATGTCCTGAACTGTTTTCACTAGAAATCCACCCTTTATTGAGATTTGTACTGCATTGATAGTGTCTCTAATTTTTATAAAATTATTAGGGAGGAAGGTAATCTTGAGATTGCGTGCTTACCCGGAATTTTCTGAACGAAAGTTCTTGATAAAGTGCCTATGGAATATTGCTGGTAGGAAGAAAAAAAAGGATCTAGCAACAGCAAAACTGAAATCTGTCTGAGTCGTAGTTACCTCTAAAAAGTAACTGAGCTAATGACAGCACCAGAGAGTTTGTTAGGGATGTTACTATTTCGAAAAAGCCAGTTTATCAAATGAGGGTCTGTATAAAATTCTTCAATAATAACTTTACCCTCTATCATCATCATGGCAAAGTTTGTTTCTATTTTTATTAAATTTTTGTTCCTATCTTCTACAAACAGTTCTTCGTACTTAATCGGATATTTATCTATATCTGTGCCATAAAGTTTTTCATAGGCATCAAAATCTTCGTTGTATTTAGGTCCACATATTTTTCGAAGGACATTGAAAAAATCTAAAATGTTATCAGCAAAGTCTTTCATTTTTATTCCACCATGAATCTTTGTTTCATTAATGGTTATATTGAAGAGATCAAAATCAATACGTTCATTCAAAATTTCCTTCCATTGATCAATTAAAAGATTTTCTTTTGATGAGGCACAAAACTCATTAATCACACCAATCGTATAATAAGTTCCCACCCGATTAGCCCCCAAGATATTATTTTCCCCTACTTAAAAATGTCTTCAGCTTGAAAATAGTTTATAAAATTGGAATAGAAAAAACAAATTTTTGGGAGCATTGGATTGCTCACATATCTGTATTAAAATTAAGAAAAAGATTATTAGAAAGTGTGACGCAATAATTTGGCAAAGAAAAATAAAAAGGGAAATCTGGGTCCAAAACGAAAAAGGATGTCTCGGAGCTCAAGATTACAGAGTTTAAAGGTTAAAGAATGGGTAAACAATTATAGTGGGAAAAATATCATTAAAAGTTATTCAAAATGGTATGGAGTTGATCTGGTTTGTGCAATGAAAGAACTAGAATTGCTAGGCTATTCAATTTCAGAGGGCACAAAGGAAAAAACGAGAAAGGCAGTGAGAGACCGGGCTTATCAAAAAAAGCTGAAAGAAAAGAGAAAACAGAAAAAAGAAATGTCATTAGATGTATTTGAGTCTGATGAAACCTTTGCGTTTATTGTTGGTTATACTGCGGGAGGCGTTCCTTACGGGGTAACCCACGAAGAAATGGAAGAATTAGAGAACCATGAAGAAATACATAAAAAGCATAGGTTTGAGGATGATTCGATTTGCGAAGATAAATGGCTTGAGGCGGAGTGGAATGATTTATGTGAAGATGCTGGGTACGAACTCACAAATGAGGAAATTAACGAGCTTTTATTATATATAGATGACCATTTATCCTAGATGCTGATGCAAAAAGTGTATCGAAAAGAGAAAATAGCAGAAACCAAGCTGCAATGAAAAAAGTTCTTTATATTGAAAATGACGAAATACCATTCTAAAAATCACCTATATTAAATTTCTTATTTGACCATCTGTTATAAAGGGGCTGTTAGTCATGGATGAAAAGATAAAAGAGCTTACTCTTTTACTGCTGTACTTAACATCCTGGGAAGAAAAAGAGTTTTTCGGGGAATGGAGAAGGAGTTGGAAGGGCTATCCTTTTGAGATCTTAGATGAACTTTCTGAAAAGGATTATATTCGAGGAAGCCACCGATCCAAATCCGTTTATTTAACCGAAGCCGGTATCAAAGAGGCTAAGTCTTTAGCAGAAAAATATTTGGGGAATGTGTAAAAGGTTGGGGTATCTTATATGAATATTTTAAATTTCGAAAACTATATAAACAAAACAATTTTAGATAGAGGGCATAGCTATTTTCTTGAAGGAAATGTGGTTAGAGTATACGAAAAGAGTGAAAACGAATATATTTTTCACATAGAGGGAAACGATCATTACGAAGTAGTTGTTGAACTTGGAGAAGAAGGAGAGATAAAATTTTCCGAGTGTGATTGCCCTTATGATTTTGGGCCGGTTTGTAAACATGAGGTTGCAGCGTATTTTCAGCTTTTTGAAATGATAAGCCCTGGGTCTGGTAAGGAACTGCCAACGAAAAAACCTTATAAGCGGCCTAAGCTTCAAGAGGTACTATCTAATCTTCCGAAAGAAGAATTAATCAAGGTTATTATGGATATCGCTCAAAACGATAAAACGTTGGAAAATAGACTTATCGTTAAATACTCAAACGGCGACGAACACCAGGAGCTTGCGGCATGTGTGAATTTAATCAAAACGATTGTGAGAAAACATACTGGCAGAGAGGGATTTATTAAGTACTACGGGGCAAGAGATTTTGTCAATGAACTGGGTGCTGTTCTTGAAAAGGCAAAAAGTACGAAGGATTTACTGCTAGCCACAGATATTGCCTTGCTGTTGCTTAAGGAAGCAATCGGGTCTTTTCAATATGCTGATGATTCTGGAGGAGATATTGGTGATCTTGTCGCAGAAACATTTGAGGCAATAGAAGGGATTTCCATTAAGTGTAAAGAGATGCACCAAAGAGAAAAAATATTTAAGAAACTATTAACATACACAGAAAATGAGATTTTTGACGGGTGGGAAGACTACCAGGTTGATTTGCTAAACATTTGCTTAAAGTTTTCAGATGATAAGAGGCTTAGAGACCAGCTGAGAACAAAAATTGAATCCATGCTGGATAGAAAAACAAACGGTCGAAAATATTGGCATGAAAGCCTGTCCCAAATATTGTTACAGTTAATTGTGCAAAATGGTGATCTAGAGGAAGCGGAACAATTCATATACAGCCACCTTCATTTTTCATCATTTAGGGAAAAATTGCTGAATAAGTATATTCAAGAGAAAGAGTATCACAAAGTAGTAGAATTATCTAAAGAGGGAGAAAAGCAGGATCAGCAATATCGTGGATTAGTGTCAAGGTGGAAAAAGTTTAGATACACCGCCTATAAATCCCTTTCATTAATAGAAGAACAGCAAACGCTGGCAAAGGAACTTTTGCTTCATGATGGTGACTTAGTTTATTACGAGGATTTAAAAGAACTAGCCGTAGAAAATCAAGAAGAGTTCTATAATAACTTAAAACATGAACTGAAGATGCGAAAAGGATGGAATGCGGATCATTTATTCCTTAAGCTGATAGATAAAGAGAATGACCTTGAAGAGTTATTAGCATTTGTCAGAGACGATCCTAGCTATATAGAAAGCTATGCTGAGAAATTAGCAGAACATTTTAAAGACGAAACCATTGATATTTATAAAGAATATATAAAATCCGCGGCAGATGACTCATCCAACCGGAAAAATTATCAAGCCGTTTGTTACAAAATCAAAAAGTATAAAAAACTTGCAGGCAAACCTAAGCAATTGGAATTGATAAATGAACTAATGAGCGAATATAGAAAAAGGCCAGCGTTTGTAGATGAATTAGAGAAAATAAAATAGCAAAAGGGGTGGTGCACTGTCACCACCTCCTGCCTAATATTTCAACCTAAAATATCCCCTAAGTTTTCCACAATAATAATTTTCATTAAATCATTATTTTCCCTTAAATGGTTAAAATAACTGTATATCAAAAAAGCTTCGAAGGGAATTGGCATGCACCTTGTTCTGGCGATAATCAGTATTTTAGCTGTCTGTATCAGAAAAGATTATCGGGTATGGAAAACCTATTACCCCACCATGCAATATGTAGCTCTCGGAAATCTCACCTATAATTTCCTTTGTGCCTCACATTGGCTATGGCAGCTGTCACCTGATATTAAATGGTTAAACCATTCATTATTAGAAATGTCTTATACCTTTATTACCTTTCCTTTGACCGCTCTGATGTTTTTATCACGTTATCCAGAAGGGGAAGGTTGGTGGAGAATTTTAAAGCACTATATATTTTGGATTATCTTGTACATTTTAGTAGAAATTATTTTATTATCAAAAGGAAATATCGTTTATAAATATGGCTGGGGATTGTGGTGGTCAGCCTTATTTGATTGTATAATGTTCCCATTTTTACGGCTTCATTATAAAAAACCATTACTAACATTAATGATCAGTGTACCAATGACCATATTTTGGGTTTGGTTTTTCGATATACCAGTCTCCACCCCAATAGAAAAAAGGTAAAAAGGACAAGGGGACAGGCACCATGTCCACCCATTATCTGACAATCTATCTGCAATTAAAAAGAGACGAAAAAGCAGCTGGCACATTTGAAATGCCAAGAGTTGAAAATATATACATCAGGTATTTTCATACCTGTCGTCACACTAGACTAATGGGGTGATGTAATTGAAAAAACAAATGCAGAAAACCTTTTTAAGGCTATTATTTATTTTTGGTCTGTTATTATTTTTACCGCTGATAAGAAGAAAGCCTTCAAAGGAAATGAATGAATGGTTAATTGTCTTTTTTACTAAAGGCTATATTTCCTCCATACTGGATACGATCGTTTATAAAAAGGGATATATTAAATATCCGATTAATTTATTTAAGTTTTTTAATATCAGTGTTTTATTTAGCTACCTTTTATACCCTTTGGCGTGTGTATATTTTAATCAGGTTACTAAAAACTCAAATATAATAGGAATACTTATAAAGGTTTTATTTTTTAGCGTCCCCATGACCATTGCTGAGTTCTTCTTAGAGAGGAAAACAAACCTAATTAAATATTGCAAGGGCTGGAATTCAATTGTAAGTTTTATAACACTCACACTTACCTTTTTACTTGTAAGAGGATTTATGGCTGCAGTTCGTATGCTTAATAAAGAGGTGGTGCCTGTGTCATCACCCGAATAATCTTGTTTTTACTATACAAATTAAACAAGCATGGCCAGCATCCTATCTATGAGGTTGCTGGCCATTTTCATTAGTTATGGTAAGAGCCACTACATTTGGTTTACCAAGGTAAAACTTGTATGTTCGATTCTAACCAAGTCCCTTGGAGTGACAATTCCAATTGGCTTTTGCTTAAGTTCTCCATGCTCGGTGATTAGAATGGCTTCTAATTTTTCATTCTTGCTGATGCTTTCTTTAAATGCATCTTCTAAGTCGTAAATGGTGTTGCTTTTGCTTAGAAACTTGACGCTATGTTTTTTTTCTAATGGGAGGATGTCACAAACACACACCTCGTCAATGGAAATATAGTGTTTTTTAAGGGAGTTTTGCGAAAGCCATTTTGCAATTCCGCCTTCCGTCACCATTCCAGCAAATTCTTTTTTATTGTAAATAGGGAACTGAGAATACCCCTTTTCATCAATTTTTTGCAGGATTTCCTTTAATGGTGTTTCAGGTGAATAGCTGGTCACAGGCTGAGAGGCAATGCTCAGAGCAGGTGTTGGTTTTAATAGAACCTCACTGATTCTCTCTATTTCTTCAATCACCCAGTCATGTGGCTCTGCTATATAAAAGTCTTTATCCATTTTTTGATGAACAATCGCATTGCGCAGGTTCCCGAATTGTCTTAAATGATCATAATGATATCGAACGATGGAATGTAACTTTTTTGCCTTAGATAGAACATCTCCATAGGGGGCATGGGGCATTGGGTCTTTTACCATGTTCCTCAGCTTAACGTGGATGCGATTAAATGCTGCTTCAAAGCGGATAATTTTCTCACTTGTTTGTTGAATGGTATTCATGGCAACCTCCCTTTGCAAGCTTAAGTACCATTAAAAATCCGAATTCATCACTATATATACTATTGAAACATTAATAACGTAAAAATGGAAGTAGGACAGGGGGACAGGCACCTTGTCCATCCATTATCTTACAGAATATATTCTTGTATTCATTGAGATCCTCTCCTGCAGCTCAGTTCCTTCTTTTTTTACAATTTTATATTCTGGTTTAACATTGCCTTTCGACCGGGCGTTATTACGCGTCCGGTCTTTTTTATTTTGCAAAAGACGCTGTGAGATCCCGTTAAATTAATCCTTGACGCAATAATGAAGCGGTAGTACCATTATTCTGACTTATTAATCATATAAGAATAGTGGGGATTCGGGGATATGGTAATAAGTTGAAGGACAAGGGGACAGGCACTCTGTCCAATGTCTAGTTTTTTTTAGAGGGAGTGGTGTTAGCCGAGGAGTCGTTTGGATTGAATGCTTAGAAAAAAGAGAGGGGATAGTTCATATGTTAAGAAGAGAAAGATTGCTGAAGGCCTTTAATAATGAAGAGGTAGATAGACCACCAGTCGGTTTTTGGTTCCATTTTGTTCAAGAGGAGGATTTTAGTAAGGGCTTACAAAATCCAGATTTGCTGAACCAGAATTTAGCGGGGCATCAACAATTTATTGAGGAAATACAGCCGGATTTTGTAAAGATTATGAGTGATGGTTATTTTTTCTATCCTCGTGAGGAGTATAACCATATAAATGAAGCGAAAGATTTAAAAAATATAAAGCCGTTGGCCAAAGATCATGTTTGGTTTAAGGACCAGGTGAAAATAGTAAAAACTGTTATCGGGTACTTGAATGGTACATGCGGATTTTATAATGTGTTTTCACCGGCAAAATCGCTGCAATTGGCTATTTCCGGTGAAAAATTCATAGAGTTTTTTAAAGAAGATAAAGAAGCTGTTTCCTATGCACTTGATGTCATCGCTCATGATTTAATAAACTTGGTAGAATTAATTATTCAAGAAGCGGGTGCGGATGGGATCTATTTAAGTGTGCAAAATCCTAAAAATGGATCGTTGTCGTACGAGGAATACCGAAACTATATTACGCCAAGCGAAAAATCTGTGCTAGAACATGCGAATAAGCTTTCAGAGAATAATATTCTTCATTGCTGCGGTTATGAAGGAAATAGAAATAATCTGGAAGTTTGGAAGGATTATCAGGCAAAAGCAGTTAACTGGGCCATGCACATCGAAAACGTCAACCTCAAGGAAGGAAAAGAATTTTTTGGAGGCAAGGCAGTGATTGGCGGTTTCGATAACCGCCCAGGGAAGCTCTTGCATGCAGGAACGAAGCAAGAGATAGAAGAGTATACAGAAAAATTAATTGCTCAATCCGGTTCCAAAGGTGTCATCCTCGGTGCTGATTGTACCGTACCAAGCGACATCCACAAGGATCGAATAAGATGGGTTAGGGATAAAGTGGTTTCGATGATGTAAGGACGGGGGGACAGGCACCGTGTCCATCCTTTACCCTTTATTTGGGTGAAGGACAAAGTGCCTGTCCCTGTGTCCTTTTTGTTAGGCCTTCTATACAATAATAGATTTTTGCAATTACTTGTGAATCTATTATTATATAGAAGGTTTTTTTCGTGTTTGGGGAATGGAAGCGGGATGCGGTCATTACCTGCCTTGTAATTTAAGATAAAACATTCAATTAGCTCCTTTTCCTAACAATTGTGAACTGTACTTGTTATTATCAATTATTTCACTTAGTAACATAATTTAAAAATCATTCATTCACTGGATATTCTATAGATCTGCGACATTTCACTTCCACTTATACTTGTTCCTCTAATTCATGCGCAATATTTAAAAATTTCAGAATTTTGTTGACAATAGAAAATCGGTGTGATAAATTTTATATACAAAAGTTTGTTTTTTACAGATAAAAACAATAGAATTACGTCTCAACTGGAAAAAATCAAAGGAAAGGAGAATTGGTAAAAAAGAAGAGAACATAATATCCACCTAATACTGTAACCGTTTACTTTTTGGTTTATAAAATTTGTGAGGGGGAGAAGAATGAAATTCCAAAGGATTTACAAATTATTATTAATAATTGGTTTAATAATGGTTTTTTTAGTTGGCTGTAGCGAACAATCTGATAATAAAGTTACTGGGGAATCAAAGGAAGGAGAAAGTAATAAACCATTTGCAGCAGCATTTAGTACAGGAAGCGCGGGTGGATTATACAATATTATCGGTGGTGGAATGACAAAAGTTATTAATGAAAAGTCAGGCTATATAAATCTTAATGCCACAACTCCTTCGTCTGTTAGTCAAGTACCACAAATGGTTAATGATGGTCAGGCTGCTTTTGGTATAGGTATGGCTGATATGATGAAAAGAGCAATGGAAGGAGAAGGAGAATTTGAAACAGCATTTGATAACTTACAGCCGGTATTAGCAATGTACGATAATGTAATGTCCACTATAGTCTTGAAAGATTCTCCAATCAATAATGTAAAGGAAATTAAAGGGAAAAAAGTAGGGGTTCCTTCGGCTTCAACTCAGAGTGCAGTAATAAAGATTTTTGAGGAAGCTGGAATAAAGGAGAATGACGTTGAGTGGGTTTTCCTATCCTATAATGAACAAGCAGAAGCTATTAAAGATGGAAACATCGATGTAGGAGTTTTTACAGCATATCCTAAGAGTGGTCTTTTAGAAGAATTGGCATCAACCAAAGGCATAAAATTTTTACAGGTAGATCAAGATGTGAGAAACAGTTTCGATGAGAAATATCCATTATGGTCGACAAATAAAATTCCTGGAGGTACATACCCAGGCATTGATGAAGATAATTTCTTCTACACGGTATATACGGTACTTTATACAAACAAAGATGTACCAGAAAATGTTGTATATGATGTTACCAAATTAATTTTAGAGAACAATCCTGAGATTTCAACAATTCACCCTGCAGGAAAGGATATAACTCCTGAAAAAACAAAAGAATATATTGATAGAAAAATTATTGATCCAAATTTATTTCATCCGGGAGCTAAAAAGTATTTTGAGGAAAAGGGGATAATTCAGTAAATTTAGATTCAAGTGATTTGGTAATAGGGGATATAACCTGGTCTACCTATTACCAAATCCTTGGGTAAAGAATGAGGTGATCACTTGTTATCAGAAAAAAAATTTCAAACGACAATTACTGTAATTGCTGTATTGTGGTCGTGTTTTCAACTGTTTACCGCATATAACGGGGTCCTCCCAGCTTTACAACAACGGTCCATTCACTTAATGTTCGCCTTATTAGTCTTATTTATGATCTATCCGTTTTCTAATAATAAATTACTCAAAAATAAATTTACACTTGGAAAATTGTTTTTTTGTTTAATTAGCGCATGGGCAATTAGCTATATTGCTATAAACCACGTTGAATTGTGGACACAAACTAGTGGAATAACAACTTATCAAACGATTATTGGCTTTATAGTCCTTTTCCTTGTTTTGGAGTCAACACGTAGAGTGACGGGATGGGCACTTCCAATAATTTCAATATGTTTCTTAATTTATTCATATTTTGGAAACCTTTTTCCTGGATTGCTCCAGCACAAAGGGTATAGTCTTGTGGAAATTATTCGTTACCAAGCAATGGGGTTAGAGGGGATTTTTGGGGTTGCACTGGGGGTAGCATCTACCTTTGTCTTTTTATTTATTTTTTATGCAGCAGTCCTCCAAGTATCTGGAGGGGGAGAAATATTTATTGATTTGGCCAAAGGATTGGTAGGAAAAGTGCGTGGTGGCCCCGCTAAAATAGCAATATTAGCTAGTTGTATGTTTGGCTCAATTTCGGGCAGTGCAGTAGCTAATGTTGCGGGAACTGGTGCATTTACTATTCCTTTAATGAAAAGAACTGGGTATTCAGCAAGATTCGCAGGGGCGGTTGAGGCTGTAGCCTCATCGGGCGGCCAACTAATGCCACCAATTATGGGTTCAGCGGCCTTCCTTATTGCTGAAGTATTGCAAATACCGTTTTGGGAAGTGGCAATTGCTGCATTTGTTCCTGCTATATTATATTATGCGGCTGTATTTTTTATGGTTGATTTGGAAGCAGCAAAAAACGGAATTAGGGGCTTAAGTTCAAGCGAAATACCAAGTAAAAGAGAAACTTTAGCTAAAGGATGGCATTTATTATTATCTCCATTGGTACTAGTATATTTATTATTATTTTTACAATGGTCCCCAATGAAATCAGCCTTTTTTGCCATTTTAGTAACTGTGTTATCTACTTTTATTAATCCGAAAAATAGACTTACATTAAAGAAAATCGTTGAGTGTATGAGGATTGGGTCAATAGGTGCTATTGAAACTACTGCTGCATGTGCATGTGTAGGTATTGTTGTTGGCGTCATAATGCAAACGGGAATGGGTTTTAAATTATCATCAGTACTAGTTTCAGTCGCAGATGGAAATTTATTATTATTATTGTTACTCACTATGATTGTTTCGCTTATTCTTGGAATGGGTTTACCTACTGTTGCGGCATATCTCGTTTTAGGGGTTATGGTTGCACCTACATTAATTAGTATTGGTGTTAATCCATTAGCTGCACATTTGTTCATCTTTTATTTTGGTATCATCTCAGCAATCACTCCTCCAGTTGCGTTGGCATCCTTAGTTGCAGCCGGAATTTCCGGTGACAAACCATTCGGAACAAGCCTTGTTTCATTACGCCTTGGTCTCTCAGCCTTTATTTTGCCATTCATGTTTGTTTACGGTCCGACTTTACTTTTGCAAGGTGAGGTTATTGATATTGTTGTTAGCATCGTTACAGCTTTAATTGGTATCTATGCACTCTCAATAGGCTTACAAAGATACTTTATCCGTAATTTAAATATAGTGGAAAGTTTCCTCTTTGCAGGCGTATCCTTACTACTCATTCATCCTGGTTTTATAACAGACTTAATAGGAATAGTGATTTTAATGATCTTATTTTCAATAGTTAAATTAACTAAGAAAAAAAGTGCAGAGAATAAAGTTATCGAGAAAATAGAGGCATAATTCATAAAATTGACATTTTAATCATTTTGATGTTATTTTATATATAAAAATATATTTTTTATATATAAAAGAAAAGGTGAAACTAAATGAAAAATGAAAAGTATGTAGTGCCGGCTATTGATAACGCAGCAAAGATAATTGAATACCTAGCAAGAGAAGTTCCACAAGGGAAATCCCTGTCGGAAATCTCTGATGCCTCTGGGTTAAATCCCAGCACATGCTTTAGACTATTACACGCCTTACAGAAATATAACGTTGTCTCATATCATGAAAGTGATAAAACGTTTACACTAGGATTTTATTTAAAAATTCTAGGCCAAAAAGTGGGTGGATCTATTAATTTAGAAAAAGCTCAGCGTTTTCTTGAAAAAGCTTCTTTAACAATAAAACAAACATGCGTTCTTTCTCAAAGATTTAGTGAAGATAAAGTTATCTATATAGCTAAACAAGAAAGCAACAATGACTTTAGAATTAATGTGAACTTAGGTCAAACTCGAAATATTCACACAACATCAACAGGTAAATGCTTTTTAGCTTATTTAGATGAGGAAGAGGTGAAAAAAATTATTGATTACATGGGAGGTGTTAAAAAGCTAACAAAGTACTCGGTGAAGAACGAGACGGAATTATGGGAGCAAATAAAAAGGATACAAGAATTCGGATACTCTATATCAGAGCAAGAAACAATATTAGGT
>Ga0182742_1002392_pt1 | contig 20830 bp, 17 predicted proteins | sample eDN5th37CBELigMG_FD_128880 | JGI IMG/M metagenome (GOLD analysis project Ga0182742, IMG submission 128880) | Enriched Miracle-Growth compost microbial communities from Emeryville, California, USA - eDNA 5th pass 37_C BE-Lig MG (version 2)... ... | reverse complement strand
CCGCCGCCCGGTGCCCCTGCCGCAGGTCGTCCAGCACCACAACCTGATCGCCCCGGTCCAGCAGGGCCAGAACCAGATGGCTGCCGACATAGCCAGCCCCGCCAGTCACCAAATAACGGGCCATTCCGCCTGTGCTTTCTCCTTAATGCGCCATCTGATGCAGGACAGTGTGGCAGTGGCAAGGCACCGCTGGCACTCTCCGTTACGGTCTGCCATGCCGTGCGAAGCAAGGGGTGTGCTAGTCATTCCGCATGTCCCACGCCGCGCATATCGCCGCGATCCGATTCGGCCTCGGCCCCAGGCTCGGGGAGGCGCTGCCGGAGGATCCCCGGGAATGGCTGGAGGCCCAGCTCGACCAGGAGGCACCGCTGCCCCCGGCCCCCAGCACCGCGGACGGGCTGCGCGCCCACGCCGCGGATATTGAGGAGCGGCAGCGGAACGGGGGCATCCTGCCGGGCCGGGGGCAGGTAGCCTCCCTGATGCGGGCGGAGACCCTGGCCTGGGCCGAGCGGCGCCTCACCACCGTGCAGCCCTTCCGCGAGCGCCTGGTTGATTTCTGGGTGAACCATTTCACGGTGAGCCGCCGCGCCAGCATCGTCGGCGCCCTGGCCGGCGCCTATGAGCGCGAGGCGATCCGGCCGCATGTGACCGGCCGCTTCGCCGACATGCTGGTCGCGGTCGCCCGCCACCCGGCCATGCTGCTCTATCTCGACAATGCCGGTTCGGTCGGCCCCGGCAGCCGCATCGGCCAGCGGACCCGGCGCGGCCTGAACGAGAACCTGGCGCGCGAGATCCTGGAACTGCACACCCTCTCGCCCGCCGGCGGCTACAGCCAGGCGGATGTGCAGGAATTCGCCCGCATCCTGACCGGCTGGAGCGTGGCACGGGCCCAGGAGCCCTTTGGCTACCTCTTCCGCCCGAACGCGCATGAGCCCGGCCCCAAGCGCCTGCTCGGCCGCGAATTCGGCGCCGGGGAGGAAGCGGGCGAGGCGGCGCTGCGCTTCCTCGCCGCGCATCCGGCCACGGCGCGCCATCTCGCCACCCGGCTGGTCCGGCATTTCGTCGCCGACCAGCCGCCGCCCGAGGCGGTGCGGGCGGTGGAGAACACCTTGCGGGAGACCGGGGGCGATCTCGGCGCCGCCGCCCGCACCCTGATCCGCCTGCCGCAGGCCTGGGAGCCGCCGCTGACCAAATTCCGCAGCCCCGCCGATTATGTGCTCGCGGCCTGCCGCGCCACCGGCCTGCCGACGGAGCGCGCGGCCATGGTGTTGACCGGCCTCGCCGGCCTCGGCCAGCCGCTCTGGACCGCGCCGCAGCCGAATGGCTGGCCCGACACCGCGGCGGAGTGGGCGACGCCGGAGGCGATGATGCGCCGGTTCGACTGGGCCTACACCCTCGCCGGCCGCCTCGGCCGGACCGACCCGCGGGAGGTGGCGGCGGCGGCGCTCGGCCCCCTGGCGCGCGCCGAAACCGTCACCGCCGTCTCGCGCGCCGGCTCGCTGCGCGACGCCATCACCCTGCTCCTCGGCTGCCCGGAGTTCATGTACCGATGACCCTCCGCCTGACCCGCCGCGGGTTCCTGCTCGGCCTCGCGGCCAGCGCCGCACCCGGCCGCACGCGTATCGCCTTCGCCCGGACCGCGGGGGAGCGGCGGCTGGTCGTCGTCATCCTCCGCGGCGCGCTGGATGGGCTCTACGCGGTCCAGCCCTATGGCGACCCGGCGCTGGCCGGGCTGCGGGCGCCACTGGTGCTGCCGGAACCGGGGCAGGAGGGCGGGCTGCTCGACCTCGGCGGCTTCTTCGGCCTGCACCCCGCCCTGCCCACCCTGCACGCGCTCTATGCGGCGGGGGAGGCGCTGCTGTTGCACGCGGTTGCCGGCCCCTATCGCAGCCGCAGCCATTTCGAGGCGCAGGACTTCCTGGAGAGCGGCGCCGGCGAGCGGCTGACCAGCGGCTGGCTGAACCGCGCCCTTGCCGGCCTGCCGAACCCGGCGGAGGTCCGGGCGGGGATCGTGATCGGCGGCGGCCTGCCGCTGCTGCTGCGCGGGCAGACGCCGGTCAGCGCCTATGCGCCGCCGGGGCTGGAGCCGCCGGCGCCCGAGCTGCTCTACCGCATCGCCGAATTGCATGCGACCGATCCGCTGCTCGGCCGCGTCGTCGGCGAGGGCATGCGCGCCCGTGGTTTCGCCGCACAGACCCTCGGCGCCCCGAGCACGGAGGAGCGGCAGCGCCGTGCCTTCCCGCGTCTCGCCGCTGCGGCGGGGCGGTTGCTCGCCGCCGCCGATGGCCCGCGGGTCGCGGCCATGGAGCTCGGCGGCTGGGACACGCATGCGGCGCAGCCGCAGCGGCTGGCGCCGGCGCTGCACGCGCTGGATGACGGCATCGCCGCCCTGCGGGAAGAACTGGGCCCGGCCTGGGCACGGACGGCGGTGCTGGTCATCACGGAATTCGGCCGCACGGCGCGGGTGAACGGCAATACGGGCACGGACCACGGCACCGGCGGGGTCGCCTTCCTGCTCGGCGGCGCGGTGGCGGGCGGCCGCGTGGTGGCCGACTGGCCAGGACTGGCCGAGGGCCGCCTGCTGGAGGGCCGGGACCTGATGCCGACGCTCGACCTGCGCCGCGTCGCCAAGGGCCTGCTGCGGGACCATCTGCGCCTGCCCGAGGCAGCCGTGTCCCTGGCCTTCCCCGGCAGCGCCGCCGCCCCCGCCCTGGCCGGGCTGGTCCGGGCCTGAACCCGGCAGGCAGGCCGCCGCAGCCGGCCCTGGCAAGCTGACCGGGCCGGCTCAGCCCCGGAGCGTGTCCAGCAGCACAGTCCGGCGCAGGCCGGGGGCATCCCCCTCCGTTTCGCCCGCGGCGCCGGCGGCCCAGACGATCTCGGGCGCCGGCCTCGGGCGCCCGACGAGATAGCCCTGCACCTCCGTGCAGCCGGCGTCCCGAAGCTGCTGGAGCTGCTCGGCCGTCTCGACGCCTTCCGCGGTCACGGCCATGCCGAGGCTGGCGGCCAGCCCGGCGACGGCATTGACGATGGCGGCGCAATCCGGCCGCTCCTCCATCTCCCGGACGAAGGACTGGTCGATCTTGATCTTGTCGAAGGGGAAGGTGCGCAGATAGCCGAGCGAGGAATAGCCCGTGCCGAAATCGTCCAGCGAGATGCGCAGCCCGAGCCCGCGCAGCCGGTGCAGCAGGGCGAGGATCATCTCGTCATCCTGCAGGAGCACGGATTCGGTGACCTCCAGCTCCAGGCGGCCGGCAGGCAGGCCGGTCTCCGCCAGCGCGGCGGAGACTGCCTGCACCAGGTCGGGGCTCCTGAACTGCCGGGCCGAGAGGTTCACCGCGACCTTCACATGCTCCGGCCAGCCCATCGCATCGGTGCAGGCCCGCCGCAGCACCCATTCGCCGATCGGCAGGATGAGGCCCGTCTCCTCGGCGAGCGGGATGAATTGGTCGGGGGAGACCAGCCCGCGCTCGGGGTGGCGCCAGCGCAGCAGGGCCTCGAAACCGCCAATCCGCCCGTGCTTCAGATCGAGCAGGGGCTGGTAGAAGACCTCGAGCTGGCCTTTCTCCACCGCCTCCCGCAGGTCCATCTCCAGGGCAAGGCGGGTCTGCAGCCGGGCATGCATCTCCGTCTCGAAGAAGCGGAAGGCGGCGCGGCCGTCCGCCTTGGCGCGGTACAGCGCCATATCGGCATTCTTCAGCAGCTCGTCGGCATTGTCTCCGTCGCCCGGCGCCAGGGCGGCGCCGATGCTGGCCGTGGCAACGACGCGATGGCCCTCTATGTCATAGGGCGCGCTGATCGCCTTGAGGAGCCGGTCCGCCAGCGCCTGGACCGAGGCGGGCTGGCCGCTGGCGGTCAGCAGGATGGCGAACTCGTCGCCGCTGAGCCGCGCGACCGTGTCCGGCTCCCGCACACAGGCGCGCAGGCGCTGCGCCACAGCCTGCAGCAGCTTGTCGCCGGCCGGGTGGCCGAGGGTGTCGTTGACGTTCTTGAAGTGGTCGATATCGAGGCAAAGCACCGCCAGCCAGCCGCCCTGCCGGTCCAGCCGGCCCAGCTCCTGCTCCATCCGCTCCCGGAACAGGAGGCGGTTCGGCAGGCCGGTAAGGGCGTCGTGATGCGCCATATAGGCGATGCGCGCCTCGGCGCGCCGACGCTCGGTGATGTCCTCATAGGTGGCGACCCAGCCGCCGCCGGGCATCGGCTGGTGCGACACGGCCAGCGCCCGGCCGCCGCTCTGCTCCCGGAAGAAATTCGCCGGCAGCCGGTCGCGGATCAGCGCCTGCTGCTCCTCATGGATCACCTCCGCCAGTTCCCGCGGGTAGTGGCCGGCGGAGACGATGGCAGCCAGGATGTCCTGCATCGGGGTGCGCGGCCGCACCTGCGCGGGCGACAGGCCGAACAGCTCCATGTACTGCCGGTTGCAGACGATCAGGCGCTGGTCGGCATCCACCATGCACAGCGCCTGCGACATGTTGTTCAGGGCGGCGTCGAAGCGCTCATTCTGCGTGTGCAGTTCCCCGGTCCGGGCCAGCAATTCCCCATGCGTCCGCTGCAGCAACCGGTTGTGCCAGAGCAGCAGGCCGAAGAGGCCGAGGCCGCAGCACGCCAGGGCCAACAGGATCCCCGAGAAGATCCAGTGCAGCCGGCTGAGATGGCGCTGGTCCTCGGCCACCTGGTCGCCGCCATGGACATTCGCGGCCGCAGCCAGCCTGGCCAGCTTCGGCTCCAGCGGCGAGAGCAGATCCTGCAGGGTGCGGAGTGCGGCCGGATCGTCTGTGGCCACCAGCGGCTGCGCCGCCTCCACCGCCGCCGCGAGCTCGTCGATGATGGCGCAGAGCTCCCGGTTGCCGGCGACCAGCTCCGCCACCTCGCCGCCGCGCAGCAGCCCGACGCGGTTCGCCAGGATGTCGAGGCGCAATTGGACCTCGTCCTGGCCCACATTGCTGCCGGGCACCTGATGGGCGGCGATCCGCTGCTGCAGCTTCGCCAGTTCGACGACCGCCTGGCTGGCGAGCCAGGCGACATTGTAGCGGGAGACCTTCCGTAGCGCGTCCTGGCGCTCGACGATCAGGGAGGAGGTATAGGCGGCCGCGAGGATGAAGAAGCCCGCGACGGCGACGAGCAGCAGCTTGACGGCCCGGACCGCGCCCCCGCCTCCAGCCCAGATGCCTATCCTTCGCGGGGGCCGCATCGGTTGTGCGGGGGGCCTGCGCCGTAGCCAGCGGCGCTATTGGACGACAAGGCGGGCAACCTGCCAGGCCGAGCGGCTATAGAACCGCTGATGCCGGAGCTCGGGATTGCTGTCATAAGGATAGACAATAAAGAGCGGCCCCTTATCGCGCACCGGCATGTACTCCCCGTTCCGCTTGAGGGCGAGGAGGACATTGTACCGGCTGAAGTCGCTCATCGGTATCTCGGTGCTGTAGTCGTTGAGGGCATAGGCCACGACCTTGTCCCCGGTCGCCCCGACCGCCTGCATCAGCCGGTCCATGCGCACGCCCTCGAAGCGGACGGGGCCGTTGTACCAGGGTGTATTGGTCTCGAACCCCGACATCCCCAGGGCTTCGAGCATGGGGCGGTCGAATTGCGCCGCTCCGTCCTTGTTGAAGATGGTGATCTTGCCCGAAACCGTCAGGATCGGCCTTTCGGTCGGCTGCGGCAGGGTGGCCGCGCCGGCCCGCCGCGCCGTGGCGAGGACCGGCCCGCCGATGAGCGCCCCGGCCACTCCGCGCCCGATGGCGCGCCTGGTCACAAGGCAGGTCATGCGCATCCCTCTCTCATCCGCTGCCGCCACCGGGGCGCCCCGGGCGGATCGCCCCCGGCTATCCGGTGACGTCCTGAAATGAAACACAAGGCGCAGGCCCTGGCAACTAACGGTTGCAGGCCCAATCCGGAGTTGCCATGTTCGTTCCAGGGACCACAGTATCCGCTCCCGGCGCCATAATGAAGCGAGACCTTCACAGTCCATGAGCACGACGATCCACAGGCTGCGTTCCGGCTGGCTCGGCAACGAGGCGGCCGACCTGCCCTTGGACCAGGAGGGCAAGGCAGCCCTCATCGGCGCCGCCGCCAGGAAGCTCGAAGAATTATTCGACATCCTGCATATCGATCACCGGAACGACCACAACACCCGGGACACGCCGCGCCGGGTGGCCAGGATGCTGGTCGAGGAGACCCTGCGCGGCCGCTACGAGGCCCCGCCGCGCATCACCGACTTCGAGAATGTCCAGGGCTTCGACCAGCTGATCGTCACCGGGCCGATTGATCTGCGCTCGACTTGCGCCCACCACCTGATGCCGATCTACGGGCAGGTCTTCATTGGGGTGCTGCCCTCCGCCGAGGGCAAGATCATCGGCCTGTCGAAATACGACCGGATCGTGGACTATTTTGCCGCCCGCCTGCAGATCCAGGAGGAGCTGGTGCAGCAGATCGGCCAGCACATCGTCGAGACGACGGCGCCGCGCGGCCTCGCCGTCCGCATCAGCGCCGTGCACATGTGCAAGACGCAGCGCGGCGTGCGGGCGAGCCACCGCAGCCGCATGGTGAACACCGCCTATTTCGGCGAGCTGGCCAAGGACCAGAGCCTCAAGGACCGCTTCCTGCACGAATGCCTCGCGCTGGAACGGAACCCGGGGTGATGACGGCGCCCCTGCTGTCACGTGGCGCCGGGTCCGGCCCGGTGGCAGAGCCGCCGGCGGGGCGCCCCGTCTATCGTTCGACCAAGACCTACGACCACAATGAGGGGCTCTCCTGCTGCTTCCGTCAGTGGCGGGCGACCCATTCGCATTGCCAGTTGCTGCACGGCTATGCCCTCGCCTTCAAATTCGTCTTCGCGACCTTCGAACTGGACGAGCGCAACTGGTGCTTCGACTTCGGCGGGCTGAAACCCGTCCGGGCCTGGCTGCACGACATGTTCGACCACACCACGCTGGTCGCCGAGGATGACCCGCATCTGCCTACCTTCCGGGAACTCGCCGGAAAGGGGCTGGTGGACCTGCGGGTGCTGCCGAGGGTGGGCTGTGAGGCCGTGGCGGAGCTCGCCTTCAACCATGTCGCGCAATTCATCGAGCAGGAGACCGGCGGGCGCGCCTGGCTCGAATCCGTCGAGGTGAGGGAACACGGCGGCAATTCGGCCATTTACGAGCGCGGATACCGCCCGGCCGCGCTCTAGGCGCCGCTGCCAGGAGGTGCGCTTCCTGACCGCGGACTGGAGGCTCGGCCCGGAAGGAGGAGCCGAACATGGCCGATGCCATCCCCGTCCTCGACCTCGCCCCGCTGCTCGCCGGCAGGCCCGGCGCCCTGGAGAGCCTCGGCGCGGAACTCCGCCGCGCCTTCACCGAGGTGGGCTTCTACTTCATCCGCAACCACGGCGTGCCGGATGCGCTGGTGGAGGCCGCCTTCGCGGCGGCGCGGCGCTTCCACGACCAGCCGCTGGAAGCCAAGCTCGCCATGCCGTTCAACGAGCACAATATCGGCTACCTGCCGATGCGCGGCGCCACCACGCGCCTGAACAGCCTGGGCGCTGTCCAGAAGCCCAACCTGAACGAGGCGGTGTTCTTCAAGCGCGACCTGCCGGCGGACCACCCGGATGTGCTGGCGCGGCGCCGCTTCCGCGGCATGAACCAGTGGCCGAAGGACCTGCCCGGCTTCCGCGAGGTGGTGCTGGACTACTGCCGCGCGATGGAGGCGCTCGGCCGGCGCCTGCTGCCGCTCTATGCCATGGCGCTCGGCCTGCCGGCGGACTGGTTCGAGGACAAATTCCGGGAGCCGATGTTCACCCTGCGCCTGACCCACTACCCGCAGCAGAACCCGATGGCGGCGGAGGATGAATGGGGCCTGGCGCCGCATGCGGATACCAGCTTCATGACCATCCTGGCGCAGAACAAGGTGCCGGGCCTGTCGCTGCGGCTGCCGGACGGGACATGGATCGACGCGCCGGCGCCCTCCGGCGCCTTCCTGGTGAATGGCGGCATGATGCTGCGCCGCTGGACCAATGACCGCTTCCTCGCCACGCCGCATCGCGTGACCAATCGCAGCGGGCAGGAGCGCTACGCCATCCCCTTCTTCATGGATTGCGACTACCGCACGGTGATGGAGCCGATCCCAACCTGCGTGGATACGGAACACCCGGCGAAGTATCCGCCCTTCACCTACCTCGACTTCATGCGGGACTATGCCAGCGCGAATTACGGCGACCGGCAGGGGGCCGCGGCCGGGGTCGCCTTACAGAGCGCCTGAACCCGGCGTGAGGGGCAGGGTGTGGATGCCCTGCCGCATCTCCTCACCCATCCGTGAGGCCGAGATGTCTGGGAGACCGAAATATATTCGATTGATGTCTGGCCAGCGGCGGGTTTGCATGAAGAGCGGTGCACGCCCTCCCATGGCCGGCGACGACAATCTCCGTTCGAGCCGATGAAATGCTTGCGCACCTAGATACCCTGCCAGGCTGGCCGCCTCCTCCCGCCAGCTCGGCGCAGCCGATACGGGCAGGCCGCTACCGCTGAGCCCCGGTAGCATTCCGGCAAGGATGGTGGATTTCCCGCCCGTACTGCTCGCCCTGCTGTCCGGTCCGGTTGCTGCGCACGGCGCATCCCCGGGCCCGGTATGCCGCGCATGATGAAGGGTAGGCTCTTCACCGCCCTAGGCCGGCGGGCGGTGTCCCTTCTCCGTTTGCCGGACCGCATCCTGCAGCCGGAGATGCTGATGTCGCACTGCGGAGGGCCTGATGGCCTTGCGCCGTTCGACGCCGAGACGCCGCTGCGGGTTCTGCTGGAGGACTACCGCCGCCACGCCGAGCTCAGCCTCCTCGGTTGCTTTGCTGCAAGATACGATGTGCTGCGGCTGTTGCGGAACCTTGCCGCCCTCCGGGAGCGGGAGGCGCGGGAGCCGGAATTGCTCACCGCTCCCGTGGAGCGGCCGATCTTCATCACGGGCCTTCCACGCAGCGGCACCACCTTCCTGCACAAGCTGCTGGCCGAGGATCCGGACAACCGCTCGCCAGCGGTGTGGGAGACCGTCTTTCCGCTGCCGCGCTGCAGGGATGACCCGCCGGCACGCCGGATCGCCACAATGAATCGCCAGCTCGCCGTCTTCGAGCGCCTGGCCCCCGGCTTCCGTGCCGTTCACCCGATCGATGCCGCCTCCCCGCAGGAATGCACCGAGATCACCGCGCACGTGTTCCGCAGCTTCCGCTTCGAGGTGACATACTACACGCCAGGCTACCGGGACTGGCTCCGCGCTGCGGACCATGTGCCGGCCTACCGCTTCCACCGGGTATTCCTGCAGCATCTCCAGCACATGGACGGCAGGCCGCGGCGCTGGGTGCTGAAATCGCCCGACCATGTGTTCACGCTGGAGGCGCTGGCCTCGGTTTATCCGGACGCGTGCATCGTCTTCCTGCACCGCAATCCGCTCGAGGTGCTCGCCTCCGTCGCCGGGCTGACGGCCATCCTGCGCCAGCCCTTCACATCCCGGCTGGACAGATTCTCCATTGGGCAGCAGATCGTCGGCGACTGGCTGAATGGCGCGGAGGCGATGATCCGCGCGCATGCGCGGTCCCTGTTCCCTGAGGAGCGCATCGCGCACATACTGTTCCGCGATCTGGTGGGCGCGCCAGTCGAGACCATCGCCACCCTCTACGAGCGCTTCGGTCTGCCGCTCAGCGCCGGGACGCGGCGGCGCATGGAGCGGCGGGTCGCGGAATTGCCGCGCGGTGGCTATGGTGCCGTGACGCATGTGCTGGAGGACTACGGCATCGACACGCGGGCCGTCCATGAGCACTTCGCGGCCTATGCCGCCTGCTTCGGCGTGCAGGTCTAGGATGCAACGCCGCCGGATGGCCTGGGGGGCCGTAGCCAGGCTGCGGCCGTCGCATTCGCGCGTGATCTCCGTGCTGCTCACCGGCACGCTGGTCCTTGGCATGGCGGCGGCATGTTTCCTGGTCATGGAGATCGGGCAAGCGGTGCTGCGCGCATTGCCTGCGCTGCCGCTGGGGATTGCCGTGCATACCCTTCAGCTCGCCGCCGCGGCCATGGCGTGGCGCTGCCTGTTCCACGCGCCGCGGCCGGGGGTCTGGTCGATGCTGCGCGCGCGCTGGATCCGCGAATCCCTGAACGGGTTGCTGCCGCTTGTCGGCATCGGGGGCGGCGTGCTGGCCGGGCTCGCGATTGCGCGCCAGACGGATCGCCCCTTCGCGGGGGTCGCCGCCGGAGCGACGGTGGATCTGCTGATCGAATCCGTGACAGAGTTGCCATTCCTGCTCGTGGGCCTTGCTGTGTTCGCGCTGGTCGCGCCTGGGACCCTGTCGCTCTCCCATCTCGGCGCGCTGGTACTGCCGCTCGCGCTGGCCACGGCACTAGCCGTGTCGATCCGCCTCGGTGTGGGACGGGAGACGGCGTTGCGACTGTTGCGGCGGATCGGTTTCGACGGTGCGCTCCGCAGCCTGTGCAAGAGCCTCGCGGTCGTGAATTCCGGCACGGGGCCGATAGCGCAGGCCGCCGCCTGGCACCTCCTGGCTTGGACGCTCGGCGCCGCCGAGGTCTGGGCGATCCTCGCCGTGCTCGGCACCCCGGTCAGCCTCGCCGAGGCCTATGTGATCGAGAGCCTGGGCATGGCGGCGCGCAGCCTGGGTTTCGTGCTGCCTGCCGGACTTGGGGCGCAGGAGGCCGGCCTGGCCGCCGTGGGCGTCGCCCTCGGTGTGCCGCTGCAGGAGGCGATCGCGATGGCGATGCTCAAGCGCTTGCGCGAAGTGCTCATGAACGTGCCTGGCCTGATCGCTTGGCAGCGGACGGAACGGCGGGCCGCGACAGCCTCCGGAGGTTACTGATTCAGCCAGGGCGATTTCGAAAGCGCGTGTGGTCGCCTCGGATCGGGGCATCCGGCCAGCCTTGCCGGTCCCGGCATGGCAGGGCTATGGGGCGCCATGTCCATCCGGGAATGGCGCCCCATGCATCTCCGCCGACGGCGCCTGCTCGCCCTGGCCAGCGGCATCCTGACGGTCAGCCCGGCCTTGGCGCAGGATGCCCCGCTCACGGTCTTTGCCGCCGCCAGCCTGCAGGACGGGCTGCGCGCGCTGGATCCGCTCTGGCGCCAGCGTGGGGGGCGGGCGCTCAGGCTTTCCTTCGCCGCCTCCTCCGCCCTCGCCCGGCAGATCGAGCAGGGGGCACCGGCCGATCTCTTCGCCTCCGCCGATGAGGCGTGGATGGACTACCTCGCCCAACGCGGGCTGATCCGGCCAGAGACGCGCCAGGACCTGCTGGGCAATACCCTGGTCCTGGTGACGCCGGCGGATCGCCCGTTGCAGGTCGATCTGGCCAAGGGCGTGGACCTCCTGGCGCTGCTCGGGCCGGATGGGCGGCTCGCCACCGGCGACCCGGCGCATGTCCCGGCCGGCCGCTACGCGCAGCAGGCCCTGACCTGGCTGGGCATCTGGAACAAGCTGGCGCCGCGCCTGGCGCGGGCCGACAATGTCCGCGCTGCCCTGCTGCTGGTGGAGCGGGGGGAGGCGCCACTCGGCATCGTCTATGCCACGGATGCTGCGGCCTCCCGCAGGGTGCGCATCGCCGGCACCTTCCCACCGGAAAGCCACACTCCCGTCACCCATCCCTTCGCCCTCACCCGCCGCGCCGATCCGGCCGCCCATGACCTGCTCCGCTTCCTGGCGGGGCCGGAGGCCGCGCCGGTCTGGCGGGACCTCGGCTTCACAGTGCGGGGCTGATGCTGACGCCGGAGGAATGGCAGGCGGTGCGGCTCAGCCTCTCGGTGGCGCTGCGCAGCGTCGCCTTCTCCCTACCCCTCGCGGTAGCGGTCGCCTGGCTGCTCTCCCGTCGCCGCTTTCTCGGGAGGCCGCTGCTGGATGCAGTGGTGCACCTGCCACTGGTCATCCCGCCCGTCGTGGTCGGCTGGGGGCTGCTGATCCTCTTCGGCGTGCAGGGGCCGATCGGCCGGCCGCTGCATGACTGGTTCGGCATCCGCCTTGTCTTCTCCACCGCCGGAGCGGCGCTGGCGACCGCGGTGATGACCTTCCCCCTGATCGTCCGCGCCGTGCGCCTTTCCCTGGAGGGCGTGGATCCGGGGCTGGAGGCGGCGGCGCGCAGCCTCGGCGCCGGGCCCTTCGACCGCTTCTTCACCGTTACCCTGCCGCTGATCGCACCGGGCATCCTCTCCGGCGCCATCATCGCCTTCGCCGCGGGCCTCGGCGAGTTCGGCGCCATCATCACCTTCGCCTCCAACATCCCCGGCGAAACCCAGACCCTGCCCCTGGCCATCTACGCCGCCACCCAGACGCCGGGCGGCGAGGGCACTGCGGCGCGGCTCGCCGCCATCTCCTTCACCATGGCGGTGGCCGGGCTGCTGCTGGCAGAACTGGTGGCGCGGCATCTGCGCCGGCTGCTCGGCCGCTCCTGATGCTGGAGGTCACGCTGCGCCACGCCTGGCCCGCCACGCGCGATGGCGAGGGCTTCTCGCTGGATGTCGCCTTCCGCGGGCCGACGCCCGGCGTCACCGTGCTGTTCGGTCCCTCCGGCTGCGGCAAGTCCACCATTCTTTCCGCCATTGCCGGGTTGCTGCGCCCGCAATCCGGCCGGGTGGCGCTGGACGGGCAAGTGCTGACCGACACCGCAGCCCGCATCTTCATCCCGGCGGAGCGGCGCCGCTGCGGCGTGGTGTTCCAGGATGCGCGGCTGTTCCCGCATCTCTCGGTGGAGGGCAACCTGCGCTACGGGCTCCGTCGTGCCCCGCGCGAGGCCGAAGGTCCAAGTTTCGAGGAGGTGGTGGCGCTGCTCGGCCTCGGCCGCCTGCTGGCCCGCCGCCCCGCCGGGCTCTCGGGCGGGGAGCGGCAGCGGGTGGCGCTCGGCCGCGCCCTGCTCTCCCGGCCGCGCCTGCTGCTGATGGACGAGCCGCTGGCCTCGCTGGACGTGCCGCGCCGGGCGGAGATCCTGCCGCTGATCGAGCGCGTGCGGGATGCCTTCCGGGTGCCCATCCTCCACGTCACCCATGCGCTGGAGGAGGTGGACCGGCTGGCCGATACCCTGGTGCTGCTGGAGGGCGGCCGGGTGCTGGCCGCCGGGCCGCCGGAGGCGCTGACGGCGGAGCCCGGCCTGACCCTGCTTGCCGGGCGCCGGGATGCCGGGGTGGTGCTGCGCTGCCTCGTGGCGGCGCATGATCCGGGCCGCGGCCTCACCCGCCTGGACTTCGCCGGCGGCAGCCTGCTGGTGACGCTGCGGCCGGAGCCGGTGGGCAGCACGCTCCGGCTCCGGCTGCGCGCCCGCGACGTGTCGCTGGCCACCGCGCCCCCGGAAGGGCTGGCGACCCACAACGTCCTGCCCGCGGTGGTGGAGGGCGTTGCCCCCGCCCCCTTCAGCCCGCATGAGGTCCTGCTGCGCCTGCGCCTCGGCCCCACCCCCGTGCTGGCGCGGCTGACGCGCGATGCGGTCGGCACGCTCGGCCTGGCACCCGGCCAGCCGGTGTGGGCGCTGGTGAAGTCCATTGCCTTCGACCATGGCGGACCTGCATGAACGCGCCCGATGACCGGAGCGCCGCAGGGCGCGGAGGTTTGAACCAGCCGCGCGAACATGCGCCCGATGATCGGAGCACCACGTCAGTCGCAGCGTTGTAATATGCTCTGCTCAACGCAAAGTTGTGATACTTCCAGCGACTACCAGCGCCTGCCGATACCACCCAGGCTGCGAGGAGCAGATGCCGTGTCCCGCCGATCGCCGTACCGCGCCGCCGAACGCCTCCTTCGCGCCGCGGCGGTCCTGCTGGTCATGGTCCTGGCCGGCGCGGCCCTCCCCGCCCGCGCGGAGGAGGCGGTCATCCGGCTGAAGATCGCGGGTGGCCTGGCCGATCTCAGCCAGTATGTGCGCCATGAGGAACCCTTCTGGTCCCGACGGGTGCCGGAGCTGACCGGCGGCCGGGTCCGCGCGGAGATCGCCCCCTTCGACCGCAGCGGCATCCGCGGGCAGGAGATGCTGCAGCTCATCAGGCTCGGAGTCATTCCCTTCGGCCATGTGCTGCTCGGGATGGCCGCCGCGGACGACCCGGAGCTCAACGCAATCGACTTGCCGATCCTGAACCCGGACATCGCCGCGCTGCGCCGGACCGTGGAGCTCTGGCGGCCGCGGCTGGAAGGCCTGCTGCGGGACCGCTACGGGGTCGAGCTGCTGGCCGTCTACACCTATCCGCCGCAGGTGGTGTTCTGCCGCAGGCCCTTCTCCGGCCTCAGCGACCTGGCGGGGCGGCGGGTGCGGACCTCCTCGGTCGCCCAATCGGAGCTGGTCGCCGGGCTCGGCGGCACCCCGGTCGTCATCCCCTTTGCCGCCATCATTCCCGCCATCCGCAGGGATGTGGTGGATTGCGTGATCACCGCCGCCCTCTCCGGCAACGTCATCGGGCTGCATGAGGTGACCACCCACACCTCGCCGCTGGCGATCAGCTGGGGCGTGTCCATCTTCGGGGCCAACCAGGCCGCCTGGGCCGCACTGCCGGAGAGGGTCCGAGATCAGCTGCGGGCCGGGCTGCAGGAACTGGAAGCCGAGATCTGGCAGGTTGCCAGCCGGGACGCGGAGGAGGGACTGGCCTGCAATGCCGGGCGGCCCGGCTGCCGCGAGGGCCGGCGCGGCCGCATGGTCGTGGTCGAGGAGCGCTGGCAGGACGAGGCCCATCGCATGCGGCTGCTGCGCGCCATCGTCCTGCCGAGCTGGATGCGGCGCTGCGGCCCGGACTGCGCCGAGGCATGGAACCGCTTCGGCACGCTCCCCTTCGGCCTCCAGGCGCGGGGCGGGTAGCGGTGCAGGCGCGTCGCCTCCGCCACGCGATCACCCTTTCGACGGCCCTGCTGCTGCTGGGGCTGGCGGTTGGCACCGGCCTGTTGCTGGAGCGCATGCGCCGCACCGCCCATGCCGCCGCGACGGATACGGTGCAGCGCATGGCGCGGGTGGTGGAAGGCACCCTGAACCGGCATTTCCTCTCAGTGGACGGGGTGCTGGCCGGGCTGCCGCCGGTCCTCATCCCTCTGGCGCGTGACGGCCGGGTCGACAGCGCCACGGCGAGCCGGGTGCTGCAGGACCTGAATTTCCAGAATTTCAACTTCCGCGACCTGCTCCTGCTGCGGCCGGACGGGCATCCCTGGGCCGCCGCCCTGCCCGCCTCCCGCGACCGCGCCCTGCCAATCGCGCCCGGTGATGACCCGGACGGGCCGCATCCGGGGGCGGTCGCGATCCTTGGGCCCATTCGGAACCCGCTGACCGGGGAATGGGTGCTGCTCCTGGCCCGGCCGATAACCCTGCCGGGGCCCGGCGACCTGCTGGCGGTGGCGGAGATCCCGGTGCCGCTGATCGCCACCCTGCTGGCGCCGGTCGGCGAGAGCCGGGGGCTGCGCATCTCCGTCGAGCGCGCGGACGGGCAGCTTCTTGCCAGCCTGCCGCATGACGAAACCCGCATCGGAACACGGCTGGAGCACAACGAGGTCATCCATGCAGCCAGGGGCGTGGCGACCGAGATGCGCGGCCGCTTCACCGAAGGCCCGGTGATCGCCGCGGCACGGGCGACGCTCTATCCGGACATCCTGGTCGTCGCCAGCTATGAATCGGCGGCTGCCTTCGCGGAGTGGTCCGCCGACCGGCGGCGCCTGCTGATCGTGGCCGGCGGCAGCGCGGTGTTCCTTTTCGCCCTCGCCCTCGCCCTGAATGCGGCCCTGCGGCAGCGGGAGCGGACCGAGGCGGAGCGCGCCCGGGCGCGCGCCCTGCTGGAGAGCGCGATCGAATCCATGTCCGACGGCTTCGTCATGTTCGATGCCGAGGACCGGCTGGTGATCTGCAACCAGCGTTACCGCGACCTCTACGCCGTCAGCGCGCCCTTCATCGTGCCGGGCGCGCATTTCGACGACATCATCCGGGAAGGCGCCAAGCGCGGCCAGTACCCGCAGGCAGGCGAGGACATCGAGGCCTTCGTGGCGGAGGTCCGCGCCTGGCACCGCGGCGACAACCCGCCGATGGAGCGGCTGCTGCCCGATGGCCGCTGGATCCTGGTGACGGAGCGGCGCACGCCGGATGGCGGGACGGTCGGCATCCGCACCGACATCACCGCGCAGAAGCGTGCCATGGCGGACCTGGCCGCGGCGCGCGACGCGGCGGCCGCGGCGACCGAGGCGAAGTCCCGCTTCCTCGCGCATATGAGCCATGAGCTGCGCACCCCGCTGAACAGCGTGCTCGGCCTGGCGCAGGCACTGGCCCAGGATCCCGGCCTCACCGACGAGCAGCGGGAGCGGGCGCAGACGCTGGAGGCTGCCGGGCGCCACCTCGTCGCCGTCGCCAATGACGTGCTCGATTTGGCCAAGGTGGAGGCCGGCCGGCTGGAGCTGCGCCTCGCCACCACCGCCCTGCCCGCCCTGCTGGAGAGCTGCATCGCCTTGACCGAGCCGGCGGCGGCGGCGAAGGGCATCCGGCTCGGCTCCGTCCTGGACGGCGGCCTGCCGCCTCTGGTCATGGCCGACCAGACCCGTCTGCGGCAATTGGTGCTCAATCTGCTGTCCAATGCGGTGAAATTCACCCCCGTCGGCGGCCAGGTGGAGTTGCGCGCCTTCCCGCTGCCGGGCGCCGAGGCCTCCGGCCGCCCCCTCGTCCGGATCGAGGTGCGGGACAATGGCCCGGGCGTGCCGGCGGAGGCCCGCTCCGCCATCTTCGCTGATTTCGTCCAGCTCGATCGCGGCGGGATGCTGGGCGGCGCCGGCCTTGGCCTCGCCATCGCAGCGCATATCGTGGAGCGGATGCAGGGCCGCATCGGCTGCGAGGACAATCCCGCCGCGCCGGAAGGCCATGGCGCGCTGTTCTGGGTGGAACTGCCGCTGGCAGTCGCGGCGCCGCAGTTGCGGTCGGCCGAGCCGACGGCCCCGGCCCCGGCCCGGACGGGCCTGCGGATCCTGGTCGCCGATGACGTGCCCGCCAATCTCGCCGTCGCCCGGGCGCTGCTGGAATCGGCCGGGCACAGCGTGGATTGCGTCTCCGACGGCGCTGAGGCGGTGCAGGCGGCGGCCGAGGCGGCGCCCGGCCGGCGCTATGATGCCATCCTGATGGATCTGATGATGCCGGGAATGGACGGGCAGGAGGCGACGCGGCGGATCCGGGCCCTGCCGGGTGCCGCCGGCCGGGTGCCGATCCTGGCGGTCACTGCCAGCGCCTTCGCCGAGGATGTCGAGGCCTGCCGCGCCGCAGGGATGGATGGGCATCTCGCCAAGCCGATCGAGCGGGACAAGCTGATCGCCACGCTGGACCGGCTGACCGCCGGCACCGGGCCGGCCACGGGCGGGGAATTCGCCGCCCTGCCGCTGCTGACCCGCACCAGCGGGATCCCGCTCGCCGTGCCGGGCCTGGACCCCCAGGCGGCGCGGAGCCTGGCCGGCGAGTTCCTGCGGGAGATCCGGGAGGCCGCGGCCCTGCTGCAGGATGCAGCGGCCGATGCGGTGGAGGAGGTGGTCCCGGCGGCGCACCGCCTGGCCGGGGCGGCCGCGACCCTCAATGCCCCCCGCCTGGCGACGGCGGCCCGGCGGCTGCAATCTGAGGCACGGAAACTGTCCACGGCGGACGCCCTGGCGCTGCGCGCGGCGGTGCTGGCCATAGCCGAGGAAACCGGCGCCGCGCTGGAGCGGGCGCTGGGCAGCCCGGCCGAGAGCGGGCGGCGCGGCATCGCGGCGGCCTGATCCGCGCAGGGGCACCCCGGTTGCGGCAGGCGGCCCCTTCCCCTATACGCGCCCTTCCCGCGGCCGGTCGGCATCGGCTGCCCTGTCCTCGCGAGCGCGCCATGAAGTCCGACATCCATCCCGATTACCACGAGATCACCGTCGTCATGACCGACGGGACCACCTTCAAGACGCGGTCCTGCTACGGGAAGCCGGGCGACACGCTGCGCCTCGACATCGACCCGAAGTCGCACCCGGCCTGGACGGGTGTGCAGCGCATCATCGACACCGGCGGCCAGGTGGCGAAGTTCAACAAGAAGTTCGCCGGCATCGGCCTCCGCCGGAAGTAAATCCCGCCCGGCCGTGCTGGATCCGGATCGAAGTGCCGCCCTCTTGAACCGGGGGCGGCGCTTTCCAATTTCAGCGATGCCAAGGGGCGCCCTGACGGGGTCCCAGGCGCGGTTCCTCTCCGCATGGCGCCCGGTCGGGGCCAGGCGGGCGGACCGCAGGCAACAACGGACCTTGCTTCCTGAAGGAGGTTCCGAGCGATGAACGCTCTTGATCTGTCTCCCCTTTTCCGCACCGCTATCGGCTTCGACCGTCTCGCCCGCATGCTGGAGGCGGCGCGCAGCACGGCGGACACCCAGACCTACCCGCCCTACAACATCGAGAAGACCGGTGAGGACAGCTACGTCCTGACCATGGCCGTCGCCGGCTTCGGCCCGAACGACCTCGAGATCGTTGCGCGGGAGAACACCCTGACTGTTTCCGGCCGCGCGCCGCAGCCCGCGGAAGGCCGCGCCTTCCTGCATCGCGGCATCGCCGGCCGCGCCTTCGAGCGCCGCTTCGTGCTGGCCGACCACATCGTGGTGGAGGGCGCGAACCTGGAGAACGGCCTGCTGCAGCTCAAGCTGAAGCGCGAGGTGCCGGAGGCGCTGAAGCCCCGTCGCATCGCCATTCAGGCCGGCCAGCCGGCGCAGCCTGCCATTGCCAATGAGCAGGCGCCGCAGGACAAGGCCGCCTGACCGGCGCGACAGCGACGGCAAGTTCAGGGCCGGCGGAACAACCCGCCGGCCCTTTTGCGTGTCACCGGCCCTCGGTCAGCCGCCGCATGATGCGCGAGCCGAACAGCAGCAGCGGCAGGGCGAAGCCGGCCATGCCCGCCGCCACCGCGAGGAACAGGCCGGGCAGCCCCGCCCCCGCGGCCAGCGCCAGCCCCCCGCCGCCCGCCAGGATGAGCAGGCGGAGCGCCCCCGCCCCCGCTGGCAGACCCGCCCGCCCCGCGCCGAGCAGCGCGAAGCTCAGGCCGAGCGCCAGGCCCAGCAGCGGCATCGCCGGCCCGATCAGCCGCAGGTAGAGCACCCCCGCCCCGACCGCCTCGGCATCCGCCAGGAACAGCCGCATCCAGGCACCCGGCAGCAGCAGCGCCACCGCGCCGAAGCCGAGGCCGATGCCGCCCGCCAGCAGCGCCCCGGCCCGCGCCGCCGCCAGCGCCCTCTCACCCAGCCCGGCGCCGAGATTGGCGGCGACCAGCGCGATCACCGCCGATCCGAAGGCGAAGGTGATCGGAAGCTGCAGCAATTCCAGCCGCTGCGCCGCGCCATAGCCGGCCAGCACCGCCGCGCCGAAGCCGGCGACCAGCGCCGTGGCCGCCATCGCCGTCGCCTGGAGCAGCAGGATGGTGAGCACGGCCAGCAGGCCGACCCGCAGCACCCCGCGCATGGCCGCCAGCCGTGGCGCCAGCGCGCCATGGCGCAGCCTGGCCCCGGCCTGCGGGCTGCACAGCCATGCCAGCAGCACCGCCGCCCCGGTGCCATAGGCGGCGAGCACCCCGATCGCCGCGCCCTGTACCCCCATGGCCGGGAAAGGCCCCCAGCCCAGGATCAGGGCGGGGGAGAGCAGCAGGTGCACCGCCTCCCCCGCCACGATGGCCCCGGCCGAGACCGCCATGGCGCCGGTGCCGCGCACCGCATTGGCCAGCAGGTTCATCAGCCAGACCAGCCCGATCCCGGCGAAGACCAGGGTGGAATAGGCATTGGCGGCCTCCAGCGCCGGCCCGGTCGCGCCCAGCGCGGCCCAGAGAAAGGGCCCGGCCGGCAGCATCACCGCCGCACTCGCCAGCCAGGCCGCCATGGCCAGCCATAGCGCCTGCGCCGCCAGCGCATCCGCCGCCTCCCGGTCCCCGGCGCCGAGGCTGCGCGCCACTGCCGCCGCCACGCCGGTGCCGAAGCCGCTGGCCGAGACCATCTGCACCAGCAGCAGCAGGGGAAAGACCAGCGAGACCCCCGCCAGCGCCTCCGGCCCCAGCCAGCCGATGAAAACCGCATCGGCGGCGATGAAGCCGATGCGTGCCGCCGCCTCCGCCAGATTAGGCGCGGAGAGGCGCAGCAGCACCGGCAGCACCGGGCCTTCCAGCATCAGCCGCGCGCGCGGCGGGATGCGTGTCAGCCCCACCCCTTCCCCTTCGACCAGAACCTGTCCGCCATCCGCCATGCGGGCCTCCTGCCATCGCGCGTGAGGGCGGCATCCTGGGCAGCAGGCGCGGTGCGGCGCGATTACCCGCCAGGTAGCAGCCGTGCGGTTCCGGACGCGCTAGGATGCAGGGCATGGACGGAACCAGCCTGTCGCAGACCGGGCCTGATACGCCGGTCGGTGCCCTGCTCGCCCGGGCGCGGCGCGCGCGCCGGGTCAGCCAGCTCGATCTCGCCGGGGAGGCCGGGGTCTCGGCCCGGCATCTCAGCTTCATCGAAACCGGCCGCGCCCGGCCGAGCCGGGCCCTGGTGCTGCGGCTCTGCGAGGCGCTCGGCGTGCCGCCGCGCGACACCGATGCCTTCCTGCTCGCCGCCGGCTTCGCCCCGGCGCATCGGGAGACGCCGCTGGAGGCCCCGGCCATGGCCGAGGTGCTGGCAGCGCTGCGGCTGCTGCTCGGGAAGCATCCGCTGCCGGGCGCCGCCTTCGATGCGCGCTGGGACCTGGTGATGGCGAATGAGGGCTATGCCGCGGCGGTGGATGCCTGCCTGGCAGACGGCCTGGATCCGGCGGTGGGGACGGGGCCGATCCCGCGCCTGGCGCTGCTGCCGCAGCCGCGGCTGAACATGCTGCGCCTGCTCTGCCACCCGCAGGGGGCACGGAAGCGGCTGGCGAATTGGCCGGAGGTGG
>Ga0182742_1002388_pt1 | contig 20879 bp, 17 predicted proteins | sample eDN5th37CBELigMG_FD_128880 | JGI IMG/M metagenome (GOLD analysis project Ga0182742, IMG submission 128880) | Enriched Miracle-Growth compost microbial communities from Emeryville, California, USA - eDNA 5th pass 37_C BE-Lig MG (version 2)... ... | reverse complement strand
GCCGCCGCCCCCGCCGCCGCCTCCGCCCGCCACCGCCGAGCCGCCCAGCCGGCGGTTGCGCTGCTGCAGCGTCATGAGCGAGACGCACACGTCGGCCATGCCGGCGTGGATGGCGGCCGCGGCCAGGCCCAGCGACCCCGCCGAGCCGCCCCCGCCCGACGTGAGCGAGGCCGCGAAGCGGACCTCGGGCACGCCGAGCGTCGCGGCCACCTGGGCCGGGTCGCACGCGTAGGAGTAGATGGCGAAGCCGTCGAGGTCCTGCACGGTCAGCCCGGCGTCCTCGAGGGCGAGGAGGATGGCCGTGCAGGCCATGCCGAGCTCCGTCTCCGGCCACGACTGGCCCCGCTTGTAGTAGGGCGTCGCACCCACGCCCACGACGGCGGCTTGGTCCTTGATGCTCACCCTCGGGCTCCTCCCGTCCCCCGCCTGATTGCGCTACCTCTTCGAACCTAGTGCGGTTCAGGGCACGTCGACGACGTCGCCCGGAGGGCCCTCGTGGTGGGGGTGGCGCTCGTGCGGGGGCTGGAGCGGCGGGCCGCCCACCGGCACCACCCGCTGGAGGAAGTCCACGACCGCGTTGGCGAAGATGTCGTTGCGGTCGCCAGCCACCATGTGCGCCGCGCCGGTGACGTTCACGTACTCGGCGTGCGGGCACAGCTGCAGGAACGCCTGGGCGCCCTCCTCGCTCAGGATGTCGGACAGGCCGCCGCGCACCAGCAGCGTCGGCAGGGTCAGGCGGGCGGCGCACGCCTCCAGGCGGTCCTCACGGATGGCCGGATCCCGCTGGCGGCCCATGAAGCGGGGATCCCAGTGCCAGTGGTAGCGGCCGTCGTCGCCGAGGCGCACGTTCTTGGCCAGCCCGTCGAGCTGGCGGGGCCGGGGGCGGTGGGGCTGGTACGAGGCGATGGCCGCGGCCACCTCCTCCAGGGAGGCGAACCCCTCCGGCTTCTGCGTCATGAACGCGCCGATCTTCTCCACGCCCTCGGGCTCGATGCGCGGGGCGATGTCGACCAGCACCAGCGCCGTGGCATCGATGTGGTCCTCGCCGATGGCCACCAGGCTCACGCCGCCGCCCATCGACGCGCCGACCAGCACCGGGCGCGGGTCGCCGAGGGCCTCCAGCACGGCCTGGAGGTCGGCCACCATCGCATCCTGGGTGTAGTTGCCGTCGGGCGCCCAGTCGGAGTCACCGTGCCCGCGGGCGTCGAGGGCCACGGCGTGGTAGCCGGCCCGTCCGAGGGTCTCCCCCGTGCCCTTCCAGGCGTGGCGGGTCTGGCCGCCGCCGTGCAGCAGCACCACCAGCGGGCCGTCGGGGTCGCCCCAGCTGTCGCCGGCGATGGTCACGCCGCCCGATCCTGTCCAGCGGTGCATCGGTTCGGGCGTCGAGGGAAGGCGGCGACCGGCGCTCATGCGGGCTCCTCGTCCGGGGGATGTCGTCACGTCCGGGGATGTCGGGCCCCACCTTCACCGACGCGTCGAGCCTCGCGCCAGCCGGTGGGGCCGGCGCGGTGCGTCGCCGCCGCCCGCCGCGGGTAACCGTCCGGCCATGAAGCGACGGGGACGGTTCCTGACACCGGAGCACGAGGTGCACCCGGTGGAGCAGACGAGGGAGAACCTCACGGAGGACGCCCGGCGTTCGGCCGTGGAGCACGCCAAGTACGACGACGGCCGGGCCGGCACCGAGCGGGAGCGCCTCGAGCACGAGCAGCTCGAGGAAGCCAACGAGTCGTGGCCGGTCTTCGGCGCGGGTCCCATGACGGACGGGATGGCCAAGGGCTTCGCCTTCGGCAGCGTGGTCGGCGGCGTGGTGGGCATGCTCATCGCCCTCCCGTTCGCCTTCTTCCTGTTCCCGGGGATCAGCCTGGGGCTGCGGTTGGCCATCTTCCTGGTGGCGGGCGCGCTCGCCGGCGGCACGGCGGGCGCCATCTACTTCGGCGGGCGCGTGCCCGAGCTCGACGGCGAGCTCATCGACAGCGATGGCCGGGCGTCGGACGGCACGACGCTGCGGGATCCCGACACCGACACCATGGGGCGCTCCCGGGCGCACCGCCACGACGAGCGCTGAGGCGCCGAGCCCGCTCGGCTAGCCCCCGGGGCGCGACGCGGCGCGACCGCCGGCCCCCCCACGGCCGTCGCGCCGGCGCTGCGCCGGTCCGCCTCCCGCCGAGAGGTTCTGGGCGCTGTTGACCAGCGGCACGTGGCTGAACGCCTGGGGGAAGTTGCCGAGCTGGCGCCTGGTGGCCGGGTCGTACTGCTCCGACAGCAGGCCCACGTCGTTGCGCAGGTCGAGCAGGCGCTCGAAGGTGGCCACCGCTTCGTCGCGCCGGCCGGTGAGGGCGTAGGCGTCGGCCAGCCAGAAGGTGCAGGCCAGGAAGGCGCCCTCGGTGCCGCCGAGCCCGTCCACCGCCCGATCCACGGCGTACCGGTGCACGAGGCCCCCGTCGCACAGCTCCCGCTCGATCGCGGCCACCGTGCCGAGCACGCGGGGGTCGTCGGGCGGCAGGAACCCCACCTGCGGGATCAGCAGCAGGGCGGCGTCCAGACCGGGGCGGTCGTAGGCCTGGGTGAACGTCTGGCGGTCGGCGTCGTAGCCCCGTGCGCACACGTCGGCGTGGATCGTGTCGCGCAGCGCCGCCCAGCGGTCCCGGGGGCCGGGCAGGCCGAAGCGCTCGACCGCCTTCACCGCCCGGTCGGCGGCCACCCAGGCCATGACCTTCGAGTGCGTGAAGTGGCGCGGCCCGGCCCGCACCTCCCAGAGACCCTCGTCCGGGTCGCGCCAGTGCGACTCGAGGAAGTCCATGAGGGCCCGCTGCACCTCCCACGCCGGTCCACCCGGCTCGACGCCGATGTCGCGCGCCTGGTGGAGCGCGTCCATGACCTCGCCGTACACGTCGAGCTGGAACTGCTCGACCGCGGCGTTGCCCACCCGGACCGGCCGGGATCCCTCGTAGCCGCCGAGCCACGCCAGCTCCACCTCCGGCAGCAGGCGCTCGCCGGCCACGCCGTACATGATCTGGAGGTCGGCGGGGTGACCGGCCACCGCTCGCAGCAGCCAGTCCCGCCACGCCACCGCCTCGGCCTCGTAGCCCGCGGCCATCAGCGCGTCGAGGGTGAAGGTCGCGTCACGGAGCCAGCAGAAGCGGTAGTCCCAGTTGCGCACGCCGCCCAGGTCCTCGGGCAGCGACGTGGTGGGCGCCGCGACGATGCCGCCGGTCGGCTCGAAGGTGAGCGCCTTCAGCGTGACGAGGGAGCGGACCACGGCGTCGCGCCACGGCCCCCGGTAGGTGCAGCGGCGCACCCACTGATCCCACCAGGCCTGGGTGGCGGCCAGCTCGGCGAGGGCGTCGCGGCGGCGCCCGCTCCACCGCCGGTGCGAGGGGTGCCACTCGAGCAGGAACGGGACGCGCTCCCCCGCGGCCACCTCGAACGACGACACGGTCGTGAAGCCCTCGCCGTGGGTGTGGACCGGTGTGTCGAGCACGAGCGCGTCCGGTCCGGCCACCGCGCTGAGCACGCCGTCGAGCCGGCGCACCCACGGGATGCTGCGCCCGTAGTCGAAGCGGATGACGAGCTCGCTGCGCATCCGCACCCGGCCGTGCACGCCCTCCACCACCCGCACGAGGCCGAGCTCGTCCTCCCGGGGCGGCATGCAGTCGACGACCCGGACCGTGCCGTCGGCGGTGGCGAACGTCGTCTCGAGCACGAGCGAGTCGCCGCGGTAGCGGCGGGTGGTCCGGCGCGCCGCGCCCTCGGGCGCCAGCAGCCAGCGACCGTTGCCGGCGTCGCCGAGCAGCGCAGCGAAGCAGGCGTTGCTGTCGAAGCGGGGCAGGCACAGCCAGTCGATCGACCCGTCGCGCCCGACGAGCGCCGCGGTCTGGGTGTCGCCGATGAGGGCGTAGTCCTCGATCCGCATCCCCGCCATCGTGCGTCACCGACCGGCCTGCTCGCGCCCGTGCGGCCCGGTGACGCTCAGGGCCGCAGCGTCACCCGCCAGAGGTCGGCCGTCTCGAAGTCGTGGAGCACGCGCAGGCCGTGGATGCGCAGCAGCAGGGCCTGGTGCGCATCCACCGCGTACACCGGCAGGCCGGGCGGGGGCGGCTCGGGGTCGGGCAGCATCCCCGGACGACGCGGGTCGCGGAAGGTGCCGAGCTCGGCGTGGAGCGACGTGCCGTCGCGCAGGTAGGCCTCCACGTCCTCGGCGTCGGCCTGCCACGCCAGCCAGATGTTCCGCTCGGCGGCCAACCCCTCGCCGATCAGGTAGTAGCGGAGCAGCGAGCTCTGCACGTAGTCCTGCGACACGAGGATGGCGTCGCTCCCGACGGCGTCGAGGATGTGGCGGACGGCGACCCCGCCCACGGTCGAGGTGCGCAGCTCCTGGCGGGGCACGGTGTCGAGGCCGAGCACGACCGGCACGAGCACCACCCCCGCCACGGCCACGGTCGCGGGCACCCGGGTCGCGAGCCGGGAGACGACGTCGTGGAAGCCGACGCCGGCGAAGAGCAGCAACACCGCCTCGACCGGCAGGAAGTACACGTCGATGTCGGGGATGTCGTAGCTCATGGCGTACAGCACCGAGAGGACGCCGTAGAGCACGAGCGCGGCTCGGAGCCGCCCCTGGAGGCGCAGCACGCCCCACGCCGCGGGCACGAGCAGCAGCCCGAGGTCGCGCCACAGCACCTCGCCCACGAGCGCCAGGCGGGTGGTGAGCAGCTCGGCAGGCGAGAAGGCCAGCATCTGCCCGTGGAACGGGCCGCCCGTGACGACCCACCACAGGTCGCCCAGGGTGCGCACCGGGAACTCGAGGTACACGCCGTGCGCCGCGGTCCGCCAGAACAGGAACAGGTACTGCGCCGCCCCCACGGCGAGCACCGCGGCGCCGAGCAGCAGCCGGCGGGGCGTCAGCACCCGGCGCCCGCTGGTGACGACCAGCAGCACGAGGCTGGGCAGGAGCAGCCCGATGGTGAGGTGGTTGCCGAGCCCGAGGCACCACACGCACCACGCGCCGAGCAGCCAGCGGTCGGGCGCGCCGTTGGCCCAGCGGAGCGCGGCCCACAGGACGCCCAGCAGCAGTGCGAGGTGCAGCGTGTAGACCTCGGCGATCAGCGACTGGCCCCAGAACTGCGGGGTGAACACCAGGGCGGCGCCCATCGCCGTCGCGATCCACGGCCGCACGCCGAGCGCCGTCTGGCACTGGCGCAGCAGCACCGCGGCGGCCAGCCCCGCGACGGCCGAGAAGGCGTTGGTGAGGGTGGCGATCGACGCGACGGGGAGTGCGGTCCAGGCCCAGGTGAGCACCACGTACAGCGGGTAGCCCGGCGTGTGCGGGATGCCGAGGACGCGCCCGGTGAACGACAGCTTGGCCGAGTCGAGGCCCAACCAGTCGGGCCCGATCCAGGCCGGGCCCCGTTGCACCGACACCGCCAGCACGGCGGCCAGGACCACGACGAGCAGCGCCACGTCGAGCGGTGGCCGCAGGCGGCGCCGGCGAGGCGCGGCGGGTTCGCGCTCGTCCGAGCGCGGGACGGTTGCCGTGCCGGGGGGCCGATCCTCGTCCGAGGTCAGGACGTCCAGGTCGTCGAGGTTCACGGGGCGGCGCGCCGCCGGCGCGGTGACGCCCGGAGGAGCCGCGCCCGGCCAGGACTGGGGGGAAGGGGGCTCATGGACGCCGAGGAGTCTGGCAGGTCCTCCCGCGGATGTCGGTGAGCCCCCAAACCCGGGGGTGGCGGTCAGCCGATCACGGCCACACGAGGGGGAGGTGGTCGATGCCCATCACGCCGCCGCCGTGGGCGCGGATCTCGGCACCCTCGCCGACGCGGAAGTCCGGGATCCGGGCCAGCCACTCGTTCACGGCCACGTGGAGCTCCCGGCGGGCGAGGTGGGAGCCGACGCAGCGGTGGGGGCCGGCGCCGAAGGCGATGTGGTGGTTCCGCTCGCGGTGGATGTCCACCGTGGTGGGCTGGGTGAACTCCTCGGGGTCTCGGCTGGCCAGTGCGGTGGAGACCAGCACGCGGTCGCCCTGCTTCATCTCGACGCCCGCGAAGGTGACGTCGCGCGTCACCGTGCGCGCCGGGTTGACGAAGGCGTGGAAGCGCAGCAGCTCCTCCACCGCCTGCGGGACGAGGCCGGGCTCGGCCACCAGGCGGCGGCGCAGCTCGGGGTGCTCGGCCAGGTGGCGGAAGATGAAGCCCAGGGCCGCGGTGACCGTGTCGAGGCCGGCCATGAACATCAGGAAGCAGGTGTCGAGCACCTCCTCCTTGGTCATGGGGCGGCCCTCCACGCTGGCCGCCAGGAGGTAGCTGGTGAGGTCCTCCTTGGGCTCGCGGCTGCGCTCCTCGATGTGCTGGGTGAGGTAGCCGGCGATGTTGGCCCCGGCCTGCGCCCGCCGCTCCGACTCGTAGCTGTGGAGCAGGTCGTAGTTCCACGCCAGGAACTTGGCGGACTCCTCCACGGGGATGCCCAGGATGCCGGTGAAGATCGTGGTCGGGTACGGGCGGGCGAAGGCATCGAGGAACTCGCACCCGCCCGCGTCGACGAGCGGGTCGATGAGGCCGATGCACACCGAGCGCACCTGCTCCGCCATCGTCACCACCGCCCCGGGCGAGAAGGGCAGGGCCAGGATGTGGCGGTACACGCCGTGCTCCGGCGGGTCGAGCTCCTCGGGGATCAGCTTGCGCGGCCATCCCTCACCGGCCGGGATCCCCACCGGGTGGTTCGAGAAGAGCTCGGGGTGCTGGAAGGCCTCGCGGATGTCCTCGGCGCGCGTCAGGACCCAGTAGCCGCCGAACGACGTGCTCCAGAAGACGCGGGTGCCGCGCAGCCGGTCGAAGGCCGCGAACGGGTCGGCGAGGAACTCGGGGTCGTTGTGGTAGTCGAAGTCGCGCACCAGCTCGGCCGGCACGTGCGCCGGCACCGTGGTCCCGTCGACGGTCGCCATGAGGCTCCTCCCCTGCGAACGGCGCCGCGGCTCCCCTGCCGCGGCGCCGTCATGGTAGGCGCAGGACCCGTGCTGCGTGCCCGCGACCGGTGCGGCCGCGGTGAGGCGCCCCTTACAGGTTGCCGACCTCGTGCTCGATGAACTCCGCCAGCTTCTCGCGGGCCGCGGCCTCGAGCTTCGGGATGGTCTGCGTGGGCCAGATGTCGTCGGAGGGCCGGTACTCCCGCAGGAGCTGGCGGGCGACGGTGACCTTGTGCACCTCGGTGGGGCCGTCGACGAGGCCCATCACCACCGAGCCGATGAGCATGTTGGTGAAGGGCATGTCGGTGGTGACGCCGAGGGCGCCGTGCACCTGCGTGGCCCGCATCACGATGTCGTGCATCACCTGCGGCATGAGCGCCTTCACCGCGGCGATGTCCTTGCGGACCTTGAGGTAGTTCTTGTGCCTGTCGATGGACCAGGCCGTGTAGAGCACGAACAGCCGGAACTGCATCAGCTGCGCGTAGGAGTCGGCGATGTAGCCCTGGACGAACTGCTTGTCGGCCAGGAGGCTCCCCTGCGTCTCCCGGCTGAGGGCCCGCTCGCACATCATGTCGAGGGCCTTCTTGCACGTGGCGATGGTGCGCATGGCGTGGTGGATGCGCCCGCCGCCGAGGCGGGTCTGGGCGATGGCGAACGCCTGGCCCTCGCCGCCGAGCACGGCGTCGGCGGGCACCCGGACGTTGTCGTAGTGGATGAGCGCGTGGCCGGGGTCGTGCTCGTGGCCGCCACCACCCACGTGGAAGTTCTTGACGATGTTGACGCCCGGCGTGTCGCGCGGGACCAGGAACATCGACATGCCCTGGTAGGCGCTCACGTCGGGGTTCGTCACCGCCATCACGATGAGGAACGACGCCGTCGACGCGTTGGACGAGAAGAACTTCCAGCCGTTGATGACCCACTCGTCGCCGTCGCGCTCGGCCCGCGTCTTGAACATCTTCGGGTCGGCACCGGCGTGGGGCTCGGTCATCGAGTAGCAGGAGAAGACCTCGCCGTCGAGCAGCGGCTGGAGGTAGCGCTCCTTCTGCTCGGGCGTGCCGTAGTGGGCGATGATCTCGGCGTTGCCCGTGTCGGGGGCCTGGGTGCCGAAGATGATCGGCGCCCAGCGCGAGCGCCCGAGGATCTCGTTCAGGAGCGACAGCTTCAGCTGGCCGTAGCCCTTGCCGCCCAGCTCGGGGCCGAGGTGCGCGGCCCACAGGTCGTGGTCGCGCACCTGCTGCTTCAGGGGGTCGACGACCTTGCGCCGCGTGTCGTCGAGCGGGAAGAACTCCAGACCGCCCCACACGTGGTCGAGAGGTTCCACCTCGTTGCGGACGAACTCGTCGGCCCAGTCCAGCTTCTCCTGGAACTCGGGATCGGTCTCGAAGTCCCACGCCATGTGCCCACCACCTGTCTCGCGTTCCCCGGGTCGGGAACGACCTTCCGGCGCGCAGCGTAGGTCGTGGGCGAGGGCGGTTGCCTACCCGGGGCTAGGCCAGGATGCCGCGTGCGCGGAGACCGGCGATCTGGTCCTCGGTGAGCCCGAGCTCCCGCATGACCGCGTCGGTGTCCTGACCGTGCGTCGGCGCGGCCCGCATCTCGCCGATGGGGCGGCCGTCGAACTGCGCCGGCGACGCGCCGGTGAGGTAGGAGCCGCCGTCGGCGAACGACACCGGCGTGACGAAGCCGTTCTCCAGCGCCTGGGCGTCGGCGATCACCTCCTCGGGGCTCTTCAGCGGCGCCCAGACACCCTCGAGGTGGAAGAGCTCCTCCTCCCACTCGGCCAGCGTGCGGGTGGCGAAGATGGCGTCGAGCTCCTTGATCAGCTCCACGTTGTTGGCCGCGCGCGCCTCGGGCGTGGCGTAGCGGGGGTCGTCGAGCCACTCCTCCCGGTGGAGCTTGCGGGCCAGATCGGGCCACCACTGGTCGTAGAGCAGGCACAGCACCAGCCAGCGGCCGTCTTTGGTCCGGTACATGTTGTTGCCGGGGTCGGGGGCCTCGGTGCGCGGCGGGGGCGTGCCCGTGGGCTTCCAGCCCAGGCTGGCCGCGATGAGCGACTGGCTCATGATGTAGGCGCCGATCAGGTAGAGGGCGTGGTCGACGATCGCCCCCTTCCCGGTGCGCTCGCGCCGGAAGAGGGCGGCGGCGATGGCGCCGGCCAGGGTGGCGCCGCCCGTGAGGTCGCCGACCGAGCCAGGCTGCCCCGGCGGCGGGCCGCCGTCGCGTGGCGTCTGGGCGTAGGCCGACCCCGACCGGCACCACGACGAGGGGAAGTCGAAGCCGCGGTGCCCGGCCATCGGGCCGCGCACGCCGTAGCCGGTGCCCCGGGCGTAGATCAGCCGCGGGTTGCGGGCCATGAGCTGCTCGGGCTCGATGCCCATCTTCGCCCGGGCGTCGTCGCGCATGTTGGTGATGAACACGTCGGCCGTGTCGATGAGCTTGCCGAGCTGCTCGCGGCCCTCGGGCTGGGTGAGGTCGAGAGCGATGCCCCGCTTGTTGCGGTTGGCCGCCTCGAAGAACGGGTTCGAGCGCAGACCCGGGCGCTGGATGACGCGCATGGTGCGCCCCGCGTCGCCGCCTCCCGCGGCCCGCTCCACCTTGATGACATCGGCGCCCCAGTCGGCCAGGATCATCGCCGCGGCCGGCACGAAGGTGTGCTCGGCCACTTCCACCACCCGGACGCCCTGCATCACGTCGTACATGTCCACCCCTCGCGTCGCGTGGGCCCGGAGGCTAGGCCGGACCGGCCGGCTCGCGCCGCGGCGTCGCGCGCGACGGGCGGGTGTGGCGCCTACCGTGGCCGCGTGGAGGGCGTCCTGGTCGTGGCCAACCCGTGCTCGGGCAACGGCCGCGCGGCGGCGTTGGCCGACGCGGTCGCGGACGAGGCCCGGCGCGCCGGCCACGACGCCGAGGTGGCCGTGCCCGCGAGCGAGGCCGCGGTGCGCGCCGCCGTGGCCTCGGCCGTGGATCGCGGCACCGGGCGGGTGGTGGCCGTCGGCGGCGACGGCCTGGTGCACCTCGTGCTGCAGGAGGTCGCCTGCACCCCCGCCGTGCTCGGCATCGTCCCGTGCGGCACCGGCAACGACTACGCCCTCGGCCTCGGCCTGCGACCGGCGAAGGACGTCGCGGCCATGGCGCGCACCGCGCTGGCGCCCGGCGTGGCCGTCGACGCCCTGCGCACCAACCACGGCTGGGTGGCCTCGGTGGCCACGGTGGGCTTCTCGGCCGACGTGAACGAGCGGGCCGAGCGCATGCGCTGGCCGCGCGGCTCGCTCCGCTACACGCTGGCCACGGTGCTGGAGCTGCCCCGGCTGCGGCCCGCGCCGTGGCACCTCGAGGTCGACGGTGAGGTGCACGAGCTGGAAGCCACCCTCGTCGCCTTCGGCACCACCGCCTACTTCGGGGGTGCCATGGCCATCTGCCCGCGGGCGGCCGCGTCGGGCGGGCGGGCGGAGATCACGGTGATCGGCGCCTGCGGCCGGCTGGAGCTGGTCCGCGCCTTCCCTCGGGTGTTCAAGGGCACGCACCTCTCGCACCCTGCGGTCACCGCGCTGTCGGGCCGTGAGATCGCCCTCACCGCGCCCGGTGCCCCGGCGCGGGCGCGCGCCGACGGCGAGGCGCTCGGGCCCTTGCCGCTGCGCGCCACGACCGTCGCCGGCGCGGTGCAGGTCGCCGGCGCGCGACCGGGCCCGGTGCGCGCCGACGCCTGAGGCGTGAAGTGAGGCCTGGAGGTCAGCCGGGCGCGAGCGACGTGCCGGCGCCGGGCTCGGCGGCGGCGCCGCCGCCGGTGCGCAACCCCCGCAGCCACATGGCGAAGACCACCTCGGTGATGCCGAACACCAGGGTGCGCACCCCCAGCAGCACGGCCAGCACGAGGATGGTGGCCTCGGGCCACGCCAGCGCCATGAGGCCGGCCGCGATCGAGATCAGACCGGCCAGCAGCACCAGCCACCAGCCCGTGTAGTCGTGCTCCCTGATCACGCCGGCGGTGTGCACCACGCCGGCGACCAGCAGCCCGACGCCGGTCACGACGGCCAGCGCCCACAAGGTGACGCCCGGCCATACGATCGCCAGGAAGCCGGCCACCAGGTAGGCCACACCGCTCAGCAGGCCCATCCACCGGGGATGGAAGCGTTCCGGGGAGCTGAGGTCGTCGATGCCCGTGAGGAGCAGGCTGAACCCCACCAGGAGGGCCAGCGTCCGGACCGCGGTGAAGATGTCCGTGACGAGCAGCAGCCCGATGACGATGGCAGCCACCCCGATCACCAGGAAGACCAGCCAGCGATCGGCGAGGCGGTGGAGCTCGTCGTCGGCCAGTCCTCGACGATCCCCGCGTCCAAGGTCCATGTGTTCCTCCCCCGAGGAGGCGCGCGGCGAGGCGCGCCCCCCACGCCTACCACCGAGTTGTGCACGGCGTCAACCCTCCGGGTGTGGACCGCTCGCCGCAGAGGTATGCCGCGACGTGCCCGTCCGCCGTCCTGCCGCTCTCGCTGGTGCCGTCCTGGCGGCCGTCCTCGCCCTCACCGCCTGCTCCGACGACGGTCCGGACGATGCCGCTGTGCAGGACGCGTCGACCACCGCGGTCGCCGTGGCCACGTCGGACACGGCCACGCCGTCCAGCTCGCCGCCGACCAGCAGCCGCGCCGCGGAGCCCGCATCGGTCTTCGACGTGATCCCGCGGCTGGTCGAGCAGGTGCAGCCGTCGGTGGTGACCGTGCGCACGACCGGCGGCGAGGGCAGCGGGGTGATCTACCGCGAGGACGGGATCGTGGTCACCAACCACCACGTCGTGGCCGGCGCGTCGTCCGCGGAGGTCGTCTTCGCCGACGGCGGACGGGCCACCGCCCAGGTGCTGGCCACGGACCCGCTGACCGACCTCGCGGTCCTCGACACCGGCCGCGACGACCTCCCGGCGGCGCGCTTCGCGACCGAGCTCCCCAGGGTGGGCGCGCTGGCGGTCGCCATGGGCAACCCGCTCGGGTTCGAGAACTCCGTGACCGCAGGGATCGTGTCCGGGTTGCACCGCGACATCCCGGGTTCGACGGCCGAGTCGCTCGCGCTGGTCGACCTCATCCAGACCGACGCCGCCATCTCGCCGGGCAACTCCGGGGGCGCGCTCGTGGGCGAGACCGGGGAGGTGCTCGGGATCAACGTGGCCTACATCCCGCCCACCGCCGGGTCCGTCTCGATCGGCTTCGCCATCCCGGCCGCCACGGTGACCGACACCGTCGAGGAGCTGCTGGCCACGGGGCAGGCCCGTCACGCCTTCGTCGGCATCCGGCCGGTGTCGCTCACGCCCGCCCTGGCCCGCCGGTTCGGCCTGGCCGTGGACGAGGGCGTGCTCGTGGCCGAGGTGGTGCCCGACGGCCCGGCCGACGTCGCCGGCATGCGGCCCGGCGACGTGATCGTCGAGATGGCCGGCAGCCCGCTCGCGAGCGCCGAGGCCTTCATCGCCGTGCTGCGCGGCATCGAGCCCGGCGAGACGGTGCCGATGGAGGTGGTGCGGGGCGGCGAGCGGCTCGAGCTCAGCGTCACCGTCAGCGATCGCCCTGCGGGATGAGCGCCGGGTGCGCCACCCCGCCGGCGCCGGCTACGAGCGCTCCAGCGGCACCACGAGCACCGGCGCGCTCGAGCGGCTGATGATCGCCGCCGCGCCGCTTCCGAGCACCACGCGGCGCAGGCCCTCACGGGCGTGCGTGGTGAGCGCCACGAGACCGGCAGGGTGCTCGCGCAGGTGCACCTCGAGCCCGTCCGCAGGGCCGATGGGGTCCTCGACCGCCCTCCCGTCGACCTCGGTCCCGGCCGCCTCCCGCCACCGCGTCGCCAGCCGCCCGACGTAGGCGTCGGCGTCCTCTGCCGGCCCGTGCAGGCGGTGCCACGGGGCCCCCGGCCGGTTGGGCGGCGGGGTCGGCTCGGCCACCGTGACGATCGACAGCGCCATGCCGAGCGTGCGGGCCCACGCCCCGGCCACCGGGAGCACGGCCTCCGACGTCGTGCCGCCGTCGACGCACGCCACGAGGCGCGGCACGGCCAGCGGCGGCGGGGGCGCCTCGCTCTCGGGGTCCGGCTCGGCCAACGCCGGCCCGACGACGACGACCGGGCGCCGTGTGGCCTGCAGCACCGCGCGGGCCACCGACCCGACGACGGCGCCGGCCAGCCTGCCGCGCCCGTGCGACGACAGGCAGACCAGGCAGTCGCCGAGCTCGTCGGCCCGGCGGGCGATGGCCGCCGCCGGGTCGCCGCCCATCGTCACGTCGATGCGGTCGTCGTCGGGCGGCACGCCGATCGCCTCCGAGGCGTGAAGCCTGGCGGCCGCGGTGTCGTCGCGGTCGTCCACCACGCTCACGGCGTGGACGTCGGCGCCGAAGCGCTCGGCCAGCGCCGCCGCGGTGGGCACGGCGCCGCGGGCGAGATCGGAGCCGTCGAGGGGCACCAGCACGTGCCGGTAGCGCGGGACCAACGCGTCGTCGGGCGAGGAGGCCATGCCGCAGCATGCCCGATCGCGGCGCCGCGGTGGTGCCCGATGGCACCGTCACCTCGTTGCAACTTCTCGCAGGTCGCGCTCAAGGTGGGGTCGCCCGCGACCGTTCGTTGTCATGAGGTTGTCATGCACGGGTCGGCGTGCGGGCAGCCCTCCCGCTCGCCCCGTGGAGGACTTCATGACGTCCAGGCTCCGTGCCTTCTTCGCGCTCGCCCTCGTGGCGACCCTCTTCACCTTCGTCCAGGGACCCGACATGGCGTCGGCTGCGACCCACAACATCGGCGTGGTCGTGCCCGGCGGCAAGGCCGGCGTCCAGGAGTACGAGCGCTGGCTCGGCCGTCCCGTGAAGTTCGTCGGGACCTACCTGCCCCGCACCAGCTGGGCCAACTTCACCGGTGCCGCCGGCTCGATGGCCCGCAACTGGAAGAACACGAACTACCGGGTCGTCGTCGGCGTGCCGATGCTGCCCAACAAGGGGGCCAGCCTGGCCGCCGGGGCCAGCGGCGCCTATGACGCGCACTTCCGCAGCGTGGCCAAGAGCTTCGTGGACAACGGCTTGGACGACGCCATCTTGCGCGTCGGCTGGGAGTTCGACGGCGACTGGTTCTCGTGGAAGGCCGAGACCAACCCGACGGCGTGGAAGCAGTACTGGGTCCGCATCGTGAAGGCCATGCGCTCGGTGCCCGGCCAGCACTTCACCTTCGACTGGAACTCGTCGGGCGGCGATGGGGAGAACCCCGAGAAGTACTACCCCGGCGACGCCTACGTCGACATCATCGGGCTCGACATCTACGACATGAGCTTCGGTCCCCGCCTCGTCGAGGCCAAGGCCCGCTGGGAGAACATGCTCACCCGTCCCGGCGGCCTCAACTGGCTGCGGGACTTCGCGGCGGCTCACGGCAAGCCCATGAGCCTCCCCGAGTACGGCGTGAGCAACCGCCACTACGCCGGCGCCGTGCGCGACAACCCGTACTTCATCCAGAAGATGTTCGAGTTCGTGCGGGCCAACAACTTCGCTTACTTCAACTACTTCGAGCACACCGGCCTCGCCGACGGCACCTTCGGGCTGCGCTCGGGAATGTTCCCGAAGGCGGCCGCCGCCTTCCGCTCGAGCTTCGGCCTGCCCGGCTCGGGCACCGGCAGCGGCACGGTCGCTCCGGCCCCGGCTCCGGCGCCCACGCCGGCTCCCGCCCCGGCCCCGGCCCCGGCGCCCACGCCGGCTCCCACCCCGGCCCCGGCGCCCGCGCCCACCACGCCGGCCCCGGCTCCGGCGCCTGCCCCGACGACACCGGCCCCCGCCCCCGCTCCGGCGCCCACGCCGGCCCCGGCACCCGTCCCCACCGGCGGCCGCACCGCCGACGGCCTGCAGGCCCTCTACACCTTCGACGAGGGCTCGGGCACCACGGTGGAGGACCGCTCGGGTCGGCAGGCCCCGTCGCTGTCGATCGGCGATCCGGCTCGCACCACCTGGACCGACGGCGGTCTGCGCATCGACCGCTCGACCGTGCTCGCCTCCGGCCCCGCCCAGGGCGTCACGGCCGCCATCGCCGCCAGCGACGCCTTCACCGTCGAGGCGTGGGTGACGCCGTCCAGCGCCAACCAGGAGGGCCCCGCCCGCGTCGTGAGCCTGGCCGCCGGCAGCGAGGACCGCAACGTGATGCTGGCCCAGGGCCAGTGGGGCGACCTGCCCAACGACGTCTGGGACGCCCGCATCCGCACCAGCTGGGCCGGGGCCGGCGGCGGCCCGCACGTCGTCAGCGCTCGCGGCGCCGTGTCGACCTCGCTCACCCACGTGGTGCTCACCCGTGACGCCGCCGGCCTCACCCACGTCTACGTGAACGGCAAGGCCGTGGCGACCGCCGAGCGCAAGGGCGACCTCGACAACTGGGGTGGCAGCTTCCCGATCGTCATCGGCAACGAGCTGACCGGCAAGCAGGCGTGGCTCGGCGAGCTCCGCCTCGTGGCCCTCTACGACCGGGCCCTGACGGCCGGTGAGGTCGCCCAGCACTTCGGCGCCGGCTCCGAAGCCGCCTGACCCGAGCTCCGCTCACCCCCTCGGTGCCCTCGGCCTCCATGGCCGGGGGCACCGGCGCGTCCCGCGGCCGGTGCCGTCAGCCCCCCGACGGGTCGATCGCCAGCGTCGTCAGCGGCTCGCACCCCTCGGCGGTGAGCAGCACCGTCTCGGCGCCGTACCAGCCGCCGGCCGGTCCGGCCACGTGGGCCTGCACGACGAGCACCGTGTCGGGCTCGAGCGGGCGGTGCTCCTCGGCGGCCGTGCCGAGGTGGCTGCCCGCCACGGGCTCGTCGTAGCCCAAGCCGGCGCTGTAGGCGATGGGGAACGGCGGGAGCGGCTCGCCGGAGCGCTCGTACGCCGCCCGCAGGTCGGCTCCGCTGGCGCCGGGCCGGCAGGCGTCGCGCAGCTCGGCCCACACGGCGCTCCAGCGTGCGGCGAGCACGCGCTGGTCCGGCGTGCGGCCCTCGGAGCCGTGCATCCGGCACGGCCAGGTGCGGCCCACGGTGCCCTCGTAGCCGGCGTACAGCGCGCCCGACCGCACGGCCACGAGGTCGCCCGCCTCCACCGTGCGATCGCTCGGCAGCTGGCGCAGGCGGGGCACGTCGCCGTCGGTCACCGGGTCGGCGACGCAACAGAGGCCTTCGGCCGCAGGCGTGGTGATGCCGAAGGCGGCCAGGTGCGCCTCGAGCACCCCGACGAGCTCGCGCTCGCGCACCCCCGGTCGGATCGCGTCGGCCACCGCCAGCGAGGCCGCCTCCGCGATGGCCACCGCGGTGCGGATGCAGCTCACCTCGTCGGCCGTCTTGCGCCGGCGCAGCGCGCGCAGGGCCGGGGTGGCGTCGACGAACGTGGCCTCGGGCATCACGCCGCGGAGCAGCTGCGCGAACAGCGGCGTCATGCCGTCGACGCCGACGCGGCGGGCCTCAGGCAGGCCTTCGATGCGGCCCAGCGCGGCCATGAGGTGCATGGGGTTCCAGGTGGTGCCGTACAGGTGCTCTCGAGGCACCTCCGGCGGCACGCCGTCCTCCCACGTGCTCATCAGGTGCAGCGCGCCGGTGGACCGCACCAGCACGCAGCCGGGCGCGAACGGCCGGGTGCCCGCGACGAACAGGCGGCGGGCGCCGGACACGTACCGGGCGTTCGGCTCGCGGCCGAGGAGCAGCGCGTCGAGGCCCTCGGCCTCCATCGCGGCGAGCACCCGCGCCCGACGCTCCTGGCGCAGCCGCGTGAAGTCGACGCGCCCGCCGTCCTCCAACGCCATGGTGCCGACGTTCACCACGGTCCGCTCCCGTCGTCGAAGGGCCCGCTCCCCTCGTCGAAGGGGTGGTACGGGAAGCGGCTGAGGAGGCGGTAGCCGTCGTCGGTGACGGCCACGATCTCCTCGGCCCGGAAGCCGCCCTGGCCGTCCTCCCAGATGACGGGCTCCAGCACCAGCACCATGCCGGGCGCGAGCACGATGGCCTCGTCGAAGTCCTCGCCGAGGTCGGTGCCGATGAAGGGCATCTCGGCGCTCTCCACGCCGATGCCGTGCGCCAGGTAGAAGTGGTCGAGCCACGGCTTGTCCGGCTCGCCCTTGCGGGCTGCCCGGTTGAGCTCGAGGCCGGTGGTGCCCGGGCGGACCAGCTCGAGGACCCGCTCGATCACGTCGCACCAGCGGAGGAAGTGGTCCCGCTGGCGCGCGCCGGCGCGCCGCCGACCCGTGATCCAGGTGCGCCCGAAGTCGGAGGCGTAGCCCTCGTAGAGGATCCCGGAGTCGACGAGCACGAGGTCGCCGTCGCGCAGGATCCGGTCGCTCGGGGACGTCGGGAAGGCCACGTCGCCGTGCACGGTCCACGGACCCTGCGCGATCGACGGGGGCGTCGCCTGCCAGATCGGGTCGATCACGTTCGCGTGCGCGCCGAGCTCGAAGATCCGTCGCAGGAAGATCGCGGAGAGGTCGCACTGGCGCACGCCGGGGCGCAGCGCCTCGTACACGTCGTACATGGCCAGCTCGTTGGTGCGCTGGGCCCGGCGGATGCACTCCAGCTCGTCATCCGTCTTGCGCACCTTGGCCGGGCCCACCACCGCGCCGGCGTCCACGAGCTCCACGCCGGGCAGCAGCGCGGGCAGCCGCTCGTAGGCGGCCGCGCTCAGGTCGTCCACCGCCAGCCGGGCCGCTCCCGGGGCCAGGAGGTCGGCGAGGAGGCCTGCCATCTCGGCCACGCCGTCGGCCCACTCCGGCTGCAGCGGTGGGAGCACGTGGTCGGCGGGGAGCTCCGGAGGCGCGCCCTCCGGGTAGGGCGTGCAGAGGTACGGCAGGCCGTCGCGGGTGACGAGCGCGATCACCGGCTCGTGGATGGCCCGGCCGATCTCGGAGGTCAGCGTGGCCGCGCCGGTGGCGTAGTGCACGTTGCCCTGACCGCTGAGCACCAGCCCGTCGACCCCCTGCGCCTCCATCTCGGCCTGCAGGCGCGCGAGCCGGTCGCGCCGCATCCGGGCGACGTCGAGCTCGCCTTCGGCGGTGAGCGTGGGTCCCCGTGCCGTCGTCATCGTGGCCTCCTTGACGATCCTCAGGGACGGCGCGGCCAGACCGCCCACCGCCTCCGAGGCCCGGCCCACCACCCCCGCGATGGGCTTCGACGTTCCCTGGTGTGTAGACAACGGGGCCCGCCGCCGTCAAGGAGCCCGACCGTGCTCCCCGGCGCGTTCATCACACCGTCGCCCGGTCGTCGCACAGCGGTCGCCTCGACCGGTCATGATGCCGGGGTGCACGAGCTCGGCGGCGACGCGGTCGAGGCCCGGACCTCACGACCTCCCGTGCGCCCGCGGCGCGCCTTCGGCCCCGACCTCGCCGCCTTCGCCATCGCCGTCGGCATGGTCGTCGCGCTGCTCGCGGCCCTGGGCGTCCCGGCGTCGGTGCTGGAGCGGCTCCTGGTGCTGGGCGGCCTCCTGAGCGCGGCCTGCGCGGCGGAGGCCGCCTTCATGCGCCAGGAGGTCGGGTTGGGTCGTCGCGGCCCGGCCCGCCGCCGTGCGCACGACGACCGTGGCCGCTCGGAGGCCGAGCGCGTGCTCGACGACTGCTCGTCGTGGGCCGTGCGCTGGGGCGCGGCGGCCAGCGCCGTGCTGTTCGGTCTGGCCCTCGTCCTCGCCGTCGCGAGCTGAGCGGGGCCTCCGCGCGAGCTCCGGCGTAGGCTCGCCGGCCATGTACCTGAACGAGTTCGCCGAGGACCTCGCCCCCCGCGACATGACGCGCTCGGCCGAGTTCGCCAGCCTGCTGCAGAGCGCCGCCGATCTCGGCATCGCGCACGACCCCGACGTGCGCTACGTGTCGCGCCACACCGTGGTCCGAGGCCAGCGCTTCCACTTCCTCGAGTGGGGCCAGCCCGGTGCGCCGGAGGTGCTCCTCCTGCACGGCGGGAACCAGTCGGCGCACTCGTGGGACCTGGTCAGCCTCCACCTGTCGGACCGCTACCACGTGTTCGCGCTCGACCAGCGCGGCCATGGCGATTCGGAGTGGAACCGGGAGCTCGACTACTCGATCGACGCCATGGTGGGCGACGCGGTGGCCTTCATCGCCGACCAGCAGCTGCGCCAGCCCATCGTCTTCGGGCACTCCATGGGTGGGCGGGTCACGCTCACGATGGCCCTCGCCCACCCCGACATCGCCCGTGCGCTGGTGATCGTCGACGTCGGCCCGGAGCTGTCCGAGGAGGGCGCCAAGACGATCCAGAACTTCGTGATCCACAACGTGGAGTTCGACGACCTCGAGGTCTTCCTCGACAACGTCGAACGCTACGACCGCTTCCGCTCGCGGGAGCACATCGCTCGGACGGTCAAGTACAACATGCTCCGCCGCGCCGACGGCAAGTACGTCAGCAAGGTGGACCACCGGCGGATCCCGCTCCCCAACCGCGACTTGACGCTCGACGACGTCAAGGCCATCACGCAGCCCGTGCTCCTGCTGCGAGGCGCGGAGTCGAACATCCTCGCGCCCGACGCGGCCGAGCGCTTCGCCGCCGCGCTGCCGGCCGGGCAACTGGTCACGGTGCCCGGCTGCGGCCACAACGTGCACTCCGGCAACACGCCGGGGTTCCTCGACGCCGTCGCGCCCTTCCTGGCTGCGCTCTGAGGCGCGTCGCCGACCGTGACGATGACTCGCTTCGGGCTCCTGCCCTCCGCCCCGGGTGGCGGCCATCCGCGGCCGCGCACGACGGACTGACGACCAGGGCTGCGCCCGCGAACGCAAAGGGCCGGCGCCGGGGCGAACCCGGCGCCGGCCCTCGTCGTCAAGCGATGATCAGGGCTCCTGGAGCAGCGCCGCCATCGCGGCGTTGCGCTGGGCGCGCCGGAGGTTGCGCCGCTTCCAGTCCTTCACCTTCCAGTGGCGCCGACGGGTGGGGCCGCTGGGGGGCGTGCGGTCGGGGTGGTCGACACGGGGGTCGGCGAGCACGACGGCCTCGACGTCTGCTTCCCGCAAGACCTGGCCGGCGCGGTGCCGGAACCGACGGTGTTGGAGCTGGCGGACCTCCTTGTGGTCGCGTGCCGGTCGGGTGTCCCGATGGCGCTTGCTCATGTTCCTCGTCGCTCCCTTCCTCCGTGGGCCGTCGGCGCGAGCGAGGACCGGGTGTTGGCCGGGCTGCACTCGCACCGCCATCCCATGGGGGAAGGCTACGCCCCTCCGGCCGCTCCGGGTAGGGACGAACGTCCCCCACGGGAACGATGCGATCACGAGGAGCGTCGAACCTGACATGACCCCCGCACGTCTTCTCCCCCGTGCCGTTGCTGCGCTCGCCGCCGCCGGCACGCTCACGCTCGGGCTGGCCGCCTGCGGCGACGACGACGGCACCTCCGCCACCGTGCCGTCGACCCCCGCCCCGTCGACCACGATCCCGGCAACCACCGCACCACCCTCCACCAACGCGCCGCCGTCCACGGCTCCCCCGCCCACCACCGCCCCCGACACCGAACCAGGCGCCGCGGCCGACGCCGTCGACCGCTACATCGAGGCCATCGCCGCCGGGGACCTGCAGGCGGCCTGGGCCCTGGTCGACGAGCGGTCCCGCGACGCGCTGGGCGGCTTCGAGGCGTTCGAGGACCTCGGCAGCGCCCTGTCCGAGGGCATCGGCGCCTGGTCCGGGGCGGAGGAGCTCGCCGTGCGGGAGGTGCCCCTCGGCGGCGGCGTCGCCGTGGTCGTGCTGGAGGGCCGCGTGCCGCTCGAGGGGCCGCCCGCCCCGGCCGCGCAGGCCGTGCTGGTGCGCAGCCGCGCCGACGGCGCTCGCGTCTCCCCCTTCGAGCGGGCCCTGCCCGAGGACGAGGCCATCCGCTTCGATCCCGAGCCGGGCCGGTCCCTGCAGGCCGGGGAGCCGGTGACCATCACGCTGCTCGCCGGCCGCACGGTGACCGCGATCGTGGGCAGCGGCGCGCCGACCACCATCGAGCCCACCCAGGAGATC
>Ga0182742_1002387_pt1 | contig 20882 bp, 18 predicted proteins | sample eDN5th37CBELigMG_FD_128880 | JGI IMG/M metagenome (GOLD analysis project Ga0182742, IMG submission 128880) | Enriched Miracle-Growth compost microbial communities from Emeryville, California, USA - eDNA 5th pass 37_C BE-Lig MG (version 2)... ... | reverse complement strand
GGCCCCGCCGACGCCGGTCGAGGCCTGACCTTCCGGCCCTCCGCCGCCAGCCGGCTGGCGGCGGAGGGCCGGAAGGTCAGGCCTCGACCGGCGTCGGCGGGGCCGGGGCGCGGGCCGGGGCGGCCGTGTCGGTCAGCATCTCCATGCGGCCGGAGAGCTGCCCGCCCTCCTCCACCGAGAGCCGCCGGCAGCGGGCCACGCCGGTGATCCGGCCGGTGGAGCGGATGGTCAGGCTGCCGCGGGCGGTGATGGTGCCGTCGAAGGCGCCAAGGATCTCGGCATCCTCCACCTCGACCTCGCCCTTGAACACGCCGGAGCCGGCGATGAACAACTCGGCCGCCTGGATCATCTGGGATTCCACGGTGCCTTCCACGACCAGCCGCTCGGCATCGGCGACGGTGCCCTGCAGGCTGATGCCGCGGCCGACCACCAGGGTCCGGCGCTCGGCCGGGTCGGTGCGGGTCTGCGGCCGGGCCGGGACGCCCAGGCTGGCAGGGCGGGGCGCGACGCTCGGGGCCGCAGGGGTGGTGGGCTTCGGGGCCATGGTCATGGCAGGCGTTTCCTTGAGGGCAGGGCGGAAGGGCGGCACGCCGATCTCGGCGTCGCGGTTGGCAGACGCGGCGGCCGGGCCCGGATCGCCGGGCGCCTCATCCTCTTTCCGGCGGTTGAAGATGCCCATGGCCATAGCTGCTGCTCCCCCTCCACAGCGGTGCGGCTGAAGGGGCCGCCACACACCCCCGCGCGGCCGGCCCCGATACCCACCGGCTACCATGCGGGCTCCGCCCGACACAACGGCTCGTGATCGCTCAGCCCCGGATTTCCGCGGATATTTCGCCGCCGCTCCGATGCAGCAGGTGCGTCATGGCGGCAGTGCCGAGGACCGGCACCAGCAGGTTGAGGCCGGGCACCAGCGATGCGGCCGCCAGCAGCGCGCCCAGGCCCAGCACCGGCCCCTCCCGCCGCCGCCGCAGCGCCCGCGCCGCGGTCACGCCCATGCGCCGCTGCGCCACTCCCTCGAACAGCCCGTGCCCGAGCCCGACCGTGGACACCGCCCAGAGCAGCACCGCGCCCAGCGGCGGCAGCAGCAGCGCGACGAGGAGGGCGAGCAGGCTGAGCGCGCCGATCTTCAACCCCAGGACCAGATTGAACCGCGCCTGGGCGGCCAGGCTGGCCCCCCGGGGCGGCGGCAGGCCGGGATAGAAGCGCCGCTCCACCGCCGTCGCTACCGGATCGAGGAACAGCCCCATGATGGCCAGCATCAGCGGCACGAAGAGCCAGACGGCGAGGCCGAGCACCGCCACCCCGCCCAGCGTCGCGGCGATCCCGGCCAGCCAGCCGCTGCCCCCGGCAAGCTCCCCCACCCCCCAGGCGCCGAGGGCGGCGAGCCCGAGGAAGGCGAGCAGGGCGCCCAGGAAGCCCTTGACCAGCGGCCCGAGGAAGGCCGGGTCGCCGAGCTGGCGGAGGGTGAGAAGGATGGATGCGAACATGCCGGCCCGTGTCGGTTGCGGTGGACGGGAGGCGGATTTAGAGCGATGACGCAGCGGATTCATCCACTGGCCATCCCCGGCCCCCATCGCAACGCTTCCGCCCGTCCGCGAGGTTTCCCAGCATGAACGCGCCCACACTCGACATCCTCGGCATCGGCAACGCCATCGTCGATGTGCTGGCCCGTGCCGACGATGCCTTCCTCGAGGCCCGGAACCTGGCCAAGGGCGGGATGCGCCTGATCGGGGCGGAGGAGGCGGAGGCGCTCTACGGCCAGATGGGGCCGGGGGTGGAGAGTTCCGGCGGCTCCGCCGCCAATACCTGCGCGGTGGCGGCCGCGCTCGGCGCGCGCGTTGGCTTTCTTGGCAAGGTGGCGGCGGACGGGCTGGGCCAGGTCTTCGCGCATGACATCCGGGCTGCCGGCGTGCATTTCCCGACCGCGCCTCTCGCCGATGGCGCACCCACTGCGCGCTGCCTGATCCTGGTGACGCCGGACGGGCAGCGGACGATGAACACCTTCCTCGGCGCCTGCGTGCATTTCTCCGGCGCCGATGTGGACGAGGCCGAGGTGGCGCGGGCCCGGGTGGTCTATCTGGAGGGCTATCTCTTCGACCCGCCGGCGGCGCAGGCGGCCTTCCACGCTGCCTCCCATGCCGCGCACCGGGCCGGGCGGCAGGTGGCGCTGACCCTCTCCGACCCCTTCTGCGTGGAGCGCCACCGCCAGGCCTTCCGCCGCTTCGTGCGGGAGGAGGCGGACATCCTCTTCGCCAATGAGGCGGAGATCCTCTCCCTCTACGAAGTTCAGGATTTCGAGACCGCCGCCGCACGAGTGCGGGAGGAGGTCTCGCTGGCGGTGCTGACCCGGAGCGAGCAGGGCAGCGTCATCCTGGCCGGGGAGGAGCGGCACGAGGTGGCGGCGGTGCCGACCCGCGTTGTGGACACGACAGGCGCGGGCGATGCCTATGCCGCGGGCTTCCTCGCCGCCCTGACCCGCGGCCTGCCGCTGCCGGAATGCGGCCGCTGGGGCTCGGTCGCGGCGGCCGAGGTCATCTCCCATTTCGGTGCCCGGCCGCAGGCCGACCTGAAGGCCCTGGTCGCCGCCGGCGAGCGCGGCGTCTCCGCCCTGCTCGGATAACGGGAGCGGCATCGGCCGCATTTCATCCCGCCGTTGGGAAACTGCCGGGGCGCGCTCGTGTTGATCGCGCGTCGGTCGCGGTCGCCGGCGACGCCTGGGATCGCGTCTGCCGCTTGGCCCGCAATGGCAACAGCGGAGATCGAAATGCGCAAAGCACTGACACTTTCCACGGCCCTCGGCGCGGCGATGCTGCTGGTGGGGCCGGCCTTCGCCCAGTCCGGGCAATCCATCCCCACTGACCCGGTGGCACCCCTGGGCGCGCAGAAGTATGCGGCACGGCACGCCGGGGAAATGCAGCACCGCAGTTCCATGAGCCTGCTGCGTGAGTCCGACCGGGCGGTCTCGGCCGGCAATTGGGCCCGCGCCAACGAGTTGCTGGAGCGAGCCCAGACCATGGTGCTGAATGAGCAGGCCATGGGCGGCGGCATGCTACAGAGCCAGTCGGCCGGCCTGTCCGGCTTCGAGCAGGCGCGGCAGGCAATGAAGAGCCGCAACCGGGACGAGGCCCACCGTGCCCTGCAACAGGCCATGAACGATGCCGACAGGAGCATGGGCAACACGGCGACCGGCAGCACCAGTTCGACGCCGCCCATGCACAGCGGCGGCCAGTCGGGTTCGATGCAGCCGCAGGGCGGTCTCGGCACGGCCGGTCCTTCCCCCTATGGCGCCGCCCAGGGGACTGGGACCATGCCCAACCGGGTGCAGCCGGGCACCAGCGCGCTCGGCAATGTCCAGGGTCAGACGGCCGGGCCGCGCGGCGCGCCGGCGCCGGGCCAAGCCGCCCCGGGGGCGGGTGGCAGCAGCTCCAATCTCAGCACCGGGGGCCAGATCCGGCCGGGTAGCCCGACCCTGGGCGGCGGCACGGGCGGTTCGGCGGGCAGCGAGGGCGGCTCCGGCGGTGGCGGCGCCGGCAGCGGCCGGTGAGCGGCCGGCCCTAGGGTCCACGTGAGGAACGGGGCCGCGCCCAAGGGCGCGGCCCTCTTCGTGAAGGTCAAGCGTATCCCCGCCCTGGCCGGATGCCTGCCGGCCCTACCGGGGGCGGAATGCGGCGGATTTCGTCCTTCGCCGAACAGAAAGCTCGATTTCCGGGCGCCAAGCCCCTATGTGTTGCGCCGCAACACGATACAGTCTGCCTTGCCTGATCGTCGGCCGCCCCGGATGCGGACGGCGCTTTTGTGCCTGGCGCCCAGGGAAAACCGATCCGTATGGACCTTCGCAACATCGCGATCATCGCGCATGTCGACCATGGCAAGACCACGCTGGTCGACAACCTGCTGAAGCAGGCCGGCGCCTTCCGCGCCAACCAGCATGTGGCCGAACGCGCCATGGACCGCAACGACCTGGAGCGGGAACGGGGCATCACCATCCTCGCCAAGTGCACGGCCGTGGAATGGCAGGGCGTGAAGATCAACATCGTGGACACGCCCGGCCACGCCGATTTCGGCGGCGAGGTGGAGCGTATCCTCTCCATGGTGGATGGGGCCGTCGTGCTGGTGGACGCTGCCGAGGGGCCGCTGCCGCAGACCAAATTCGTCGTCGGCAAGGCGCTGGCGCGCGGCATTCGCCCGATCGTCGTCATCAACAAGGTGGACCGCCAGGATGCGCGGCCGCATGAGGTGCATGACGAGGTTTTCGACCTCTTCGCCGCGCTCGGCGCCGATGACGACCAGCTCGACTTCCCCACGCTCTTCGCCAGCGGCCGCCAGGGTTGGGCGGATGACAGCATGGAGGGACCGCGCAAGGACCTCTCGGCGCTGTTCGACCTGATCCTGCGCCATGTGCCGGCACCGGGGAAGGACGCCGCGCAGCCCTTCGCCATGACGGCGAGCATCCTGGAATACGACAACTTCCTCGGCCGCATCCTGACCGGGCGCATCGAGCAGGGCACCGCGCGCGTCAACATGCCGGTGAAGGTCCTGCATGCCGATGGCAGCGTGGTGGAGACGGGGCGCCTGACCAAGCTGCTGTCCTTCCGCGGCCTGGAGCGCGTGCCGGTGGAGAGCGCCGAGGCGGGCGACATCATCGCCATCGCCGGCCTGGAGAAGGGCACCATCCCGGACACCGTGGCGGCGCCGGAGGTGGAGACACCGCTGCCGGCCATTCCGGTGGATCCGCCGACGCTGGCCATGACCTTCCGCATCAATGACGGGCCGCTCGGCGGGCGCGAGGGCAAGAAGGTGACCTCCCGCCAGATCCGGGAGCGGCTGTTCAAGGAGGCGGAGGGCAATGTCGCCATCCGCGTGAAGGACAGCGAGGAGAGCGACGCCTTCGAGGTGGCCGGCCGTGGCGAGCTGCAGCTCGGCGTGCTGATCGAGACCATGCGCCGCGAAGGCTTCGAGCTGACCATCGGCCGCCCCCGCGTGCTGACCCGCGAGAACCCGGAGACGGGTGCGCGCGAGGAGCCTTTCGAGGAAGTGCTGGTGGATGTGGACGAGGCCTATACCGGCGTCGTCGTCGAGAAGATGTCGCTGCGCAAGGGCGTGCTGCAGGACATGCGCCCCTCCGGCGGCGGCAAGCAGCGGCTGACCTTCCTGATCCCCTCGCGCGGCCTGATCGGCTATCACGGCGAATTCCTGACCGACACGCGCGGCACCGGCATCATGAACCGGCTGTTTGCCGGCTATCAGCCCTGGGCCGGGCCGATCGAGGGGCGGCGCAACGGCTCCCTGATCTCCAACGCCGATGGCGAGGCGGTGCAGTACGCGCTGTTCTACCTGCAGGAGCGCGGCACGCTCTTCGTCGTGCCGGGCGAGAAGGTCTATCAGGGCATGATCCTCGGCGAGCACTCCCGGGACAACGACCTGGAGGTGAACCCGATCAAGGAGAAGAAGCTCACCAACATCCGCGCCGCCGGCAAGGATGACGCGCTTCTCCTGACCCCGCCGCGGCGCATGACCCTGGAACAGGCGATCGCCTATATCGAGGATGACGAACTGGTGGAGGTGACGCCCTCCGCCGTGCGCCTGCGCAAGCGCTATCTCGACCCGCATGAGCGCAAGCGCCATGCACGCCGCGCGGAGAGCGAGGCGGCCTGAGGCGCCGGCTGCAGGGGCGGCGCGGCGCCGCCCCTCACAGCCACAGCACGCAGCCGGCCAGCATCGCGACCAGGATGTTGACGACGAGGGCGCAGAGGATCACCGCCAGGGTGAAGCCCAGCGCCCGGTCCTGAGGCACCCCCGCCACCACCGGCACGCCCCGGTAGAAGATGTAGAGGCTGTAGAGGCCGAGGAGGCTCAGGAAGCTCAGCGGCGGGAGGATGGCGAAGATGCCCGCCAGCCAGGATGCGGTCGGCGAATAGACCGCGAGCTTCATCGCCGCGACCTCGTCCCTGCTGCCCTCGAAACGTGGTGCCAGGGCCTGGATGATCTTCCCCAGCAGCCAGACACCGGCCAGGCCCAGCAGATAGGCGATGATGCTGTACAGCAGCAGCGTGCCGGTGCCGATCCGCTCCATGCCGGGATGCAAGCCCATCGTGCGGGCGATCATCGCCCCGCCGATGAAGCCTGCCGCCGCCGGCACCGCCGCCATGGGCATGGCATAGGCGGTGAAGAGGCTCCGCGTATCGGTGGTCTCCGCCGCGATCCTGTACCATTCCTCTCCTGGCTGCAGGATCAGCCCTCTGGCGCGTGCAACGATGTCCATGCGTCCTGACCCCTTCCGTTGCTTCCGGTCCGGCAGGGGGCGCATCCCCCGGCAGGGAAGGCAATGATCCTGCATGCTCGACAGTTCCGGCCCCGCGGTCCAGGCTGAATGCGGGAGGAACCCCATGCCTGAACCGCTCCGCATCGCCCGCCAGGGCTGCTTCTTCACCGGCGGCCGCTATGTGCCGCGCGGCGATGGCCGGGCCATGCAGGGCCAGATGTTCGTGCAATTCCAGGTCCCGGCGGAAATGCGCCGGCCAGAGCCGGTGGTGATGATCCACGGCACCGGGCAGACCGGCGCGAATTTCCTCGCCACGCCCGATGGCAGGCCGGGCTGGGCGGAGGATTTCCTGCGCGCCGGCTATGCCGTCTATGTCGTGGACCAGGCCGGGCGCGGGCGCTCCGGCCAGGATGCCGCGCATGGCGCCTATGACCGCTGGAGCGCGGAGCGGGTGGCGCAGACTTTTACCGATCCGGCCAGCCATGCGCTCTACCCGCAGGCGCGGCTGCACAGGCAATGGCCCGGCGGGCAGGGGCGGCCCGGCGATCCGCTCTTCGACCAGTTCTATGCCTCGCAGGTGGACTACCTGGCCGATCCCGCGGCGACCGAGGCGCTGGTGCTGGAGGCCAATCTCGAATTGCTGGAGCGGATCGGCCCGGCGATCCTGCTGACCCATTCGCAATCCGGCGTCTTCGGCTGGAAGCTGGCCGATATGCGCCCCGACCTGGTGCGCGCCATCCTGGCCGTCGAGCCGAACGGCCCGCCCTTCTTCGACATCACCTTCCATGGTGGCAAGGACTGGTACCGGGACAGCGATGGGCCGGGCCGCCCCTGGGGCATCACCCGCCTGCCGCTGACCTTCGAACCGCCGGCCGAAAGCCCTGCCGACCTCGCGCCGCAACGGCAGGAGGCACCGGACGGCCCCGGCCTGGTCCGCTGCTGGCTGCAGGCCGAGCCGGCGCGGCAACTGCCAAGGCTGAAGGGCATTCCCATCGCGGTCGTGACCGGCGAGGCCAGCTACCGCGCCACCTGCGACCACTGCACGGTGAAATTCCTGCGCCAGGCCGGGGTGGAGGCCGAGCATCTCCGGCTGGAGGAGCACGGCATCCACGGCAATGGCCATATGATGATGCTGGAGGCGAACAGCGGCGAGATCGCCGCCCTCATGCTGCGCTGGCTGGAACGGCACCTTCCATGACGGGCGGCGTCCAGGCGCGTCCCGGCACGCTGGCCAGCAGGGATTGCGTATAGGGGTGCTGCGGCGCGGCGAAGAGCGCTGCGGTCTCCCCCTCCTCCACCACCTCGCCCCGGTGCATCACCAGGATGCGGTCGCAGATCTGCGCCGCCACGCGCAGGTCATGCGTGATGAAGACCAGCGAGAGGGAGAGGCGCTGCTTCAGCTCCGCCAGCAGCCGCAGCACCTGCGCCTGCACGGAGACATCCAGGGCGCTGACCGGCTCATCCGCCACCAGCACGCAGGGCTCCATGGCGAGGGCGCGGGCCAGGCCGATGCGCTGGCGCTGGCCGCCGCTGAACTCATGCGGGAAGCGGTCCACGGCGCTGGGGTCGAGGCCGACCAGGGCCAGCATCTCCCGCGCCCTGGCCCGCGCCGCGGCCCTGGACAGGCCATGGATCACCGGCCCCTGCGCGATCAGGTCGCCAGCACGGCGTCGCGGGTTCAGCGAGGCGAAGGGATCCTGGAACACCATCTGAATGCGGCGCGTCATGGGGCGGAACTGTGCCCGGCTCATGCCGCGGATATCGGTGCCCTCCAGCGCGATCCGGCCGCCATCGGCGGCAAGCAGATGCACCAGCATCCGCGCCACGGTGGACTTGCCGGAGCCGGATTCCCCGACGATGCCGAGCGTCTCGCCGCGGCGCAGGGTGAAGTCCACACCTTTCACCGCATGCACGATGCGGCGGCGGCCGAACATCCCGCCGGTGCGGTAGGTTTTCTCCAGGCCCTTCACCTCCAGCACCGGCGGGCCGAATTCCGGAGGCGGGCGGTCGGGCGGGGTCAGCGGCGGCACCGCGGCGATCAGGGAACGGGTATAGGGATGCTGCGGCGCCTGCAGCACCTGGGAGGCCGGGCCGGTTTCGACGATGCGGCCGGTCTGCATCACCGCGACGCGGTCGGCGATCTCCGCCACTACGCCGAAATCATGGGTGATGAACAGCACGCCCGTGCCGCGGCGGGCCTGGATGTCCTTGATGAGGGCCAGGATGCGCGCCTGGGTGGTCACGTCCAGCGCCGTCGTCGGCTCGTCCGCGATCAGCAGATGCGGCTCCAGCGCCAGGGCCATGGCGATCATGGCGCGCTGGCGCTGGCCGCCGGAAAGCTCATGCGGATAGGCGCGGGCGGCGAGCGGCGGGTCGGGGATGCCGACCTCGGCCAGCAATTCCAGCACGCGGGCCCGGCGGGCGGCGCGGGGCATGTCCCGCGCATGTTCCTCCAGCACCTCCTCGATCTGCCGGCCGACGGGCATCAAGGGGTTCAGGGCCGTCATCGGCTCCTGGAAGATCATGCCGATGCGGGCGCCGCGGATGGCGCGCATCCGGGCGGGGGAGAGCGTCGTCAGCTCCTCCCCCTCGAAGCGGATGGAGCCGCGTTCCAGCCGCACCCGCGGGGCCGGCAGCAGGCCCATGATGGCCGTCGCGGTCAGCGACTTGCCCGAGCCGGACTCGCCCACCACGCAGAGGATCTCCCCGCGCGCCAGGTCCAGATCCACGTCCTGGAGGGCGAATTCCCGGTCGGCGCCCTTGGGCAGGCGCACCGTCAGGCCACGCAGGGAAAGCAGGGGTTCCGCCATGCTCAGACCGCCTGCATGCGCGGGTTCAGCGCGTCGTTCAGCCCCTGCCCCACCAGGCTGAAGGCCAGGACCGTGACCAGGATGGCGAGGCCAGGGATGGCGGAGACATACCACTCCGTCCGCAGCACGGAGCGGCCGGCGCCGATCATGTTGCCCCAGGAGGCGATGTTGGGATCGGACAGGCCGAGGAAGGCCAGGGCGCTCTCCATCAGGATCGCCACCGCCATGACCACGCTGGCATAGACGATGACCGGCGGCAGGGCATTGGGCAGCACCTCACCCAGGATCAGCCGTGCATCGCGCATGCCGAGACCTCGCGCCGCCAGCACGAATTCCCGGTTGCGCAGCGAAAGGAATTCGGCCCGCACCAGCCGGCAGGGCGCGGTCCAGCCGACCAGGCCGATCGCCACCGTGATGACCGGCAGCTCCGAGCCGAAGACTGCCACCAGCACCAGCAGCAGGATGAAATTCGGGACGGTCTGGAAGGCCTCGGTGACGCGCATCAGCAGGTCGTCCACCCAGCCGCCATAGAAGCCGGCGATGGCGCCGATCATCACGCCGATCCCGACCGCCACGGCCGAGGCCACCACCCCAATCAGCAGCGAGACCTGCGCCCCGTGGAAGAGGAAGGCGGCGATGTCCCGCCCCAGATTATCGGTGCCGAGCGGCAGGCGCGGATTCTGCCCCGGCCATTGCAGCGGCCGCCCGGCGAGCGAGAGCGGATCGCGCGGGAACAGCCAGTCGGCCGAGAGCGCCGCGGCCACCACCAGCAGCAGCAGCAGCAGCCCGATCATGCCGGCCGGGCTGCGCAGATAGGCGCGAAGGGCACGGGAGCGGATCACGACTGCCCCACCCCGATGCGCGGATCGAGCTTGGCGTAGAGCAGATCCACCACGAAATTCACCAGGATCACCAGAAGGGCCGAGACCAGGACGATGCCGAGCAGCGTGTTCAGGTCCCGCTGCACCACGCTCTCATAGGCCAGCCGTCCGAGGCCAGGCAGGGAGAAGACACTCTCGATCACTACGCTGCCGCCCAGCATGGTGCTGAATTGCAGCCCGACGAAGGTCACCATCGGCAGCAGCGCATTGCGCAGCACATGCCGCCACAGCACCTTGCCCTCTGGCAGGCCCTTGGCCCGGGCGGTGCGGACGAAATCGAGGTTCAGCACCTCCAGCATCGAGGCCCGCATCAGCCGCAGATAGATCGCCAGATAGATCAGCGCCAGGGCCACGGTCGGCAGCACCAGATGCGTCGCGATGTCCAGCACGCGCGCCAGGCCGTGATAGCCGGCGCCGATGCTCTCGAACCCGCCGGGCGGCAGCCAGGCCAGCTTCACGCTGAACAGCACGATCAGCATGAGGCCGAGCCAGAAGCTGGGGATGGCGTAGAAGATCAGGCCAAGGGTGCTGATGATGGTATCCGGCCAGCCATTCACCCGCCGCGCCGCCAGCACGCCCAGCACCAGGCCGGCCGAGAAGGCGAAGGCAAGCGCGCAGGACATGAAGAGGGCGGTCACGACCAGCCTCTCCCCGATCACCTGCGCCACCGGCTTGCCGTAGATGGCGGACTGGCCGAGGTCGAAGGTGACGAGCCGCAGCAGGTAGCGGCCAAGCTGCACCGCCACCCCCGCATCCAGGCCGTAGGCTTGGCGCAGCCGCGCCGCGTCCTCGGCGCTGCCGCCGCCCATCTGCGCCATCAGCGCATCCACCGTGTCACCCGGGGCGAGCTGCAGCAGCAGGAACAGCCCGACCAGGATGATCGCCAGCACCGGCAGCGACTGCAGCAGCCGCCGCAACGCCAGGAGGCCGAGGCGTCGCATGCGTCAGGCCGGTGCCAGCCAGGTGTCGGCCCAGGAGGAGCTGGCCCAGCGCGGCTGGTTGTGGCTGTTCATCAGGCGCTTGGAATAGACGCTGATGAAGGCGTGCTCCACCGCCATGTGCACCGGCACGTCCTCGATCGCGATGCGCACGAAGTCCTGATACAGCGCCTTGCGCTTCGCCGGATCCAGCTCGGTCGCCGCGGCGTCGATCACCCGGTCCATCTCCGGGTTGTCGTAGCCGTACTGGTTGGTCCAGGGCGCGCCCACCGGGCTGCCGGTGCGGAACCAGACGGTGGTGCTGACCGCCGGATCGCTGCGGTACTGGTGCCAGCCGGTGGTCAGGTCGAAGGCATGGTCGCGATAGACGCCGGTGAGCCAGCCGGGCGCGTCGCGGGATTCGATCTCCACGCGGATGCCGATCTCCCGCAGGCTCTGCTGGATGAAGGTGGCGAAATTGGCCGTGTACTCGCCCCAGGGCGCCGGCATCAGCTTCAGCGGCTGGGCGAAACGGTCCCGCCCGCGGCCGGGGCGCTTGTAGCCGGCTTCATCCAGCAGCCTTTCCGCCTTGGCACGGTCGAAGGGATAGGGCGCTGGCCGCGGCACGTAGAAGGGCGCGCTGCTGGACGGGATCGGCCCGGTGCCGAGCTTGGCATAGCCGTAGAGGAAATTCTCGATGAAGAAATCGAGGTCGAGCGCATGGCACAGCGCCCGCCGCACCCTGACATCGGAAAGCTCCTTCCGGCGCAGGTTCATCTCCATCACGGTATGCGCCGTGTTGCCCTCATTGCCCTTGGTGCTGACGACGAAGCGCGGATCCTTGGACAACCGGGCGATGTCGGAGAGCGACAGGCCGGAATAGGTCGAGAGCTGCACCTGCCCGCTCTCGATCGCCGCTGCCGCGGCGGCACGGTCCGGGATGAAGCGCCAGACGATGCGGTCCAGATAGGGCAGGCCGTTGCCGCGCCAGTAATTCGGGTTGCGCTCCACCATCAGGAACTGGCCGCGCTCGTACTGGGCGAATTTGAAGGGCCCGGTGCCGATGGGCGCGGTGTTGGCCGGATTGGTGCGGATATCCGTGCCTTCGTAGACATGCGCCGGGATCACATGCCCCAGATCCGGCAGCGCCCGCAGCAGCAGCCCCTGCGGCATGGGGCGGCTGAATTTGAACACCGCCGTATGCGCATCCGGCGTCTCGACCCGGTCGAGGAACAGGTACAGGGTGGTGCCGTAGTTCAGGATCTTCTTCCAGCACTCCATGGCGCTGAAGGCCACGTCCTTGCTGGTGAAGTCCTTGCCGTCATGCCAGGTGACGCCACGGCGCAGGCGGAAGATGTGGGTCAGGCCGTCCGGCGCGCTCTCCCAGCTTTCCGCCAGCACGCCCACCGGCTCGCCCTGCGCGTCCAGGTCGACCAGCGGCTCCACGATCTTGGAGGCCATGACATAGACGCCAGTCGAGGCCTGGATTGCAGGGTTCAGCACCCGCTGCTCGCTGGTGAGCTGTACCGTCAGCGTGCCGCCGCGCTGCGGGGCCTGCTGTGCCATGCCGAGGCCGGGCAGCATCGTCCCGGCCGCGATCCCGCCGGCACCCGCCAGTGCCTGCCTGCGCGTCAACCACATGGTTCCTGCTCCATCCTCATATTGCAACGCACAATGCCCAGGCCCGGCCACCATGCGCAAGACGCACGGCGCGCGGGTCAGCCACGGAAGGCGAGAATGACCCCATGCGCCGCCCCGGGCGGCACCGCCAGCCCGCCCGGCCCCTCGGCCGCCACCACCCCGGCCGCCGCCAGGCAGCGCGCCGCCGCGCCGCGATCGGCGACGCGGATCGCCAGCGTCGCCGGCCCGGCCTCCGGCAGGCCGGAAAGGTCCAGCCCCGGATAACGCGCCGCAAGCTGCGCCCGGTTCAGGAAGACCAGCGGCGCCGCTCCCGTCTCCAGCCGCACCGCGCCGTCCGGCTCCGCCGCCGGGCTGCGGTCCAGTGCCCGCGCCACGCCGGCCGCAGCCGCAGCCGGGTCCGCGGCCAGGATCTCGATGCCGGCCAGTCCCTCGGCGGTATTGGCATGGTCCATCAGCCCCGGCACCCAGGTCGCTTCCGGCGTCAGGTGCTGGCAGGCGAAGAGGCGCAGCCCCGGCGCCGGCATCTCGGCCAGGTGGAAGGTGCGGAAGCGCGTCTCGGTCCGGCTGCCATCCGGCAGGTCCACCGGCCGGCCGAAATTCTGCACCGGCAGGGTCGGCAGGCCGTGCGCCGCCATCTCGGCCGCGCCCTGCTCGGCATCATGCGCGCGAAGCGCGATGGCGGTCATGCCCTCCCGTGTCTCCAGCACGGCGCGCCAGCGTGCATTCGCCTCGGTCGGGGCGAGCACGCCGAGAATCTCGAAGTAATCATGCCGCAGCATGATACAATGATTGCCCGTGCCCATATGGGCCGAGTGGACCCCGCGCGGCGCCACGGTGAAGCCGAGCCGCGCGAAATCTTCCCGCGCCGCATCCAGGTCCCGCACCAGGACCACGCAATGATCCACCCCGCCGACATGCTGCAGCATCGCTCCGTTCCTCTCGCTCCGGTCCAGCCGACAGCCTGCCGCAGCGGAGCGGCCGGGGAAAGGGCGTGGGGATTGGTCCAGCCGCCCGAGGGGGGCACCGGAGATGCCCAACGACCTGCTGCTCTTCATCGCCGTCGGCTTCGTGGCGCAGATGGTGGATGGCGCCATCGGCATGGCCTATGGCATCTCCGTCACCAGCGTCCTGCTCAGCCTGGGCGTCGCGCCCGCTGTCGCCAGCGCCAGCGTGCATGCGGCGGAGGTCTTCACCACCGGCGCTTCCGGGGCCGCGCATTGGCACGCCGGGAACGTGCGATTGCCGGTGGTGCTGCGCCTCGCCATTCCCGGTGTGATCGGCGGCGCGATCGGCGCCTGGCTGCTGTCCGGCCTGGAGGGGCGCTATGTGCGCCCCGCCGTCAGCCTGTACCTGATGGCGCTGGGCGGGCTGATCCTGTGGCGCGCCATGTGGGCCAAGCAGGAGCGGGAGCCGCCGAAGCACGTCACCCTGCTCGGTCTCTGCGGCGGCTTCCTGGATGCGATCGGCGGTGGCGGCTGGGGGGCGCTGGTCAGCTCCAGCCTGATCGGCGGGGGACACCAGCCGCGCTTCGCCATCGGCTCCGCCAATGCGGCGGAATTCTTCGTCACCCTTTGCATCTCCGCCACCTTCCTCGCCACCATCGGGCTGGATCTCTGGCCGGTGATCCTTGGCCTGGTGCTGGGCGGCGTGCTGGCGGCGCCCTTCGCGGCGCTGGTCACGAAGCACCTGCCGGACCGGCCGATGATGGTCGTCGTCGCCGTCGTGATCCTGCTGCTGTCGCTGCGCAACCTCGTCATGGACACGCAGTGGTTGTTGGGATGGGGTTGACCCGGACGCCGCAGGGCTCCGATCCTGCCCGCGGGGCATCAGCGAGGATCGGCGGATGACTGTCTCCCCAGGAGAAGCAGGCCCGGATGCGGATGATTTCGCCGCCTATCTGGACAGCATCCACCGCCTGGTCGCGGAACGCCTGATCCCGGCCGAACCGCGCCTGGAGGGCGAGGAGACGCTGCCGGAGGATCTGACGCAGCGCCTGCGCGATGCCGGATTGTTCGGCATCTCCATCCCCGCCGCCTATGGCGGGCTCGGCCTTTCCATGGAGCAGCAGGTGCGGGTGATGCTGGAGGTGACGCGCGCCTCCGCCGTCTATCGCGCGCGCTTCTCCACCACCATCGGCCTCGGCAGCCAGCCCATCCTCTACAACGGGACGGAGGCGCAGCGGCGCGAATGGCTGCCGCGCATGGCCAGCGGCGAGGTCACCGCCGCCTTCTGCCTGACCGAGCCCGAGCATGGCTCCGACGCCGGCGGCCTTCGTACCAGGGCGGAGCGCGACGGCGAGGATTATGTGATCAATGGCGTGAAGCGCTACATCACCAATGCCCGCCAGGCGCAGGTCTATATCGTGATGGCGCGCACCGATCCGGCGAGCCGCGACGCCGCCGGCATCAGCGCCTTCATCGTGCCCGCCGGCACGCCCGGCCTGCGCTGCGGCCCCGCCGACCGCAAGATGGGCCAGGACGGCAGCGCGACCAGCGAGGTGTTCTTCGATGGCGTGCGCGTGCCGGCGGCGAACCTGATCGGCGGGCGGGAGGGCGGCGGCTTCAAGGCCGCGATGCGCGGCATCAACCATGCCCGGCTGCATGTCGCCGTCACCTGCGTCGGCCAGGCGCAGCGGCTGATCGAGGAATCGCTCTCCTACGCCATGCACCGGAAGCAGTTCGGCCGGCCGCTCGCCGAATTCCAGCTCGTGCAGGCCATGCTGGCCGACAGCCGGGCGGAGCTGCTGGCGGCGCGCAGCATGGTGCTGGAGACCGCCCGCGCCTTCGACCGCGCCGGGGAGGCGCAGGGCCCGCTCGTCGCCGATATCGCCTGCTGCAAGCTCTTCGCCAGCGAGATGGTGAGCCGCGTCGCCGACCGCGCCGTGCAGATCCATGGCGGCGCCGGCTATATGCGCGGCACGCCGGTGGAGCGGCTGTATCGCGATGTCCGCCTCTTCCGCATCTTCGAGGGGGCGAGCCAGATCCAGCAATTGCTCATCGCCCGCGACATGATCCGGAACCATGCCCATGCCTGACCGCCGCGCCTTCCTCCTGGGCGGCGCCGCGCTGCTGGCCGCCCCGGCGGTGCGGGCACAGCGCTGGCCGGGCGGGCCGGTGCGGATCGTCTCCTGCTTCGCCCCCGGCGGCGCCAATGACCGGCTTGGCCGTTTCGCCGCCGCGGTGCTGGGCCGGGCCTTCGCCCAGCCCTTCCTGGTGGAGAACCACCCCGGCACCGGCGGCAATCCCGGGATGGCGATGGTGGCGCGCGCCGCGCCGGACGGGCGCACCCTGGTCGTCGCCGCCAGCGCCGCGGCGGTCAACCAGACGCTCTACCGTCATCCGGGCTTCGACCTGCTGCAGGACTTCGCGCCCGTCGCCCTGCTCGGCGCGGTGCCGAAGGTGCTGGCGGTGAACCCGGCGGCAGCGGTGCGGAGCGCGGCCGAATTCGCGGTGATGGCGCGCTCCAGCCCGGGCGGCGTCACCTATGGCTCGGCCGGGACCGGCACCATCCCGCATCTCGCCATGGCGCTGTTCCTGCGCGCCATCGGGGCGCCGGGCCTGCACCTGCCCTGTCCCGGCGCCGCCTCGGCGGTGGCGGCGCTGGCCGACGGCCGCGTGCAGGCCCTGCTGGAGGGGCTGCCCGCCCTCGCCGGGCGGATGCGCGGCGGCGAGGTGCGCGCCCTCGCCATCTCCTCGGCGGAGCGCCATCCCGACTGGCCGGACCTGCCCACCATCGAGGAGGCCGTGCCCCTGCCGGATTTCGAGGTTACCGCCTGGCACTCCCTCCTCGCCCCCGCCGGCACGCCGGCGGAGATCGTTGAGGCGATGGCCACGGCCCTCCGTACCGCGATGGCCACAGAGGAAGGGCGCGCTCAGGTGACTCGGATCGGTGCCCTGCCGAACCCGATGGCGCCCGCGAAGCTCCGCGTCTTCCTCGCCGCCGAGGTGGCGAAATGGGCCGAGGCGGTGCAACTCTCCGGCGCCACGGTGGACTAGTTTAGGGTGTGGTTCTCAACCCAGAGTAATTGTGGCAACCACCTCTTCAGTGGCAAGGGCCCCTACGATCTCGGATCAGCCTTGGGCCGATCCATGTCCCGCTCGCGCGATTGACGTGGTAGCGCACGCGTCGCATCGATACGATCACACTTCGTGTGGGCAGGCCGAAGCTGACCCCTCTTGCATTGCGAGGGCTTTACCACGAATGTCGCTAGACTGGACGGACATTTTCAAGACTTTGGGCAGTACAGTAGTCGTGGTGGCAGCAATATCATGGTTGACCAAACAAACCATCACACACTTCTACTTAGTGGATCTGGAGGCCAGGAAGGTCGAGTTCTCGAAAGAGTTGGAAGCGACGAAGGCTTCATTCTCAAATGAGTTAGAGGCTTATAAAGCCGCACTGAAAGCAGAGTACGATCAGCAACTGGCCCGATTTCAGGCCGATCTCGGCATCGCGGTAGCAAGCATTGATCGCAGACGGCAGGAGATTGTCCGATGGGCAAACCCTGTTTTGACCGCAATAGAGGAACTGCAGAGAAGGCTGGATAACATCCTGCTGAGTGACGGTTGGCTTGCGCTCTCAAAAGAGAATGAAAATCGCATTAACCCAAACTGGTCTATCAGTTATGATTACTTTCTGCCAAGCACTATCTACCTATTCGGCCAATATTTCTGCGTGTCTCGGCTTCTTCAGGAGTCCGTGAGTTTAGAGCTGTTTCGGACGCACACGGAGAAGGATGCATTCTTCAAGAGATTGCATGAATCCGGAAGGAAATTAAGCGGATTTCCACTCCATCAACTTGCTGACTTGCCCGCCGATGGTGACCGGCAGATCTTCACGCTGCAGCAGCGGGCGCTAGGGGAGGCGATGGTTGTCCGCGAGGGCGGCACGACTCGTTGCATGAGCTATGAGGAGTTTTTGCGGAAAAGCTCCGATGACACATTCAAGACACTTCTCGACCCGGTCACCCGCTTTATGTCTGGGCTTGAGCCCAAACATCAGCGTCGCTGGAAGCGGCTCCTTCTCTTGAAGGGTGATCTGGAAGAGCTACTCACGGAGTGCAAGCGTCTGCTCACGCTGGCACAATCCCCACCAGCAAGCCCTTGAACGTACCACACTTGTCGACTATTGCCAGTTGCGGCGCTCAGCGTACCAGCGTGTTCGCCACGTTCTGCGCAAGATGATCCGGATACAGATTCATAGTCGAATTCGTTGTTGCGGACGATTCGGCCGCAGATTCTGACAACCGCTTTTGAGGGCCCTTCCGAGAAGTTTTGATGCTGTGAGAGTGGCTTACGCGAGGCGCCGGAGCATCAGGCGGATCATGGCGAGGGTCCGTTCGACGGTCCAGTGCTTCGGCAGCACCACGAAGCGATGCTGGGCGCAACGGTGAACGATCTCCAGGGTCCAGGCGCCAGTCCACGCCACGGTGGCAGCCACTTTCGGCCCCTGGTAGCCCGCATCACCGATCAGCCGCTCGATGAAGGGGAACCGGCGACGGGCCTCCCGCAGCACGGCCTCGGCACCATCGCGGCCCTGGATATTGGCCGGGTGGACGACGACGCTCAGCAGCAGGCCGAGCGTGTCGACGAGGCTGTGCCGCTTGCGCCCGAGCACCTTCTTGCCCACATCGTAGCCGGACGGGTCGAGCGTGGCGCCTCCTTTTGCGCGCCCTTCACGCTCTGGGCGTCGATGATGGCCAGCGTCGGGCTGGCCTCGCATCCCGCCTGCTCGCGGACCTCGACGTAGAGTGCGTGGTGGATGTGCTCCAGCGTGCCATCCCAGTCCCAGCGATTTAGGTAGTCCCACACTGTGCTGCGCGGCGGCAGGTCCTTCGGCAATGCCGTTCCCGCACATCCACCGTCCGAGGGCGGCCGCCCCGTTTGGCGGGCCGGATCAGCGGCTGCACCAGCGCCCACCCCGCATCGGTCAGATCACCCGGATAGCGCAGCCCGCGCCGATCATAGGCACGACGGTGTTCCGGCTTCCACATGCGGCACCCCCAACCCAGGCGCCGCAGACAGAATCACAACCGACTCAGCCGATTCAACTTCTTTCCGAAAGGGCTCTAAACCTCTGAAAAGGCTTCAAAATTCAAGGGCTTCCGAATTCGACATCTGCCCACGTAATGCTAGACACCGATACCGCCCGGCAACGCGCGAAGAGGTGAATTCCCGCGGGAGGCAAATCGCCCCGTGATTTGACGATAGTCAAAACCAAGTCCGGAACGGTGGCCAGGATCGCAGGCGTGCATGCGGCCCGGCCGCGGAAGGGAGAGTCATTTGAGCGAGAACGTATTCACCTGGCGCGGTTACGGCGGCGACTGGAACGATCCGGCGAATTGGACCTTCGCCATCTACGACGGGCCCGGCCAGTACCAGCCCTTCTACAATTACGAACTGACCGACAGCCATGTGGCAACGCGGGCGCCCGGCGCCGGCGACACGGTGGTCTTCGCCTATGGTCCGCTCCCGGATGCGGAGCACAATCCGCAGACCGGCTGGAATCTCGTCAATGGCGGGATGCCGAGCGGCGGCGGCGAGGCGGCGCGCCTGCTCATGGCGCCCGACTGGGTGCCGGTCGCCCTCACGGGCACGGGCACGGAACGCTACCGGATCGGCAGCGTCGAACTGCATGACCGCATCCTGGCCCTGGACAACGCCATCCTGGATGCGGACCGGACTTACCTGGATTCGACCTCGACCCTTCAGGTCGACCGCGCGGCGAGTGCGCAGGACCCGTACGGGCGCAGCCATTCGGCCGATCTCGGCGAGCTGACGCTGGACCAGGGCGGCGGCTGGGGCGGCGTGCTGCTGCTCGGTGACCACAATGTGGACCTCGCCTCGGTGCAGGGCGACATCACGCAGCATCCCTATGCGGACTACTTCAACTTCACCGGCGCAAACCCGCGCTTCGGCGTCTACGGCACCGGCCATCTCTACTTCCCGCCGAGCGCCATCCCGGGTTTCCACATCGAGGGCGCGAGCTACACCCAGGCGGGCAATGACTGGAGCATCGATCTCGGCACCCTCGCGCAGGGCGCCGATACCGGCGCCATCACGGTGGATGCCGCCAATCTCGCGGCGGCGGGGGCGGAGGCCCTCTCCGGCGATCTCCAGGTGACGGGAGGGGATGCCGCGCTGCAGGCCGAGGGCTCGACCACGGTGCCCTCGATCGGCCCTGGCGAGCGCGCGCGGAATCTCACCTTCGACCTCGACACCTCCATCGCGGGCGAGCACAGCCTCACCGTCGTCCTGCATTCCATCGACGCAGCGGCAGGCGATGCGCATCTGCCCGACCAGCGGCTCACCATCCACGCCACTGTCGCGGCATCGCCGCCGCCTCCGTCCGCGGGTACCGACTGGAATGCCCTCGCCGCCCAGGCGACGGCGATCTACGAAGCGACCGGCTCCTGGCATGTGCCGGGCGAGGGGGGCACCAATGTGGCACCTTCGGTGGGCGTGGACTGGGACGCGCTCGCCGCCGGGGTGACGCGGCACTATGCGGAGACGGGCATGTGGTTCTAATAGGCCCATGCCCGATACCTTCCTGCCGGCCGCCCCGCCGGCCATCGAGACGCGCGTCACGCAGCTGCTCGGCATCCGCTATCCGATCGTGCAGGGCGGGCTGGCCCGCGTCGCCTTCGCGGAACTGGCCGCCGCCGTCTCCAATGCCGGCGGCCTCGGCCAGATCAGCACGGTCGGCCTGGATACGCCGGAGCGGCTGCGCGCGGAGATCCGCCGCTGCCGGGCGATGACGGACCGGCCCTTCGGCGTGAACTTCCCCATCGGCCGCTTTGACCTGATGCCGCTGCTGGAGGCGGCGCTGGAGGAAGGCGTGCGCGTCGTCGCGCTGACCGCCGGCCCGGAACTGGCGCGCAAGGCCGAGGCTGCCGGCGCCGATATGGTGGCGACCGTGGGCTATGAGGGTGGCGGCCATATCGGCCGCACCGACGAGACGACCATGGTGATGGTCCCGCGCGTCGTCGCGGCAGTGAAGATCCCGGTGCTGGCCTCCGGCGGCATCGCCACCGGGCAGGGATTGCTGGCCGCCCTGGCCCTGGGCGCCGAGGGCGTGGAGATGGGCACCCGCTTCGTCGCCACGCGGGAAGCGCATGCGCATGACGCCTACAAGCAGGCCCTGGCCGCCGCGGCGCCGCAGGACACCAGGCTCATCAAGCGCAGCCTCGGCATTCCCGGCCGCGTGCTGGACAGCCCCTATGTGCAGCGGATCCTGGCCGCGGAGCAGGCGGGCGCGCCGAAGGAGGAGATCATCGCCCTGGTGCGCGGCGAGGTGAATGCCCGCGGTACGGATGACGGCGACCTTGCGGACAGCTTCGTCTGGGCCGGGCAATGCGTCGGGCTGATCGGCG
>Ga0182742_1002386_pt1 | contig 20901 bp, 19 predicted proteins | sample eDN5th37CBELigMG_FD_128880 | JGI IMG/M metagenome (GOLD analysis project Ga0182742, IMG submission 128880) | Enriched Miracle-Growth compost microbial communities from Emeryville, California, USA - eDNA 5th pass 37_C BE-Lig MG (version 2)... ... | reverse complement strand
CTGAGTCGTCTACCGTCACTGAAATATGCTGAACATCCACATAGTTACTCTCCTTTTTTAAATCAATCCAGGAAAGATTAGGGAGCTTCTCCATCCTATTAATAAGTTCTTCAAACCTTTCAACTCCTAAATAAGGATGATAGAATCCAGAAATATAGCCGTCCCGGACAATTTGCATATCCTCTGCAGCCTTCATCATCTTGTCAATCGCATTAGGATCATCAGGCTCTACAAATCCAATCGTCTCAGGATACAAGTACATACCATGCAAAAAGCTAGGTGCAGATAAATACGGGGATGCAGCCATCACTCTCCAGTCTCTGTCACCAAGTTGAAGCTGACCAACATAACCTGAAAAATGCTTTGAAAGAATTTCGTATCCACTTTGTGACATCGTATAATGCGGCGCCTCAAATGCAACCGGATACAAACCATGACCAACTAACTCTTCTAACGCCTTGGTAACCTTATTTGTTATATACTCCACCTCGAAATTCTTTTGCTTAGCTAAAAACTCTAAGTATTCTTCATCATTGTTAAAGTTACTCCGGTACTTTTTTTCAGGTGTTTGATCAGGTGGTACTGTGATTGGCATATTTGCTTCTACATCCCAAAATTCAAAACCTTCTCCGGTTTCATCATCTTTATATTGGTGCGTATAACCATGAACAATAATCGTGCCGCCATTATCCTGCATATACTTTAAAACGCTTAAAACCTTGGGAAAGTCGCTAAAATTATAAAGCTCTCCAGTATCTTGGTTACGGTATAGTGGAATCACGGAGACAATGTAAGGGATATTCTTCTCTTTTAAAAGATCCGCAATTTCCTTTAGGATTTTAGGGTCTGCTAATGGATGAACATCCTCTAATCGAAGGTAAGCAGGATGAGACTCAGGGTGGTTGACTTGAAAAACTTCATGAAGCACTTCACCAAGGACCAAAGAAAATGAGGTATCAATGTTCTCTGAAGCGAAATAGTAGGCGTTATCTTTTTTTATGAACAAAGGGTAATCAATCCCGTTTCCTTCACCAGAAATGAGCGTTTCCGATGATGTTTGAGACTTTACGTTTAAAATCAATCTTCCGTTAATATTCAGTTGCTTTTCTTGTTCCATTACCGTTAGTTTATCGACTAGAGCTTCTCCTTTGTGCTCAATAAAGGCCAGAGGTTCACCTAAAAATTCCACGTTATGGCCAATCGCCACAATTGTTCCGTCAAAACGGTTGAACATAGATGTAATCGAATCCGGCAATACTTCATGGTCTTCTCCGTAATAAAATAAAGTGTCAACACCATCCAAGTCTTTTTCCTGAACCTCTTTGCTCGATCTAAAAATAATCTCTGTTGAAAAATGGCCAATCAACATATCTAGTAGATTTTGACTCTCCGTTTTTTCTCCACTCTCAGTTGAATAGATTACGAGCACCCTAGGATTCTTATTTGCCTCTTGCTTCGTTTCAGCAACAACACTTTGAGATATTATACTTATAACCAAAGCCACTCCTAAAAGAATCTTTGAATAAAAAGAGATATTCTTTATCGCCAGCACCCCCCTATTCCAAAAATTAGTTCACTATAATGAACATAAACCTACATTAAAAAGAACGCAACGGCCATAGTTTTGAATTTTGCGGGGGTTTTTACAATATATCTCAATTTTTTGTTAATTTCCTCTCGTTTCCTTTATATCCTATTCTTAATAACGAACATGCAATTCAATATAAAAGAACACCTTACTACAGTGATCTCCTAGTACATGGACGCTATTATAAGGAAGAAGAATTTAAAATTTTCATCAATTGTTCGCGGTTTGGATAATCGGAGTTACTAAATTGTTTAATTGTTTGATTCACGTCATACGCGACACGAACGATTGACGTTTGAAGTATGCCCTCATGAACATCAACAATCGCATAAGATGCCTTCTTAAGTCCATCAAATGGAAGGCCTACACTTCCGATATTCATAATGCATTTTCCATCTAAATACCGAATATACGGCCTATGAATATGTGCATATATGTATAAATCAGCCTCTTTTGTCATCATCTTTGATTTTAGAGTTTCTGCCTCTGCGTCTGGGAGTACGACCTCAAATAGGCTATCTGGCGTAGCATGATAGGCATGGACTTTTACACCTTCAATTTCGATGTTTAACTCCGTTGGCAGGTTATCCAGATAATCAATACTCTCTTTATTTAACTTGAAATAAATCCAGTCCCGCTCTTTGTTCATCATTTCTAAGGCTTTATCAGGCACTTCCCCTTGATTCACACCTCGGACCACCCATTCATCGGCATTCCCTTTTATAACCTCGGTGTTTAAAGAACGGACAAGATCTAACGCACGCTGTGGCTCAGGCCCACGGAAACAGATGTCTCCTAATACATAAACTTTATCAACATTTTTCTCCTTTATATCCGCTAGCACTGCGTCGAGAGCGTTCGCATTGCCGTGGATGTCGGAGATGAAGGCTAGTTTCATATTAGTTCTCCTTTCTCAATTAATTCTTACGGTTAGTATAAACATATTTATGGGTAAATTAATATGATCTTACCATCCCATGGTTTTAAATTAACTAATAATAAAGCAAATATTGTATGCATTTATGTAATAAAAAATGACCTTGATTTTTTATTACTCTTAAATCAAGGTCAACTCTCTTTAGTTATATGTGCCATTTTTCTTTTATTTGTAAAATAATAAATTCCGCCACCTAGTATTAAGATAACACCCGTAACGATTAGGTTAAACATGTCAGTTGATGTGTTAGGAAGTTTGTTTACCATTTTCGGCGAGACCGTTGCATCTGTAGAAGGCGTTAAACCATTAGAATCAATTCCAGAATTATTAGTATCTACTGGTGTTGGATCATTTTCATTAGAAGTTTCATTTATAGCCTCTGCAAGAAAGATGATCTCTACTTCTGCAGAAGAACCTTGAAATTCATTACCTAGATCATATGGCATTGTTACTTGGAAAAATAGAATTTCTTCGGAACCTTGTGCTAATTCTCTGGGAGTAAAGCCTTTAAATTCCTTAAGCTTCCCTTTATACAACGTTGTTGCATCCTTTTTAACAATAAGCTCTAATTCCTCAAAAAGTCCTTTAACTGACCTTGACTTTCCGGTTTTGGAAGTATATTTAAAGTCTTGTTTGCCATCATTTTTAATCGTAATATTACGAGGCATCCAGTCACCAGGTTTTAAGTTATCTATTTGAAATAAATATCCATTTGGATTCGTATTGATATTAATCTCTTTTTCTTCTGCAATAACATGTTTCTGTCCTAAGAACATAAAAAAGAATATCCCAATTATTATTAAATAATGTATTGGCTTTGCCAGCAAAAATTGATTATTCATGGCATTACCTCTTATCCATTTTATTTAACAAAAGGCGGGATAGAAATCCCGCCTTTTGTTATTGTAATTATTTACTTTGACCTGCTGTTTGTTTCGCATCAAATTTCCATGTAAGTGCAAGTGATGCATTTTGGAATTCATTTTGATCTTGCCCATTATCAACGAATTGGAATTGTACATGCAATTGGTCTTTATCTCCCGATTTAAGGCCGTCCTTTTCTCCAAATAGGAATTCACTAAAAACAAGTCGGCTTAGGTTATCCACAGCATCAGGTGACATAGTCTTTAATTCATATAATGATTTTGAAGTAATAACGTTAGAAGGGTTTAGAATCCCATTTTTATCTTCATTTTTTAAGAAATTCACTCGAATGTGCTTAGCAAATTCATTGGATGAATCATCAAAACTAGTTGTTAATAATACTTTTGAAATATCTAATGTCCCTTTATTTTCCAATTTAAACGAACGGTTCATCCAATCGCCAGGCTTAATGTTAGAAACGTCAATAATTGTTGTAGGATTAACAGCTAAATCCAAAGTACCGGCAGCAAATGTATTATTAGTTGTTTCTACATCATTAAAGTATGCAAATGTTCCCCCACCTACTAATGAAATACCAAGTGCTGCAGATGCAATCCCTAAACCTAATTTCTTTTTAATACTCATTCTCTTTTTCCTCCTCTACCCTTTTTGGGTATGTAAAATTATTTATTATTGACCCTTGTTTTTCACAAGGAGTACAACCAGTTAAACAATTTTTTCTTTGGTATCGGTATTACTATCTTTTGGATCAATCTGTTTCAATGCTTGGAAAATTGTGAATGCTGCATACCCTAGTAGTAATAACCCCGGAACAATGAGTAAAATAGCGCTACCTTCTTTTGATTGTGCAAAATCTATGAAATACCCTAGGTAAGGGATTGTAAAACCTGAATAGACTGCTTTAACATTTTCGGCTAGGACGGGATCCATATCTGCAGTTTTGTTGTTATCCCCTTTTGTTTCATAAATGACGTGTTCTCCGCTCGTTTTAACCCCGATAATTCTATGGGTAACTAAAATATCCTCACTGGTTTGGAAAGTAATTACGTCACCTTTTTTAAGTGACCTTCTTTCCTCCATATTCAGTGGTTGGACTGCAATAACAGATCCTGTTTGAAAGGTTGGCTCCATTGAACCAGATAATACAGTTTTAAGTTGGTATCCAAAGGCCTGTGGTTCTCCTCCAGATGCCTTGGAAGAGACCACAAGGAAGGCCATTAGGATTAAGTTGACAAAAAGCACTACTGTAATAAGGTTACTAACGATTTTAAGAACTTTTTTCAAATCATTCACCTACCTGCTCATTGCTATTTTCAAGTTTATCAAGAGTCGGTACTTGCTTTGCACTTTGCTCCTGTGCAACTGGTTCTTTGCTTGTTACCTCTTCTGCTTTATGTTCTGCGGGTTGATTTTCTGTTGTTTCTGGCGGCGTTTCATCTTTGTTTTTGGTTTCTTTCACTGGTAGCTCATTCGGCATTCCCTCTTCTACTGTTTCTTGTTCGCTCGCTTTTTCTTCTACTATAATTTCATCTTTAGCAGCTTTATTTTCATTAACCTCTGTTTGCTTTTCTTCCTTCTTTTGCTTCTCAGGTTCTACTAATTTTTCTTGTTCCTCTTCGACTTGTTGTTCATCTTCTTTCGTTGTAACTACAATGGATTTACTCCAAATAGCATTATTTTTATTATCCTTTAAAAAGACTTTGAACTTATAGATACCATTTTTAGCCGGTGTAAATTTTACGTCTATTTTTTGACCATCTTTTAATTTTTTGTCGTTCTTGAAAGTATCAATAAAGATCCGATTTCCTTCAAGTTGAGGATCTCCGGTTTCGCTATAATAGACTTCATACATCCCTGAGGATTGCATCTCCATACCTTCATTTTGGACCTCTGCAAATATTTCATTTCCTTGGCCTGTCCCTTGCCCTTGAAGCCCTTCATTAATAATTTTTAATGTGCTTTGCCATGTCCCTGCTTTAATCGTTCCCGTAATAGTATTAGAATCCGTAAAATAAGCATTTGTCTGCCCAGTAATGAACGTAGACATACCCACAAACAAATACCACGTTGCTATAAGCTTGATCCCTACAAACAGCAACTTATTATTTTTCTCGAATCTCTTTGATCTTTTGTATCGTATCGGAACCCCTCCTCAACGAGTAACCATTCTTTATTTCACACGATTTGTTCGTTTTATAGAACTTATATTTTGAGTATAGCTCTTCCATCCTCGTTTGAAAAATACTAAATTGGGTTGTTTTTTCTTTATAAAGAACGATTTTCTACCGGATTCTCTTGTTATCTTGAAGATTCTCATTAATTTAATTTAAAGATTATTTCTAATTCGTTCTAAATAATGCATCATCAAGGATAAGTGGATAATTCTTTGAATTACTTTTTATTACAATAAAAAAGCTCCGGATTAAATAACCATCCGGAGCTTCCTGCTATTAATCTGGAATTTAGCTTTTCTAGCTTCTATAACAGCCACACCAATCAAGAGTTTTGTATTGATTTAATCGATTAAATAAGTAAATGAGGAATGATATTTAGTTAAGAATAATAGTTCTGTTTTTAAATGTATAAACTAAAAGAGACCTTTATTTCAATAATAGTATTAAAAACAAATGTTTTGCTTGATATATTACGAGTTCTCGCATAATAATTTCTTATTTAGTTTCCAAATGAGGAAATCCCAGTACATTAAAGATTTTCTCCACCATAAAAAAGCCCCCCCAAGGGCAGCCCTACCTAACAGTCTTTATCTTTCTCACAAAATAATAATACTTATAAGCCACAACCCCAATCAAAATCAACCGCACCCAAATCTTGTCCACCATCAAAAACGCAATTAAGATCATCACATCGGCAAACAGGTTAATCGTGATCTTTTGTTTCAAGGTCATCGACTTATCGCGCACAAATCCTTCGAGATGTTTTTTATAAACATTGGTTTCCTTGAACCAAACTTCAAACCGCTTGGATCCTTTGACAAAGAAAAACAGTGCTAATAATAATAACGGGGTTGTTGGTAATAACGGGAGAACCACTCCTAGCATCCCAAGTCCCATAAATAAAAAGCCTAAAGCTATATATAAAACGTTGATGAGTTTGATGTCCGTTCCCTCCAGTGATTATTTTGACCCATTAATTATACCATCAAAATCAATTCCACCAGTAAACAGTCAAAATAGTAGGAATACACTAAAAAAGTGTAAAGTAACAATTTTTATGTTAACATTAAGTTGTTGCTTTTAGAGCGTTGATACTTATCTCCTATCTTTGGAGTATTAATAGTAGATTCACCCTGGCAGTAAGTGCCGGACTAAATTCCTCTTTAATAGAGGAAGCCGGGCTCTTACTGCTTATTCATGTTAAAAACATATCTATAGGAGGTTTGCAATGATTAAATTCGAGAATATCGTCAAGAAGTACAACCGCAAAACCGTCATTGACGATTTTAGTTTAGAGATTGAACCGGGTCAGTTGGTTGTGTTTATTGGACCAAGTGGTTGCGGGAAAACGACCCTGCTGAAAATGGTGAACCGACTTGTGCAGCCATCATCAGGAAAGATTTATGTAGATGGAAAAGACATTACCACAATGGATCCAATTGATTTACGCAGGAATATTGGTTATGTGATTCAAAGTACTGGACTATTCCCACATATGACAATCAAAGAAAACCTCGAGTTAATTCCTTCGTTAAAGGGTGAGGATCCTCCGGAAATTGAGAAGAAAACAGAGGAATTGCTTGAATTAGTTGGTTTAAACGCAAAAGAATTTCTGCATCGTTTTCCGAAAGAACTTAGTGGTGGACAGCAGCAAAGAGTTGGGGTCGCACGTGCTTTCTCCACAAACTCCGATATCATCTTAATGGATGAACCCTTCAGCGCATTAGATCCTGTTACAAGAAGTTCCCTCCAAGAAGAACTTTTCAATATGCAGAAAGAACTGAACAAAACAATCATCTTCGTTACCCATGATATGGACGAGGCCTATAAGATTGCTGATAAAATCTGTTTATTAAAAGATGGAGAGATTCTGCAATACGACACACCAGAAAATATTTTAAAGAACCCAGCATCCGAGTTTGTTGAGAACTTTATTGGCAAACGTCGTGTTTGGAATAACCCCGAAGTTCTGAAAGCCTATGACATTATGATTGAAAATCCTGTGAAAGTCACACCGAAGCGGAATGTATTACAGGCAATTGAAATTATGAAAGAAAACAAGGTTGATAGCTTAATGGTCACAGACCGCGACAGGAAACTGTTAGGCATGGTGACGTTAAAATCAATCAAGCTTCAAGAACGTGCTTCCCTCCTCGATGACGTGATGGAACAAGAAGTCTATGCAGTTTCCGAACAAGAAGATTTAATTTCTGTGCTTAAAATAATGAACGAACATAAAATCGGCTATCTACCAGTTGTAAATGAAACGAAGCAGTTGACTGGTTTGATTACAAGAAGCAGCATCTTGTCTGCCTTAAGCAGTCAATTAATTGATTTGGAGGTGGCATTTTAATGAGTAACTTTTTTGATTATGTATCAGGCAACTATGATCAAATTTTATCTTTATTAGGGCAGCATCTCTACTTAACCGTATTTTCCGTATTCATGGCGATCCTCATCGGTGTACCTGCCGGAATATTGATTTCAAAAAGTGAAAAACTATCAAAACCGATTATCGGTTTAACAAATGTCATTCAAGCTGTGCCAAGTTTGGCGTTACTTGGGTTCTTAATTCCGTTTATCGGAATTGGTAGTACCCCTGCAATTGTGATGGTGATTCTTTATTCCCTTTTACCAATCGTAAAAAATACGTATACTGGCTTAACAAATATTGATCACGATATTCTTGAGGCAGCGAAAGGAATTGGGTTAACCAGCAGTCAAACAATGAAGAAAATTCAATTGCCACTCGCTTTCCCTGTTATCATGGCTGGGGTGCGCATTTCCGCGGTTACTGCCGTTGGTTTGATGACCATTGCTGCATTCGTTGGGGCAGGCGGACTAGGTTACCTTGTATTTTCAGGGATTTCTACTGTTGATAATAATATGATTCTAGCAGGTGCGATTCCAGCCTGTATTTTAGCGTTGCTAATTGACTTTGTTGTTGGTCGTATCGAGTCAAACATTTCATATACGAATAAAAAAGGAACGACAACTGCAGCTGTAAAGAAAAAAAGATTTGTAAGCAAAAAAGTGTGGATTCCCGCAACAGCGGTTGTCTTAGTTTTAGCAGTTGGATTGGCTTTTGTTTATCCAATGGTAAACGCTAAAGATAAAATAACTATTGGTTCAAAAAACTTTAGTGAGCAAATGGTGTTAGGTCATATGCTTGCGGATTTAATTGAAGAAAAGACAGATATTGAGGTTGACCGAAGACTAAATCTTGGTGGAACTCAGGTAGCATTTAGTGCTGTGACAGGCGGTGATATTGATCTGTACGTGGAGTACACAGGTACTGGACTTGTCAATATCTTAAAGCAAGAGCCAATGACAGATCCTGATAAAGTGTACGACATTGTAGCAAAGGAATTCTCTGATCAATATGGTCTCAAAACATTAGAACCACTTGGATTCAACAACACATATACCCTAGCGGTTCGTCCAGAAACAGCTGAACAATATGATTTAAAAACATTCTCTGACCTTGCCAAGGTAAGTGATGAGTTGAAAATTGGGGCAACCATTGAATTTAACAACCGAGAAGATGGACTGTCAGGTCTGTTAGATGCATACGATATGAAATTTGCAGGCACAGAAGCTGTTGATGGTGGGTTACGCTACACAGCTTTAGAAAATAAAGAGACCGACGTTATTGACGCGTTCTTAACAGATGGTTTGCTTGAAGCGTTCGGATTAGTGGTTTTAGAAGACGATAAAAACTTCTTCCCTCCTTACTATGCGATTCCGTTAGTGCGTGAAGATACGTTGAAAGAATACCCAGAGCTTGAAGAAGTCATTAACTTACTTGCTGGGAAACTTTCGGATGAAAAAATGCGTCAATTAAACTATAAAGTAGACAATTTAAAAGAATCACCTGAGAAGGTGGCGAATGATTTCTTGAAAGAAGAAGGATTAATTGATTAAAAAAACAAGGCGGAGCAATCCGCCCTGTTTTCTTATGTATTGCTATTCCCCAATAAAACGCAGCACCCGTTCATACGTTTTTTCATCACCTATAATAAGCAAAATGTCTTCAGCCTGAATGCTCGCATAAGGACCTGGTGATAGTGTAAGCTCTCCTTTCCGCTTAATTCCTACGATCGTCGCTCCAGTATTTTGCCAAAACTTCAACTCAGAGATGCTTTTCCCAATATGTTGGCAGTCCTCTGGTACCTCCACTTCAACTGGTGTGAGGGGATTCGTATTTCTAAGCTTTCTTGAGAATTCCAACACCTTCCCAACCGTTTGGCTGAGTTCTTCATCAAGACGTTCGCGTTCGTTAATCAACTCTCTCATTTGCCTCTCTAGCTCTTTCATCGTCGTCAGCCCAGAGAAGCGTCTAATATATTGATAAGCGTTCTCCCGAGACGCAATAACCACTCCGCTCCCCTTTGTTGATTGGACAATCTCGACATCCTCTAGAATCTTGATGGCTTTACGAACGGTTTCAGGAGAGACATTATATTCGCTTGCAAGTGTGGATCGTCCGCGGATTTTTTCCCCAACTATTAACTTGCCATCATAGATACGGTTCGCAAGGTCAATTGCTATCTGTTCATATACAGGCATTTTCTGCCGTTGCAAATCACTCACATCCTTATGTATATAAAAACAACTCATGTATTCTTTTACATGCAATTAGCCTTTATTTTAGAAGAGCAGCAGTCATTAATCAAATGTTTGATTAAATTCGGGTGGCTAAATCAAGGTTTATCGACATCTCCGTTACAGTAAAACCAAAAAAGCCCCCCAAGCACGCAGCGTGTGGAGAGCATTTTAAAAGGCTGTTTTCGTAACAATTGTTGTTAAAATCTTAAAGCCAATTTAAACGCAAACTCAGCCATTTTGTGTATTCGTACTAAGTTTGCTGGCCCTTTTCTCCTAATCTAAAAAGTCCTTTCAGGTGAAAATAAAGTGATTTCTCTCTATTTCATTTCGAAAAGCAACAGTGTTTGAGAAAAGAGCCTTTAAAAAAGATTAGTTATGATAATAAATCGGTGATCCTGGTCCAAGATCCAGACCTGTTAGCATCCAAACAATCAATAACAACACCCAGAAGATTGTAAACGCAATGGAGTATGGAAGCATCGTTGAAATAAGTGTTCCGATTCCAACTTTCTTATCATACTTTTGCGCAAATGCAATCACGATTGCAAAGTATGGCATCAATGGTGAAATGATGTTTGTTGTTGAGTCTGCAATTCGGTATGTCAACTGTGTTAGCTCTGGAGAATAACCAATTCCCATCATCATCGGCACGAATACTGGCGCCATAATCGCCCATTTCGCGGATGAACTTCCGATAAATAAATTGATAAATCCAGAGATGACGATGAATGTTAAAATTAATGGAATGCCTTTGAAACCAGTTGATTCTAAGAATTCAGCACCGTTCACTGCTAATACAATTCCTAACTTAGATTCATTGAAATACGCAACAAATTGACCAGCAACGAAGGCAAGAACAATATAAGAACCCATTGTTGCCATTGTATCTGACAATTGGTTGGCAACATCGCGGTCATTTTTAATCGTCTTCGTGATTTTCCCGTAAACAAAACCAGGGATGAAGAACATAATTAAGATAACTGGAACTAACGCGTGCATAAATGGTGAATCAATGATGCTTTCTACGCCACCACGTAGTGGACCGCCCTCAGGTATTACTAAAAGTGCAATCGCAATTCCAGTAACAAGAATGGAGATTAGTGCACCCCATAGCCCTTTCTTTTCTTCAGGACGAAGATAGTCCACTTCTTCCTTAACATTTCCTTCATAAGTCCCTAGTCTAGGTTCTACTATTTTCTCTGTTACTAGTGTACCTACAATGGTAATCAAGAACACAGACACAATCATGAAATAATAGTTCATCGCATAGTTCATTTGACCAGCGTACTCTGGATCAAGCATGGATGCAGCATCTTGCGTCATCCCACCTAATAATGGATCCAGTGAAGTAAGCAATAGGTTTGCACTAAATCCTCCGGAAACCCCGGCGAATGCAGCTGCTAAACCAGCAAGTGGATGGCGTCCTAAGCCAGCAAACAATACCGCTCCAAGTGGAGTAAGGACAACATAACCAGCATCTGATGCCATCGACGACATAACCCCACCAAATACGAGGGCAGCAGTAATCAATTGTTTAGGCACTGATGTAACCAGACCACGTAAAGCTGCGGAAATCAATCCTGAACGTTCCGCAATCCCAATACCAAGCATGGTCACAAGTACCGTACCTAATGGCGCAAAGCCAGTGAAGTTGGCAACCATACTTTCAAATAAATATAAAATTCCTTCTGAACTTAAAAGGTTTTTAACCTCAATAACTTCGCCTTCGTTCGCAGGGTCTGGCACGTTCATTCCCATGCTTGAGAAAACTGCTGATAGAACAATAACAGCTAGCGCAAAGATCGCGAACAACGTAACCGGATCAGGCAATTTATTTCCAACACGTTCGATTGTGTTTAACGAACGCATAATCATACCTTGCTTTTTTGGATTAGACATTGATAAATCTCTACTCCCTTTCCTTTTTATAATTTTCTTACAATATAAAAAATACAACAACTGTGATTATAATGTAGAAATTTGTCGAATGGAAGGGCATTTCTGATATTCACAATACAGACTCTATTTCTAAAATTCGAAAAGGAGCCTAGAGCCTCATGAGAATAGGCTTTAGACTCCTTTAGGTAAGTTTTAGTTAATTCCGGATAATAATGTAAATTAAATAACCAACGTAAATCGCCGCTAAAATGGCACCTTCTCTTTTGGATATTTTGAATTTAGATCTTGAGAAAATCATTAGCACCACTGTAAAAATAATCATAAAAATGAGGTCAAAAAAGATTTTATTGTTTACGGCCAGTGGAGCAATTGAAGCTGAAGCCCCAAGGACGAACAAGATATTAAAAATATTGCTACCAACAATATTCCCGAGCGCAATTTCGCTCTCTTTTTTTATCGCTGCAGTAATCGACGTAATTAGTTCTGGCAACGAGGTCCCGATTGCAACAATTGTTAACCCTACAAGCGTTTCACTCATGCCAATTGATAGGGCAATTGTCGTTGCATTATCCACAACCATGTCTCCGCCAAAAATAATCGCCGCAAGCCCTGCAAGGGTAAAAATTATGTTTTTCCCCCAGGTAATCCCAGTTGTATCAACGCTCTTTACCTCATCATTATCCCGACTATTACGTGCTAATTCAAATATGTAATACAAAAAGATTGCAAAAAACAGAAGGAGAATGATTCCTTCGTTCCTCGTAATTTGATTGGCACTGAGTCCCTGAAGAGCGATGTCGCTAATCATGACCCAAAGCGCCACACTTGCTAGTAGTGTGAACGGAATTTCTTTGCGAATTGTATCTCTTTCCACTTGTAGTGGATTGATCATTGCGGTAATCCCGACCACCAAGGTGATATTGAAAATATTACTTCCAATGACGTTTCCTAAGGAAACTTCACTGTTGCCCTCTAAAGCAGCAATAATACTGACCGTTGCTTCTGGAGAACTCGTTCCAAACGCAACAATTGTTAACCCGACAAGAAGCGATGGAATTTTTAATAGTGCAGCAATATTAGATGAACCTTCAACGAAATAATCCGCACCCTTTATTAAAAGCGCAAAACCCACTATCAATAACACATACGTCATAAATACACCTCTTATTTACTTTATGAAGCGAAACAGAAAATAACCGTGGTAGATTCTAACAGCGTACCGAAAATTGTGAAAATAATCAAATAGAAAATAGCGCTTTTTTTTTAGAGCTGTTTTCATAAAGATTCTTGTTATAATCCTAAAGCCGATTTTAACGCAGTAATGGTCCTTTCGTAAGCTACAAATAAATTTTGCAAGCTATTTTCCTATATACCATCGTTCATTCAGTCGTATTTCTATCCAAAAGCAACAAAGGTGAGAAAAGAGCCTTGTTGAGTTTGTTTCAAAGAAGTTCAGCTCAGATATTAATCCCCGTACTACTTAGCCGGTAAAGCCGGTAAGCACTAATTTATTCGCCTTTAAACAAATTTTATTCACACTATGGCAAACATAAAAAAGGACCTGATCCAAAGTCGATCAGACCCCAAGTGAACTTGCTTCAAAGTACAGATTAAACTCTCGAGCAAACTCTTCAATGGCTTGCTGATTAATTTTACTTGCTGCATTGCCGACTCTTTTCACCAATTGTTTTTCAATAAAATTCAAGTTTGACATTGAACATTCCCCACCGAAAACACCAATTTTGCTCGCATGCTCCCTCAACTCTACTGGAAAGACATGTTCCAGCTGCTGTTTAGCATCTTCGCCTTCCCGCATACAACAGACGAACAGACCAAGTTTCTTCCTCCGCAGCACAGTATCGTTTTCTTTCATAAACTTTTTGACTTTACCTTGAATTCCACCTACATGGATGGAGCCGCCAATAATCACTGCATCGAATAACTCTAGGTCCGATTGAAGCTTTGTTGTATTCAAATTCACCACAACAACGTCCCCGACTAACTTTTTCTTTAGCAATAAAGCTGCCTTGGTTGTCGTGCCATGCGAGGAGCAATAAGCTATTAAAACCTTCATCCGTATTGCCTCCTTAATGATTGGTCGCTAAGAATCTGGTCAAACACACAAAATAGACCCAACCTAAACTCTTTATTCATTTAGGCTGGGTCTCATTGTCCTCATCTATTTCTATTATAAAACTACTCCTAAGTAAAAACCTTTAAAACTTTGTGTCAGTTTTCTTTTTCGATTGTATGTGCGACTAACGCTCCTAGAATTAACGCCCAGACTGGCGCACTGATATGAAAGAATTGAATATCCGATAAGGTGACAATAAAAGCTGTTAAGGCACTCAATCGATACCGCTCTCCGGCAAATCCCTTTTGCAAACTACTATAAAGAACTGTAATAAGGGAGAAACCTGCAACCATTGCCACAAATGCACTTGGTAGGGACTGAATGAACGGGACAATTTTCCATGCAAAGATTCCAAACAAGAGCGTGACAATGCCAGATACTACAGCACCTAGATAACGCTTGTCTCGTTTTCCAGCATCAGCTCCCGAACAAATCGCGGTCATCATCCCAGCAATATTAGCACATTGTCCACCGAAAAAACCGGCAATCATTGAAAAACCACCACTTGAAGACACGATTTTCCGAATATGGGGTTTATAATCTGCGCTCTCTAATGCGCCAATCCCTGGTGCGGCATCGTTGCTTAAAATCAGCATCGCTAAAGGAAGCGCAATCGTCAACAATCCCATTAAGGTGAATTCTGGCATCTGTAGACTTGGCAAGGTAAACGGAATTTGTTCCGCTCCTATGACCAACCCTTCTGTTAAAAATAGCACAAGAAATGCCACTGCAATCGTAATCACCACTGGCGGTAACTTTTTCACATATCTTGTACCGAGATAGAAACTAACAACAGCCGCAATCCCCACTAAAGGCATTTCCTTTACGGACGGAACAATTTGGACGACATATCCCGTGACTAAGCCTCCAAGCATCGCTGAAATGACTTCTTTCGGGACCCACTGAATGATTTTGGTGAAAAGGCCACTTACACCTACTAATAAAATCACAAGCCCGGACATCACATAGCCACCGATTAACTGAGCGTATGTAAATTGAGACGTCACGGCGACTAAAAAAGCGGCACCGGTAATCGAGTGACCTCCCGTAATCGGAATTCGGAAATAAAGCGGCATAATGATGGAAAACAGCCCACCAAAAAAGTAAATTGCAAACATCCAATTGATAGTTTGTTCATTGGTGAACCCACCCGCTTCGGCTGCTTGTAAAACAATAAGGGCGGGGCCCGTCATCACCAGAATACTTGCGATGAGCCCCGCTGAGATATTTTGACTATTAAAACCACGGAGTAGTCCTGAGTTCACAGCTACATCCTGTTGGTATTCATCGTTTAGTAACCCCATTTCTCCCACTCCCATTTTCTTTACTACTATCTTTAGGATAGAAATGGAGAATTGTCAAATAACTTTTATTCCGTTTCCACTAAGGAAAGGTCTTTCATTGTACCATTTTTAGCAAAATTGGTATGCCATGAGAAAGCTTTTTCAAGTACATGAGGAGTTTGACCGCCTCTCGTTAAAGCTTCTTGGTAATAATCCCAAAGTTGCTTTTTATAAGAAGGATGCGCACAGTTTTCAATAATTAATTCAACTCGTTCACGTGGAGCCAAGCCGCGTAAATCTGCATATCCTTGCTCAGTGACGATTACATCGACATCATGCTCGGTATGGTCAACATGTGAAACAAATGGAACAATACTAGAGATTTTTCCATCCTTCGCAATTGACTTTGTCACAAAGATGGCTAAACGAGCATTTCGTGCAAAGTCACCTGAACCACCAATACCATTCATCATTTTCGTTCCAAGCACATGAGTAGAGTTCACGTTTCCATAAATATCAAGCTCAAGAGCTGTATTGATTGAAATCAATCCGAGTCGACGAATAATTTCTGGGTGGTTGGAAATTTCTTGTGGACGCATAATTAAACGATCACGGTATTTCTCAAAATTTCCAAATACCTCATTCATTTTTGATTCAGACAAAGTAATCGAACAGCAAGAAGCGAAACGAACCTTTCCAGCATCCATCAAATCGAAGACCGCATCTTGAAGAACCTCAGAATAAACCTCTAAATCTTCAAACTCTGAATCTATCATTCCATGTAAAACCGCATTTGCTACCGAACCGATTCCAGACTGAAGTGGTGCTAGACGCTCAGTTAAGCGACCATACTCAATTTCCTTGCGAAGGAACGATAACAGATGATCAGCCATGATCTTAGTTTCCTCATCTGGTGGAACAATTGTAGATGGAGAATCTTTTTGATCTGTGAATACAATTCCTTTAATCTTTTCAGGGTCTACTTTAATCCCAAGTTCTCCAATTCGATCATCCGCTTTTGTCAATGGAATTGGATCTCTTTCCCCTTGCTTTCCTGGAGCATATAAATCATGCAGTCCTTCAAGATTCGTAGATTGAGACATGTTAATCTCGACAATAATGGAGTTCGCATGCTGCGCAAAAGTTAGTGAGTTTCCAATTGAAGTTGTTGGAATAATCATGCCATCTTCCGTAATCGAAACCGCTTCCAGAATTGCGTAATCAACAGGGTCGATCACATTCGCTCTTACCAATTCAGCTGTATGCGATAAATGTTGATCCACAAACATAAAGTCTCCGTTATTGATGCCTTTTCTCATCGTTGGATCGGCTTGGAACGGCAATCTCTTTCCTAAAATTCCTGCTTCAGCAAACAACTTATCAACATCGGAACCTAGAGAAGCCCCTGTATAAACATTTACCTTAAAAGATTCATTTTTCGCTCGATCCACCAAGGCGAATGGGACCGCTTTCACGTCACCGGCACGTGTGAAACCGCTTAGTCCCAATGTCATTCCGTCTTCAATCCATGATGCTGCTTCCTCAGGGGTTACGACACGTTCACGCAAATGCTCATTACGAATTCGCTCTAATTTATTCTCTGTCATCCCATTTCCTCTCCTTGTATAGTTTTACTTTTATTTTACCCAAGGAAAGTGAGTATACTTAATTTTCGGAATACAATACTATTTTTCTTGATAAAACAGCATTAGAAACGTATAAAACAGAAAAATTCGGAAAAATCCAGCTACTTTAGGGATGAACGAGACCATAGCTAGTATTCTGGGAAACTAAAAACCTAATAACTTTCGAAAATAACTTGAATAAGATTGACTCACTGGAACTCGTTCACCGTTGTCCATCGCCAATAAAAATGTAGAATGAGAATCAGGAAAAATCTCTTTGATGTGATTGACATTGACAATAAATGACCGGTGACAGCGAATAAACATGTCTCTCGGTAAAATATATTCAAATTCCTGTAACGAGTACTTATGCGTACCTGAATAAGTATCTGTAAAAACATGGGTCTTTTTATCCTTCGCTTCTAAAAACACCACGTTGGCAAAAGGAATCGGAATCCATCCGTCGGAGTTTTTCACCGTTACAACCGACTTCCCTTCCGTTAAAGCAGGAGAAATCGCTGTTACACATCCCTCAATTTTCCCGTTATGTAAAAACGGGACGGCCATGCCATGGTATGGAACCCCAAAGATATCGCGGTTAATAAACTCAGAGACCTTTTGCTGAGTTACGACCGCTTTGTACGCGATTGTCCCTTCTTTTAAAAGATCCCCAGGTTTTATTTTCAAATCGATTCGCTTACTGGGACGATAGTAAATATACTCCTTTGTGTTCGAAACGGCAATCGAGATTTCATCTGAAAAGACTTCCCCAATGACATCTAAAAGTGAACTAAGTGTAATACTCTGCATCCTCTCACCCCCATTATGCACATATTCCTATTTTAGCTAATTTTCTTAACTTTGTCCCATAATATCCTGCATTATTTAATTGTTAGGACCAAAAGTACTAAGTACATGACGGGACTTGATTACACCAATGAAAATAACACACTCAAGCGTAACAATACATGATCAGTGCAAACGCAAAAATATAGCCAATTTGCAACGCCATTTTAGAAAAAAAATTAAATGGCTCGGTTCATTACTGATCCATTTATGGAGCCTCCTGAATAATGCCCCTTAATATTCTACTTCCCAATAAAAAGACGAACCCTCACGGACCCAGATGAGGGAATCAGCCTGGTTTAATCAATAAGCGGAGAAATTTCCCTTAACTGGATAAAAAGCACTAAGAATAGACTAAATAGACGGAAGTATTCCGACTAAAGACTCCAAAACGCGCGAAAAATGGTAATTTTGCTTTGCTTAACCGGAATAAAGTCTATAAAAAACAGGCATCACAATTTTTCATTGTGATGCCTAGATACTAAAAATACTAATCAAACCTAATCCTTCATGCCTTCTTCCTTTAGAAAAGGTTTTAAATCATCTTGAACACTTTGTTCCGCCAATACCACATTACTCCGATAAGCAGCGCGACAAATCATATGGGCTGCAATAGGTGCAGTGAGGAAGACGAAGAAAATTCCTAACAACAACCGAATGCTAACAAACTCTTCTGTAATGACAAAGAAAAGAAACGCCCCAAAAAGGGTACAAAGAACGCCAAGAGTGGTGCTTTTTGAAGCGGCGTGTGACCTCGTATAAACATCCGGCAATCGAATCAAGCCAATTGCACTTAAAAACGTAAAGATTGTTCCGATAAAAATAAATAGGGGACCAATCAACTCAATCAACTCTCTTGCGCTCAATGACAACACCTCTTTCGAGTGACCTAGCAAAAGCAATCGTACCAATAAACGAGAGAATTCCAACGATTAAGATGACTTCGAGAAAGGCGTGTGTTCCGAGAAGGACGGAAAATATGGCGACTCCCCCAACAAGCGTTATCCCTATCGTATCTAATGCCTGGATTCGGTCAGGCATGGATGGACCTTTCCAAACTCGATAAAGACAAGCAAAGATCGATAACACCAGCAGAATTAACGAACCGCTCATAAGAAATTCAAACATCATCTAGTCACCTCTTTAATCGCTTTTTCAAATATCTTTTGTGATTTGATTACACTTTCACTAGATTCAGGTATATCCATTGCATGAACAAAAAGGGTTTTACTATCAGGAGCTATTTCAACAACCACAGACCCTGGCGTTAAGCATATGAGCAAGGATAGCAATGTCACCTCTAGCTCACCCTCTAACTCTGTTTTAATTGTAAAAATCCCCGGGGTCACTTTTATTTTTGGTTGCAGGATTTGTTTAGTCACAGTGATACTCGATAACACTAACTCACGAATAAAAACAAGCAGCAGACTGATAATGGCAACGAGCTTTTTTCCATAAAAGGAGGTTGGTAAAAACCGACGAATCATGAATAGAATAATAAAGCCGACGATATAACCACCAATAAAGGATAATGCACTCCATTGCTCTTGAAGAAACATCCATAAAAAGGCAATCAATATATTTAATAGCACTTGGATGGGCAATTTAAATCCACCCCTTTGATTTTATTAGTAGTCCATACTCTTGAATTTGTTTAAGGCTATTTTCATCAAAATTGTTGTTAAGATCGCTAAGCCGAATTTAACGATTTAGTAGCATTTTATATTTCTCATATTATTTGGTGATTTTTTGAATAACCTAGCATATTCGACGTATTTTCTGTTGAAAGCAATAAAGTTTTGAGAAAAGAGCCTTCTTTAAAATGCTGCATTGCTGCCTAAAACAGCTTCGATATAGAATCGAGGATTCATTAGGCTCTCGGCAGCTAGGTTAACATATGGCTGGATTCCCTCTACACCTAACCCAAGAGCAACCGTTAATGCAGTAAGGAGAACAATCGGGAACATAACCCCATTTGTTGTGCCTTTTTCCATTTCTACGCTTAAATTTGTTTCGCCCCAAAAGACATTCATGAAAATTTTCATAACGGAATACAGTACAAGTAAACTGGTGATTAGGCCAATTCCTCCTAACCAAAAATAACTAGCTTCGAAGGTACCTCTAGTAATCAGCACCTTTCCTATAAAACCGCTCAAAGGCGGAATCCCAGATACTGATAGTACTGCTACAAAGAACATCCATCCTAAATATGGGTGAGTCCGAATAAGACCACTTACTTCATCCAGCCTACTCGTTCCAGTTAGGCTGATAATTGTCCCGCCAATGAGGAAAAGCAAAGCTTTAATCACAATGTCATGGATTAGGTAGTTAATTGAACCGGTCATGCCCATGAAGCTAGCGGATGCCAAGCCTGCAATGATTAATCCTACGGACACAATGACATTGTAGGTTAATATTTTCTTAATATCAGAAAATGCCACGGCGCCAAAGGCCCCTAATAGCATCGTGCCAGCCCCCATAATTCCTAAAAGCAAATGAGTAATTTGCGGCTCGTGATAAAAGATAAGCGTGAACATACGAAATAAAGCATATATTCCTACCTTTGTTAATAACGCAGCAAAAATCGCCGAGATTGCCGTTGGCGGCGCACTGTAAGAGCCTGGCAGCCAATAGAATAAGAACAGGGCTGCTTTAAGGCCAAATACAACGATAAACAACAAAGATACAGTTGTAGTAAGGCCATCTTGCCCTGAATCTGCAATCCGGACAGAAAGATGCGCCATATTTAAGGTACCAGTAATGGCGTACAAGTAAGCAATCCCAACTAGGAACAAAGAGGAAGAGAGAACATTGATTAAAATGTATTTTATTGATTCACTAAGTTGAATCTTCGTCCCACCTAAAGATAAAAGAACATATGAGGAAATCAGCATAACCTCAAAACATACAAACAGATTAAAT
>Ga0182742_1002385_pt1 | contig 20903 bp, 18 predicted proteins | sample eDN5th37CBELigMG_FD_128880 | JGI IMG/M metagenome (GOLD analysis project Ga0182742, IMG submission 128880) | Enriched Miracle-Growth compost microbial communities from Emeryville, California, USA - eDNA 5th pass 37_C BE-Lig MG (version 2)... ... | reverse complement strand
GGGTCGCGACCACCGCGACCGCGACGACGGCCACGACCGCGCCGACCGCGACCCCGAGAGCCCGGCGCACGGCCGCTCGCTACTCCTCTCGTTCCACGGAGATGCTCTCCTCCAGCACCGTCACGGCGCCGTCGGCTCCGAACTCCCAGGTGTCGTACTCGCCAGAGCCGGGCTCGCCGACGTCGACGAACTCCAGGGGCCCGGCCGCGCCGTCGTAGTCGATGTCGCCCTCGGCGGCGAGCGTCAGGCACTCCTCCACCAGGGTGCACTTCTCGCCCGGCTCGCGGGTGACGTCGTTGATGTTGGCGGCGATGTCGGCCGCGGCGTCGCTCCCCGCCCGCTCGGCGGCCAGCGCAGCGAGCACCACGCAGTCGTAGGCGTGGGCCGAGTAGATGGTGTCGACGCCCGGTGCGAACGCCTCGAAGCGCTCGCGGAAGGTGCCCTCGCCCCCGGCCGGCGCGGCCGACGGCGCGGTGCCCTTCATCCCCTGCACCACGGCCGGGTTGCCCGGGTCGACCTTCTCGTAGAAGGTCGAGCTCTGCACGCCGTCGGTGCCGTACCACTGCACGGCGTCGGGACCGACGCCCGCCGAGATGGCGTCCTTGATGATCTGACCGCCCTCGTCGAAGGAGATCATGGCCACGGCGTCAGGGTTGGCCGACCGGATCTGGGTGGCCACGTCGCTGAAGGTCCCGGCCGACGCGTCGAAGATGATCGTGTCGGCCACCGTCGCGCCGGCGTCCTCCAGCTCCTGCTCGAGGAAGCGGGCGAAGCCCTCGCCGTACTCGTCGGACCGGCCGAGCACCACCACGTTGCTGAAGCCGTCCTCCACGATCAGGTCGGCGAGGACCTGGGCCTGGAGGTTGTCGGGCGGCGCCGTGCGGAAGTAGAGGTCCCGATCGGGGTAGGTGGAGAACTGCACGCCGGTGTTCGATGGCGAGCACATCGGCACCCCGGCGGTCGTGATCTTGTCGATGACCGCCAGCGACACGCCGGACGCCGCCGCGCCGACGATGAGGTCCACCCCTTCGGCCAGCAGCTCGTCGGCCGCGGCGTTGGCCACGTCGGGGTCGGTGCCGTCGTCGCGCCCGATGAGCTCCATCGGCTGCCCGAGCACCCCACCGGCGTCGTTGATCTCCTGCAGCGCCATCTCGACGGCCCGGATCATGGGCGGGCCCAGGAAGTCGAGGGCGCCGGTCTGCGGCAGCAGGTAGCCCACCCGCAACACGCCGTCAGCGCCGGCAGCCTGGCCTCCCGGTGCGGCCGACGTCGCCGTGGCGCCGCCGTTGTCGGAGGTGGCGCTGGTGCCACCGTCTCCATCGTCGTCGCCGCAGGCTGCGAACAGCAGCACGCCTGCTGCCGCGATCCCAGCGAGACGTCGCGAATTCCTCCGCATCGTGCTCCCCTCACTGCATGCAGCCGCGCCCCGGGGCGCGGACTGGCTGCTGCTGGGCTTCCCTATACCCCGTTCGGGGCGGGCCGCACGCTAGCGGTGCGGGGAGCGCGTCAGGCGAATGCCTCGTCGGGCGGCGCCGGGTGCCAGTCGAGGCGGGGCACGTCCGACCACAGCCGCTCGAGGTCGTAGAAGCGACGGGTCTCGTCGAGGAAGACGTGCACCACGAGGTCGCCGTAGTCGAGCAGCACCCAGGTCAGCTCGCCGAGCCCCTCCACGCGGCGCGGCGCGACGCCGGCATCGGCCTTCAGGCGGGCCTCGATCTCCTCGGCGATGGTCCGGACCTGGCGGGTGTTCGGCGCGCTGGTGATCACGAAGTAGTCGGTGATGGCGAGCACCCGCCCCACCTCGAGCACCACCGTGTCGAGGCCCTTCTTGTCGTCGGCCACGCGGGCCGCCAGCACGGCGCGGCCCGCGAGGTCGTCGGGGGCCGTCGGCCGCTCGGGCTGGGAGGAGGGGCTCGACCCGCTCACCCGCTCGCCTCCTCGTTGGCCTCGTTGGACTCGCCGGTCTCGCCGGTGCCGGCGTCCGATGCCGGCTGGTAGTCCCGTCCGAGGATCACCGTCACGTCGACCCCCTCGATCCGCTCGTCGGCCACGTCCACCTCTCCTCGCCCGAGGACCGACACGAGGTCGTCCCCGGCCTGTCGCCCTTGTCGTTCGTCGAAGCGCACCTGGGTGCGCTCGGGCGCGCCGTCCAGGCTGTCGCTGGCGATCACCAGCACGAACCCGGCGTGCAGCAACCGCCTGGCCGCGTCCTGCAGCGCGCCGACGTCGCCGGTCGAGTTGACCAGCCTGACCCGCCAGCCGTCGCCGCTCGGCGAGACCGCGCCGGGCATCGCCTGGGCGGCCAGGAGCCGCAACGCGTCCACGTCGGCCTCGTACGTCTCCGCCGCCGCGCCCACGGTCTGGCGGGTGGTCTCGATGGTGCGCACCTGCACCTGGCCGGCGGCCAGCCCACCCAGCACCGCGGCCAGCGGCGGCGGCTCGACCTCGCCGGCCGGCTCGGCCCCGCCGCCGACCCTGCCGGGCGGCGCCGTGGTGGCCACGGGGAGGGGCTCGGCGCCCGCCGCCGCGGCCTGCGCCAGCAGGGCCCGCCACAGCTCCTCGTGGCGCACCAGCCGCGCCAGCTCCGATTCCGAGGGCGCCCGAGCTTCGAGGATCCGAGCGACGTCGTCGGCCTGCACGGGCGCGCCGCCCGCCGGCACGAGCGTGGTCACCTGCCCGTCGGGTCCCGGCACCCGCACGGGGGCCCCGAAGTCGACGTCGAAGGGGGCCAGCGGCTCGGTGAGCTCGCGCCAGCGGCGCTCGTCCATCACCTCCGAGCGCTCGACGTGCACCTGGAACAGCGCCTCCACCGCGGCCGTGAGCCCCGTGGCGCCCCCCGTCCCCCACGCCTGGGCCAGCGTCGCCTGGCCGAGGCCGGGCACCTCGGCCAGCGTGCCCGGTGGGACGAGGATCACGAAGCCGCCGGCCCCTGACGGCGCGAGCGCCAGGAGCGTCACCGCGACGAGCCCCCCGGAGGAGCCGGCCTGGGCGAGGAGCGCCACCGGCGTGGACGGCAGGACGGCCACCGGGCGGCCTCCGCCCGCGGCCACCTCCCTGCCGACGCGGCTGTCGGCGATCGTGTCGAAGCCCCACACGCCGAGCCCCGCGGCCACGACCGCGGCCGCGACGGCCAGCACCGCCACCACGGCCGTCTGCCCGCGGCGGGTGTGGCGCCGCGTCCGGGTGCGGCGCCGCCGCCCCCCCACCGCCGCTCCCTCAGGCCCGGTCGACCCCGCACCCACCGGCGGCGACGACGGCGCCGGCGGCGGCGCGTGCACCGACTCAACCATGCGAGGCCATCTCGGCGCCGTAGAGCCCACGGGCGCGGATGCACTCGATCACCGGAGGGGTCAGCAGGTAGTCGAGGGGCCGCCCGTCGACCACCCGGGCCCGCAGGTCGGTCGACGACACCTCCAGGCGGGGCACCTCCACCCTGATCCAACGCCAGCCCGTCGGAGGCGGTTCCTCCGGCGCACCGGGTCGGTCGACCACCACGATGGCGGCCAGGTCGCGGACCTGCTCGGAGCGCTCCCAGGTGGGCAGGCCCGCCGCGGCGTCGCTGCCCAGGATCACGAACAGCTCCGCCTCGGGGTCGCGCTCGTGCAACTCGACCAGCGTGTCGGCCGTGTAAGAGTCGCCGCCACGGGCGATCTCGATGTCGCTGGCCTCCAACCCCGGCACGCCGGCCACGGCCGCCTCGACCATGGCCAGCCGGTCGGCAGCGGGGCTGACCGTCCGCACGCCCACCTTCTGCCACGGCTGGTTGGCCACCACGAGCAGGACGCGGTCGAGCTGCAGGGAGTACCGCACGTTCACCGCCGTCACGAGGTGGCCGACGTGCGGAGGGTCGAACGTGCCGCCGAAGACGCCGATGCGGGCAGGCACGACGGGGCAGCCTAGAACGACCCGGCCGGCGCGCCGCCGCCAAGGGCCTGCGACCGGGTGTCCGCTCGTCCCTCGGCCAGCGCCGCCAACGCCTCCAGCGCGGGGGACACCTCCACGGGGTAGGGCTGCTCGGCCGGCGTGAGGTCGCGCAGCTCGGCCGGCAGGGAGGCGACCGCAGCCTCGCGGCGGGCCCGGGCGGCGTTCAGGTCGGCGGGTGGCAGGACCCGCCGGCCGTGGTCGATGACGGGGGCCAGCAGCGGGCGGCTGTGCGGCGGCGCCGGCTCGTCGACGCGGCACACCACGTCACGACGGGCCTCCCCGCCCTCCTCCACCCGGTGCACCTGCTTGCGCCCGGGCAGGGTGCGCTTGCCGGGGGCCAGCTTCACCTTGGGCTCGCCGTTCTCCTCGACCAGCTTGTAGACGACCCCCAGGTAGGGGTGGTCGGCGCTGGTGCCCATGCGGGTCCCCACGCCGAAGGAGTCGATGGGCGCCCCCTCCCGGACCAGCTCGTCGACCCGGTGCTCGTCGAGGTCGCCGGACGCCAGGATCTGGACGTCGGGGCACCCGCCCTCGTCCAGCACGGCCCGCACCTGCCGGCTCAGCACCGACAGGTCGCCCGAGTCGAGGCGCACCCCCGAGGGCCGCGGCGTGCCCGGCGGCAGCTCCCGCACCACCTCCACCACGCGCCGGGCGCCCTCGACGGTGTCGTAGGTGTCGATGAGCAGCACCGCGCCGGGGAAGGCCTGCAGGAACGCTTGGAAGGCCGACCGCTCGTCGTCGTGGGCCATGACGTAGGAGTGCGCCATGGTGCCCACCACCGGCAGCCCGAAGGCGCACCCGGCCGACACCAGCGAGGTGCCCGAGGCGCCGCCGACGTAGGCCGCCCGGGCCGCGTAGAAGGCGGCGTCGGCGCCGTGGTCGCGGCGGGCCGAGAAGTCGACGAAGGGCCGACCCTGCGCCGCCAGGGCCACGCGAGCCGCCTTCGACGCCACCATCGTCTGGAACCCGATCACGTTCAACAGGTACGTCTCGACCAGCTGGGCCTCGACCATCGGCGCCGTCACGGTGAGGATCGGCTCGCCGGCGAAGACCACGTCGCCCTCCGGCACCGCCCGGACCGTGCCAGTGAAGCGCAGCCGGGCCAGCTCGTCGAGGAAGGCCGACTCGAACAGCCCGAGCGACTCCAGGTAGCCGAGCTCGACGGGCGTGTAGATCCACTCGGTGAGCCCGGTGACGGCCTGCTCGACCCCGCAGGCCACCAGGAAGTTGCGGCCTTCGGGGAGGGACCGCACGAAGAGGTCGAAGGTCGCCTGGCCCCGCACGCCCTCGGCGTGGAAGGCCGCCGCCATCGTGAGCTCGTAGAGGTCGGCGAAGAGGCCCACCGCGCCCTGCGGGCCGGGGTGGAGCGGGCTCATCCCGGGCCTCGGGTCGGTGCGGCCGGGGCGGCCGCGGCGCGGAGCGTCACACGACCACCGCGCCCGCTGAGGCGAGCTCGGCCAGGGCGGCGTCGCCGTCGCCGGGCGACAGGTCGACCGCGCCGATGGCGGCGCGCTTCACCACCGTGCGGAACCCGAGGCGCACCGCGTCGAGGGCGGTGGCCTTCACGCAGTAGTCGGTGGCCAGCCCCACCACGACGACCGCATCGACGCCCTCGGCCCGCAGCCGCGCCTCGAGTGGGGTCGGCATCTCCTCGCCGGTGGTGGGGTCGCGCATGGTGAAGCCCGAGTACCCGTCCTCGCCGTTCGCACCCTTGCGGACCACCTCGCCGTCGACCACGAGGTCGGGATGGAAGTCGGCGCCCCAGGTGTTCTGCACGCAGTGCTCGGGCCAGATGCCGCCCTGGGCCACGAAGTGGGGGGTGACGGGTGGGTGCCAATCCTGGGTATAGAACACCGGCGACCCGGCCCGGCGGGCCGCAGCGATCTCCTCGTTGACGGCGCGGACCACGTCCTCCCCGCCCTTGACGTACAGGCTGCCCCCGGGATCAGCGAAATCGTTCTGGACGTCGACGACGACCAGGGCCGTTCCCGTGCCGTAAGTCACTCCGTCCTCAACCATCGGTCGGAGCGTACCGATGCGGAACCACCATGCCGATGCCCGACGCTCAGCCCCACGCCCCCCTCAACGGACAGGAAAGGCGTCACAACCCCGGCTTGACCTCGGTGTAGCGGGGGTACGTGGGAATGACAACCCTGCAAGTACGGTTGGTACCTTTGCCATGAATGACTCTGTGGGTCTGTACCTCAACCAGATCGGTGCCGAGCCCCTCCTGACGGCGGAGGAGGAGCGCTCCCTCTCGCAGCTCATCGAGGCCGGCCGTGAGGCCGCCGAGACGCTCGAGACCACCACCGATCCCGACCTCGATCGCGCCGCCCTCGAGAAGAGGGTCCGGCTCGCCGCCGCTGCCAAGGACCGGTTCATCCGGGCCAACCTCCGCCTCGTCGTCTCCATCGCTCGCCGGTACCCCTTGCCCTCGGGCATGGACCTCCTGGACCTGATCCAGGAGGGCAACCTCGGCCTCGAGCACGCGGTCGACAAGTTCGACTGGCGCCGGGGCTTCAAGTTCTCCACGTACGCCACCTTCTGGATCCGCCAGGCCATCGGTCGGGCGCTCGACCAGAAGGCCAGCCTCGTGCGCCTGCCGGGTGACCGGTCGGCGTCGCTGCGGGCCGCCCTGCGGCACGTGTCGGGCGACAGCGAGGCCCTCGACGCGGAGAACGCCCACCTGCACCGGCTCAGCACGCCGGTCTCCCTCGACCGGACTGTCGGCGACGACGGCGACACCACCCTCGTCGACCTCCTGCCCGGCGAGGGCACCAACCCGGAGCAGGAAGTGCTCGCCAAGGTCGACGACGAGATGGTCGCCGGCCTGCTCGACCGGCTCGACTCCCGGGCCCGCTACGCGGTCGAAGCCCGCTTCGGCCTCGTCGACGGGCAGAAGCGCAGCTACCGGGAGGTGGGTGAGGACCTCGGCGTCACGGCCGAGGCAGCCCGCCGCCTGGTGAAGCGGGCCGTCGCCGGGCTCAAGGACGACGCCGCCCGCATCCTGGCCGCCTGATCGGCGGCGCCGACAACCGAACTCCCCCCACGCCACGGCGGCGGCGGCCCTTCCGGGGCCCCGCCGCCGTGGCGCGTGGCATACGCGTTGCCAAGGTCCTGCTCCAGCGGTCACGCTGGTAGGGATGCCCCCTACCTGGACTCCGTCGTCGTGGCGCGAGCGCCCCGCCGAGCAGCAGCCCGCGTGGCCCGACGAGGCCGCGCTCGATCGTGCCCTGAAGCAGATCGCGTCGTTCCCGCCGCTGGTGTTCGCGGGTGAGGCCCGGGCCCTCACCGCGTCGCTCGCGCAGGTCGCGTCCGGGCAGGCGTTCCTGCTCCAGGCCGGCGACTGCGCGGAGTCCTTCGACGACTTCTCGGCCGTCAACATCCGGGAGAAGCTGCGCGTCATCCTGCAGATGGCCGTGGTGCTCACCTACTCCTCGGGCGTGCCCGTGGTGAAGGTGGGCCGCATGGCGGGCCAGTTCGCCAAGCCACGGTCCTCCCCCGTGGAGCGGGTGGGCGATCTCGAGCTCCCGTCGTTCCGGGGCCACATGGTGAACGACGCCACGCCGACCACCGCGGCCCGCCAGGCCGACCCCGAGCGCCTGGTGCAGGCCTACCACCAGTCGGCGTCCACGCTGAACCTCATCCGCGCGTTCACCAAGGGCGGCTTCGCCGACCTGTCGCGGGTGGCGTCGTGGTGCCAGGAGTTCGTGGCCTCCAGCGGCGAGGGCCTGCGCTACGGGATCATCGCCGGCGAGATCGAGCGGGCGCTGCGCTTCATGGCCGCCTACGGGATCGACCTCGGCAGCGCCCCGCAGCTGCACGAGGTCGACTTCTACACCAGCCACGAGGCCCTCCTGCTGGGCTACGAGGAGGCGCTCACCCGGGAGGACTCCCTCACCGGCGACTGGTACGACTGCTCGGCGCACCTGCTCTGGATCGGCGAGCGCACGCGCCAGCTCGACGGCGCCCACGTCGAGTTCCTCCGCGGCGTCGGCAACCCGCTGGGCTGCAAGATCGGCCCGTCGGTCTCGCCCGACGAGGTGCTGGCGCTGTGCGAGGCCCTCAACCCCGACCGGATCCCCGGCCGGCTCACCCTGATCTCCCGGATGGGCGCCGACAAGGTGGAGGACGCGCTGCGACCGGTGCTGCGCAAGGTCACCGACGCCGGCCACCCGGTGGTGTGGGCCTGCGACCCGATGCACGCCAACACCTTCACGAGCAGCACGGGCCGCAAGACCCGCCACCTCGACGACGTGCTGGCCGAGATCGAGGGCTTTTTTCGAGCTCACCGCGCCGAGGGCACGTGGCCCGGCGGCGTGCACGTGGAGCTCACCGGCGACGACGTCACCGAGTGCCTCGGCGGGTCGGAGGAGATCCTCGACCACCACCTCGACGACCGCTACGAGACGATGTGCGACCCCCGGCTCAACGGTCGCCAGTCGCTCGACCTGGCCTTCAGGGTGGCGGAGCTGCTCCGGAGCTGACCCTCCACGAGGCGTCCGCGGCCACCAGGGCCGCGCCCGCGATGCCGGCGTCGTTGCCCGCCTTGGCCGGCACCACCTCGGTGCGCGTGTCGAGGTACGGCGCGAACCGGTCGAACCGCTTGCTCACCCCACCGCCCACGATGAGCAGGTCGGGCCAGAAGAGCCGCTCGAGGTGCTTGAGGTAGCGGCTCACCCGCCGCCCCCACTTCTCCCAGGAGAGCCCCTTGGCCTCGCGCACGGCGGCCGACGCCCGTTGCTCGGCGTCGTGGCCGTCGAGCTCGAGGTGGCCGAGCTCCGTGTTCGGCACGAGGCGCCCGTCGACGAAGAGGGCTGAGCCGATGCCCGTGCCCAGCGTGACCATGATCACCACCCCGGGCCGGCCGAGCCCGGCGCCGAAGCGCATCTCCGCCACGCCGGCGGCGTCGGCGTCGTTCACCACGGTCACGGGCCGCCCGATGGCGGCCCCGAACAGCTCGGTGATGGCGGTCCCGATCCACGCCTCGTCGACGTTGGCGGCGGTCTCCACGCGCCCGGCGCGGATCACCGCGGGGAACGTGGCGCCGACCGGGCCCGTCCAGGCGAAGGCGTCCACCAGCGCCGCCACCACCTCGGTGACGGCCGGCGGGGTGGCGGGCTGAGGCGTCTCGATGCGGCGCCGCTCGGCCAGGAGCCGGCCGGTGGCCACGTCGACCGGCGCCGCCTTGATCCCCGAGCCGCCGATGTCGATCCCCAGCACGGCATCGTCCCTGGCGCTGTCCACGGCGCCAGTCTGCCGTGGCTCGAATCGCCGGGCGCCCGGCGGGAGGGCGTGGGAACCTTCCGCCATGGCGACCGAGCTCCCCCCGGCGGTGCCCCCTCCTCCGGTCGACCCCGCCCGACGGCGCCAGGTGGTGATCGTCGGCGCCGGCTTCGGCGGCCTGAACGCCGCCCGCGCCCTGCGCGGCGTGCCCGTCGACGTGACGCTCGTCGACGAGAACAACTTCCACACGTTCCAGCCGCTGCTCTACCAGGTGGCCACGGCCGGCCTCGACGGCGACGACATCGCCCACGCGGTGCGCGGCATCTTCCATCGCCAGCGCAACGTCGGCTTCCGGCTGGCGCGCGTCACCGGCGTCGACCTGGACGGCCGGGCCCTGCACCTCGACGACGGCACGGACCTGCGCTACGACCACCTCGTCCTCGCGGCGGGCGCCACCACGGCGACCTACGGGATCCCCGGTGTCGAGGAGCACGCGCTGACGCTGAAGAGCCTGGCCGACGCCGTGCACCTGCGCACCCACGTCCTCGAGCAGTTCGAGCAGGCCGACGCCCGGCCGGAGCTGGTCGATGAGGGCGCGCTCAACTTCGTGGTCGCGGGCGGCGGGCCCACCGGCGTCGAGCTGGCGGGCGGCCTCGTCGAGCTGTTCGACAAGGTGCTGCGACGTGACTTCCACCGCCTCGCCGTCGACCGCGCCCGCGTGGTGCTGGTCGAGCCCACGGATCGGGTGCTCGGCTCGTTCCACCCCCGCTCGTCGGCGCGCGCCGCGGCTGCGCTCCGGGCCCGCGGCGTCGAGGTCCTCCTCGGCGTCGGCGTGGCCAAGGCCGAGGAGGGCGCGGTCACGCTCACCGACGGGTCGCGGGTGCCCACCCGCACGCTCATCTGGACGGCGGGCGTCCGGGCCCACCCGCTGGCCGACGCCCTCGGCGTCCCGCTGGGCCGGGGCGGCCGCGTCATGGTGGAGCCCGACCTCTCGCTCCCCGACCACCCCGAGGTGTTCGTGGTGGGGGACCTGGCCGCGGCCACCGACGCCGACGGCCAGCTGCTCCCCCAGGTGGCCCCGGCGGCCATCCAGGGCGCCCGCCACGCCGCTGCGCAGATCGTCGCCCAGCTCGAGGGCCGGCCCACCACGCCCTTCCGCTACCGCGACAAGGGCTCGATGGCCACCATCGGACGCAACCACGCCGTGGCCGAGCTGCCCGGCAACATCCGACTCTCGGGCACGCTCGGCTGGCTGGCCTGGCTGGGGCTGCACCTGATGATGCTCGTGGGGTTCCGCAACCGGGCCAACGTCTTCGTGAACTGGGCCTGGAACTACCTCACCTACGACCGCGGCTCGCGCCTCATCGCCAGCGGCTGAACCACGGTGGGCTCAGCGGCCGGGCGGCGGGGTGGCCTCGGGCAGGCCGGCCAGGTGGGCGGCGTCGTTGTAGCGCAGCAGCCGCCACCGCCCCGACGGCGCCCGCACCAGCTCCGTGAGCGCGGTGTTCTTGGTGAAGAGGTCGAAGGCGCCCACCGCCGGGAGCCGCAGGAACGAGCGGAGCGCGGCGTCGATCACGCCGCCGTGGCAGGCGACGACGACGGTGCGCCCCTCGTTGGCCCGGACCAGCGCGTGCAGCGCCGTGGCCGCCCGCACGTGGAAGCCCGCGAGGCTCTCGCCCCCGGGCGAGAGCGGCAGGTAGGGGTCCTGCTCCAGGTCGGGTGAGCCGTAGCGCTCCACGAACTCGTCGAAGGAGAGCCCGTCGGCCTCGCCCGGGTCGTGCTCGCGCAGGTCGTCGATCTCCTCCACGGGGAGCCCGCCGAGCGCCGGCGCGACGATCTCGGCCGTCTCCCGCGCCCGAGGCAGCGTGGAGGACACCAGGACGTCCGCGCCGTCGAGCTCGCCCGTGGCCGTCAGCCGGTCGCGCAGGGCCTCGGCCTGGCGCACGCCCAGCTCCGACAGGCCGGTGCAGGTGCGGCTGCCGCCGATCACGCGGGCGACGGTCACCCTCGATTCGCCGTGGCGGATGAGGACCAGGCGGGTGGGCTTGCTCATGCGGTGGCTCCGGGCACGGCTCCCAGGCTAGGTCGGGGCCCCCGCGCGGCCGACGTACCGTCGGCGCCGTGGCTCCCTTCAAGGACGAGATCGGACTCCCCTCGGTCGAGCGCCTGGCCCGGGTGCTGGCCGAGGGCGACCCGTCGTTCCCGGTGGAGGCGTTCGTCGACACCGCCACCGCGGGGCTCGACGGGCTGGAGCTGAAGGCCCGCATCGCCCGGGTCGCGGCGGCCCTCGTCCCGTGCCTGCCGCCCTCGTTCCCCGACGCCGCGGCCCTGGTGGCCTCGACGGTGGGGCGCTCGCAGCTCGGCATGTGGGAGGTCTGGCCCGTCACCGACTGGGTGGCGGCCGCGGGCCGCGGCCATCCCCGCGACGCCCTCGGCCTGCTGGCCGTGCTCACGTCGAGAGCCTCCGGGGAGATCGCCATCCGCACCTTCCTGCGCGACGACCCGGCCGGCACCATGCGCGTGCTCCGCCGCTGGACCGGCCATCGCGACGAGCACGTCCGCCGGCTGGTGTCGGAGGGCACGCGGCCGCGGCTGCCGTGGGCGCCGCGCGTCCCCTGGCTCGACGAGCAGCCGGGGTGGGCCCTGCCGCTCCTCGAGCGCCTCCACGACGACCCGTCGGCGTACGTCCGGCTGTCCGTGGCCAACCACCTGAACGACCTCACCAAGCTCGACCCCGAGCTCGCCGTGGAGGTGGCGGCCCGCTGGCGCGACGGCGGCCCGCACGCCCCTCGGCTCGTGGCCCACGGCCTGCGCACCCTGGTGAAGCGCGGCGACCCTCGCGCCCTCGCGCTGGTGGGCGCCGACCCCGACGCGGCGGTCACCGTCGAGGACGTGGAGGTGGTCACGCCGCGCGTGGTGGTGGGCGAGGCCCTGCGCTTCCGGGTGCGGGTGCGCTCCGACCACCCGGAGCCGGCCCGGGTGGTGGTCGACTACGCCATCGACTTCGTGGGCGCGGCCGGTCGGCGCAACCGCAAGGTCTTCAAGCTCCGCACCTTCACGCTGCAGCCCGGCGAGGCCCGCCTCTTGGAGAAGGCCCACCGGCTGGCGCCGGTCACCATCCGCACCTACCGGCCCGGCCGGCACGCCGTCGAGGTGGTCTGCAACGGCCGCGCCGCGGGCGCTGTCGACTTCGAGCTCGTGGTGGGGTGAGGAACCTCAGGCGAGCAGCTCGACGAACTGCTCGAGCTGGCGGAGGTTGCGGCACTCGTACACGCCGTCGGTGTGGGTGCCGTACTCGCTCACGATCGAGTCGCCGGTGTCCCAGTACGAGCGCGGCTCGGGGTTGAGCCAGTAGACGTGGCGCGCCTTCTTGCGCAGCTCCCCCACGACCCAGGCCTGAGAGGCGTGGTAGTTGTTCCGGGCGTCGCCGAGGAGCAGGACCGTGGTGCGGCCGGTGACCTCACGGCCGAAGCGGTCCCAGAACACCTCGAAGGCGTGCCCGTAGTCGCTGTGCCCGTCGACCCACACGACGTCGGCCTCGGTGTTGATCCGGTGCACCGCCTCGGTGATGTCGTCGACGCCCTCGAAGAAGCGGGTGACCTCGTCGAGGCCGTCGATGAACACGAACGACCGCACCTTCGAGAACTGGTTGGAGATGGCGTAGACGAGGTGGAGCGTGAACCGGGCGAAGGCCGCCACCGAGCCCGAGATGTCGGCCACCACCATGATCTCGGGCTTGGACGGCCGGGGGTAGCGGAACTTCGGCTCGGCCGGCACCCCGCCGTAGGAGAGCGAGTGCCGCACGGTGTTGCGGAAGTCGAGCGGGCCCTTGCGCCCGTGGCGCCGCTTGCGGGCGAGGCGCACGGCCAGCTTGCGGGTGAGCGGCGCGAGCGCCTTGCGCAGCGCCTGCATCTCATCGCGGCTGGCGTGCATGAAGTCGACGTCCTCGGGCAGCGGCTTGCGCAGCGTCTTGGCCATGGCCTCCACGCCGCGGTCGGCCACCAGGCGGCGACGGATCTCCGCCTCGATCTCCTGTTTGAGCCGCTCGATGCGGGCGGTGTACTCGTCGCGCTCCAGCCGCTCCTCCAGCGGCGTGAGCTCCCCGCCCGCCTGCTGGCGCGACGCCTCCATCAGCTTGTCGAAGATGCCGTCGAGGTCGAGGTGGCGCAGCGTGCGGTAGAGGTAGTACGTGCCCCCGACGGGGCGACCCGGCTCCATGCCGGCGTAGCGCTCCACCGCCAGGCGGGCCAGCGCCCTCGCCATGGCGTCGTCGCCGTTGAGCAGGGCCTGCAGCAGCATCGCGGCCAGCTCCTCCTGCGTGAGCTGGTCCATCGCCCCACCGCCCTGCTGGCGCTGGCCCTGGGCGCCGGCGTCGTCGAGCATGGCCGCCAGGTCGCCCTCGCCGGCGAGGTCGTACTGCGGGCCCCGGAGCGAGAAGTACACCTCGAAGACCGTCTCGAACGCCCGCCAGTGGGCGTTGTTCTTCACGAGGGTGGCGGCCAGGGCGTACTTGAAGGCCTCGCGATCCTCGATCGGGATGTGCTGGACGGCCTCCATCGCGTCGAGGTTCTCGGTGAGCGACACCGGCAACCCGGCGGCGCGCAGCTCCTGGATGAATCCGCCGAGCAGGTCCAGCACGGCGGGCAGTCTACGGGCCGGACCCCTCCGGCGCCGATCCGGGGCCCGGGCCCGACGCCCGCCGGCACCGGGTAGCGTGGCCCGAGGTGCTGGCTGGGGCCCCCAGCAGCGGGTTCGACGAGCGATCAGGGGGTGCCCCTCGTGGCCGACACGGTGGCCGACACGGCGGAACGGCTGGCGACGCAGGGCCGCACCCGTCGCAGCCAGGCCAGCGTCGAGGGCCGCGAGTTCGTGGCGATGGTGGCCGCCTGCATGGCCATGGCCGCCCTGTCGATCGACGTGATGCTCCCGGCCTTCTCCGAGATGCGCGAGGAGTTCGGCCTGGCCTCCGACTCCACCGCGGTCTCGTGGGTGATCACCGCCTTCTTCCTCGGCCTGGCGGTCGGGCAGCTCGTCTACGGCCCCCTCTCCGACCGCTTCGGCCGCAAGCGCCTTCTCTACGCCGGCATGGTCGTCTACACCGCGAGCGCCGTGGCGTCGGCGTTCATGCCCACGCTGGCCGGGCTGATCGTCTGCCGGGTGGCGTGGGGGGCGGGGGCGGCCGCGCCCCGCTCGCTCGCCCTGGCCATGGTGCGCGACGCCCACGGCGGCGAGCGCATGGCGCGCACCATGTCGATGGTGATGGCCACGTTCGTGCTCGTGCCGGTGTTCGCACCGGGGCTCGGGTCGTTGGCCATGGAGGTGGCCCCCTGGCGGATCGTGTTCTGGATCCCCGTCGTCGCGGTGCTGGCGCTGATGGTGTGGTTCGTGCGCCTGCCCGAGACGCTGCCGGTGGAACGGCGACGCTCGGTCTCCCCGGCCGCCCTGCGCGAGGCCTTCCAGGCCGTGATCCGCACCCGCCAGACGGTCGCCTTCGGCCTCGTCGTCACCTGCCTGTTCGGCGTGATGACGTCGTTCATCGGCAGCTTCGAGATCATCGTCGACGACGTGTACGACCAGGCCGACAGCTTCGCCATCCTCTTCGGCCTGCTGGCCTGCACGCTCGGCGTGGGCTCCGTGCTGAGCGCCCGCCTGGTGATGCGCATCGGCCTGCACCGCCTCGTGCGCGCCGTCATCTGCTACGTGGTCGGTGTGGCCGCCACCTTGACCGTGGTGGCCACGCTCGCCGACGGCGAGCCGCCGCTGTGGCTGTTCCTCGTGCTGCTCGCGGGGTTGCTGCCCGGCATCTCGATGCTCATGCCGAACGCCAACACGGCCGCCATGACGCCGCTCCCGCACGTCGCGGGCATGGCCGCCGCGGTCCTCGGCACGGTGTCCACGGCCGGCGGCGCGCTGCTGGGCTCGGTGATCGACAGCGCCTTCGACGGCTCGGTGCGGCCCTTCGCCTACGGCGCGGTGGTGCTCACCGGCCTCGCGGCCGCGGCCATCTTCGTGGTCGCCGGGCGCCCGCAGCCCAGCGCGTCGTGACGATGCGCTGACGAGCGCGCCGGGTGCTTGCGGCCCCCGGTCGTGCGGGGAAGGATGAGCCCCCAGGCTCAGAAACGGGCGGGCGTTCGCACCGGTGCCGCCGGGGCTGCGCTCGTGCAAGGGGGGAACCATGTCCACACGTCCAGCGCAGCCTCGTCGACGTCTGTTCGGGGTCCTGGCCGTCGCGGGGCTGCTGGCGATCAGCACGGCCTGCGGCGACGACGACGACAGCGGCGGTCAGTCGAGCGACAGCACCGCGGCTGACACCACCACGGGCACCGGTGGGGGCACGGGCGCGACCACCACCGCCGCGGCCGACGAGCCCGACGACGTCGATCCGAACGGCGTGCTGCGCATCGTGGCCAACATCGCTCCCACGACCGCGAACGGGAACCTCGACCTGGAGAAGCTGCCGTCGCCGGCCATGCCGCTGCACACGCTGATCTACGGCACGCTGCTGCGGGCCCGTCCCGACGGCACCGTCGAGCCCGGGCTGGCCAAGTCGGCGGAGGTGGTCGACCCCCGGACCATCCGCGTCGAGCTCCAGCCGAACGTGACGTACTCCGACGGCACGCCCTTCGACGCCGAGGCGGTGAAGGCGGGCATCGAGCGCAACGTCGCGTCGCAGAACTTCCGGGCCTTCGGCGCCGAGATCGCCCAGTACGACTCGATCACCATCGAGGACCCGCTGAACTTCACCATCCACCTCAAGGAGCCGATGGCTGGCGTCTGGTACAGCTTCCTGGCCCGGGGCGAGACGATGGCCCCGTCGCCCAAGGCGATCGCCGACGGCGTCGACTTCCAGAGCAACCCGGTCGGCGCCGGGCCCTTCATGGTGGAGTCGGTCAGCCCCGAGCGCTCGATCCGCCTGGTGAAGAACCCGAACTACTTCGAGGCCGACAAGATCCGCCTCGCCGGCGTGGAGTACGTGCACGCCGCCGATCCCACCGGCCAGGTGAACGCCTTGCGCTCGGGCGCGGCCGACGCCATGGACGCCGCCTCGTCCACCGTGGCCGACGGCCTCGAGGGCGCGCCCGGGTTCCAGGTGATGATCGAGCCGGCCAACAACATCACGTACTGGGGCCAGATCTGCAAGGCCCGGCCGCCGCTCGACGACAAGCGGGTCCGCCAGGCCATCAACTTCGCCCTGGACCGCGACGCCCTCAACCAGCTGCTCTACGAGGGTCGCGGTGAGCCGATCGAGGGCCTGGCCCGCTCCACCGACCCGCTCTACGACCCCACCACCAAGGGCATGTACGCGCGCGACCTCGACAAGGCCCGCCAGCTCCTGGCCGACGCCGGGTACGCCGACGGCCTGACGCTCGACTTCTTCGTGCAGCCCGGCGACAGCCAGCGCGGCAGCGAGGTCATCCAGCAGCAGCTGGCCGAGGTGGGCATCACCCTCGACTTGGCCCAGTCGCAGAACCTCCTGAACGAGTTCTTCAACACCCGTCCCGACGCGGTGCGCATCGGCATCTTCTTCGGTCTGGAGCGGGGTGGGCTCGACCGGATCACCCGCACGTTCATCCCCGGCGGCAGCGGCAACATCTGCCAGACCGTGCACCAGCCCCTCATCGACATGGTGGAGGAGATGCAGGGCCTGCAGGCCGACTCGCCGGAGTTCAAGGCCGTGTGGGCCGAGGCCAGCCAGTACGTCATGGAGGAGGCGCTGGCCCTCTTCGGCGTGTTCGGCGTCTGGCGCAACGTCGTGTCGGAGGACATCGGCAACCCGACGTTCATCGCCAGCTTCCAGGGCACGCCCTTCCTCGACATCCAGAACGCCTACATGAAGGCCTGAGGCGCCGATGACCGATCCCGCCCTCGAGCACCCGCTCACCGCGCTGGCGCGCCAGCAGCCCGACAAGCCGGCCGTCGTGCTGGCGCCGAGCGGGGCGACGCTCACCTACGCCGAGCTCGACGAGCGCTCCAGCCGGTTGTGCCGGGTGCTCGAGGCGCGCGGGATCGTGCCGGGCGACCACCTCGCCCTGATCATGGAGAACCGGTTGGCCTACGCCGAGGTGGGCTGGGCCTGTCGCCGCTACGGCATCTCGTGCGTCCCTGTCAACTGGCACCTCTCCGCCGACGAGGCCGCCTACATCGTCGACGACAGCGACGCCCGCGCCGTGATCGTGTCGGGCACGCTGGGCGAGCTGGCCGGCGACCTGCGGGCCCGCGACCTGCCGAAGGTCGACGTGTGGCTGTGCACGGGCGACGTCGAGGGCTACGAGCGCTACGACGAGGCGGTGGCCGCCGTCGACGGGTCGCCCTACCCGGGCGACGGGCGGGGCGCGCCGATGTTCTACTCGTCGGGCACGACAGGTCGGCCGAAGGGGATCCAGCACCCGCCGGCCGACCTCGTCGCGGCGAGCCGCATGGGCGCGCTCCGGCCGCTACCCAGCCCGGACCGCGACTCGGTCTACCTGGTGCCCGGCCCGCTGTATCACGCCGCGCCGTACGCCACGTCGATGAACTCCGTGGCCGTCGGGGCCACGCTGGTGGTGATGGAGCGCTTCGACGCGCTGGAGACCCTCCGGGCCATCGAACGCTGGCGCGTCACCGGCGGGCAGTTCGTCCCGACGCACTTCGTCCGCATGCTGAAGCTCCCGGAGGAGGTGCGGTCGGGCATCGACGTGTCGAGCCTGCGCTTCGCCATCCACGCCGCCGCGCCGTGCCCGGTGGAGGTGAAGCACCGGATGATGGGGTGGTGGGGCCCGATCCTCTGGGAGTACTACTCCGCCACCGAAGCCATCGGGCAGACGACCATCTCGCCGGAGGAGTGGCTGCAGAAGCCGGGATCCGTCGGGCGGGCCAACGGCTGCACCATCCACGTGCTCGACGACGACGGCCGCGAGCTCCCGCCCGGCGAGCACGGCACCACCTGGTTCGAAGGCGGCTGGCCGACGGCGTACCACAAGGCCCCGGAGAAGACGGCCGCCAGCCGCAACGAGAAGGGGTGGCGCACCACCGGCGACATCGGCTACCTCGACGAGGACGGCTACCTGTTCCTCACGGACCGGCGCGACTTCATGATCGTGTCCGGCGGGGTGAACATCTACCCGCAGGAGGCCGAGGACGTCCTCACCATGCACCCCGCGGTGGCCGACGTGGCCGTGTTCGGGGTGCCCGACGCGGAGATGGGCGAGGCGGTGAAAGCCGCGGTGCAGGTGGCCGAGGGCTACGACGCGAGCCCAGCGCTCGCCCAGGAGCTCATCGCCTACTGCCGCGACCGCCTGGCGCACTACAAGTGCCCGCGCTCGATCGACTTCGTCGACGAGATGCCGCGGCTCGCCTCGGGCAAGCTCGCCAAGCGGGTGCTGCGCGACCCCTACTGGCAGGAGCACGGCGCCAGCCGCATCGTGTAGCGCCCCTCAGCGCGCCGGCTTCACGTTGGCGTTGAGGTGGAAGACGTTGTCGGCGTCGTACTCGGCCTTGATCCTCGCCAGGCGCTCGTACTTCTCCTGGCCGAAGGCGGCCCGCACGCGGTTCTCCTCGTACTCGGCCATGAAGTTCACGTAGCTGCCGACACCGGGCGCGTAGGGCAGCAGCGCCTCCCAGCACCCGCGCACCCAGGCCCGCTCGTGCTCCAGCACCTCGGGCGAGGGGCACGACGCGTCGATGGTGACCATGTAGCGGGCCGCGCGGCTCCCGCCGAACGCGGTGTCCCCGTCGCCGACACGCGCGTAGGCGCCTCCCAGGGGGAAGAGGAGGAGGCTCGAGGTGGGCCACTGCCGTCGGGCCACCTGGTCGACGAACGCCGCGATGGCCTCCTCGCTCAGCTCGTCGAGGTAGAGCCCCTTCTCGTAGGCGTAGTTGCCCCAGGTCTGGTGCTCGTCCTGGAGCTTCTGCACGTCGGTGTAGGGGATGGGCGTCAGCATCTCGAACGCCGGCGGGGCCACCTGCCGCAGCCGCTCCACCGGCGCGGTCAGGAGCTGGTCGCCGCCGAAGCTCACCAGCAGCACGGCGAGGCCGGGGGCGAGGTGGTGCTCCTCGGGCACGAACGGCAGTGGCGGCGCGCTGAGCCCGGTCAGCGCCGCGCCGACCTCATCGGGCAGGTCCCGGACGAGCTGGTCGGCGGTGCGCAGCACGGCCGGCGCCGCCTCCAGCGGCCAGAACAGCATGGCCAGGTCGACCAGCGGACCGACGGGGTGCAGCGCGAACTCGAACGCGGTCACCACGCCGAAGTTCCCGCCGCCGCCCCGCAGCGCCCAGAACAGGTCGGGGTGGCTGTCGGCCGTGACGTGCAGCCGCCGGCCGTCTGCAGTGACGAGATCGAAGGCCACGACGTTGTCGCAGGTCAACCCGACCATGCGGGTCAGCCAGCCGATGCCGCCGCCGAGGGTCAGGCCGCCGACGCCCGTGTGGCTCACCACGCCGCCGGTCACGGCCAGCCCGTGGACCTGGGCGGCGGCGTCCACCGCGGCCCACGTCGCGCCGCCGCCGACGACGGCCCGGCGGCGCTCGGGATCGACGTGCACGCCGTCGAGGCGCCGCAGGTTGATCATGAGGGCGCCGTCCGCGACCGCCACGCCCGCGTAGTTGTGCCCACCGCCGCGCACCGACACCTCCCACTGCTGGGCGTGGGCGAAGGCCAGCGCCGCGGCGACGTCCTCGGCGTCGGCGCACTCGACGATGGCCGCCGGGTAGCGGTCGACCTGGCCGTTCCAGATGGTGCGGGCATCGTCGTACCCGTCGTCGCCCGGGAGCAGGAGGCGACCGGTGAGCCGCTCCCCCAGGCGGGCCACCTCCGAGATGCGGTCAAGGGTCATGGTGGTCCTCCGGGGCCTCGGGCCGGTCGGGGCCGACGTCGAACGGGGTCGTGGGGATCCCACGGGACTTGCGCATCAGGTCGCGGAGCGCGGCTCGCAGCAGCGCGACTTCGTCCTCGAGCTCGGCCACCCGCTCGACGAGGTCGTCGTAGGTGGGTTCCTCCGACCGCACGGGCACACGGCGCGACGCGCCGGGGCGCGCCGAGCGCCGCCGTCGTGGTCGATCGGGGTCGGGTGGGGTCACGAGCGACGCTCGTCGCGCGCGGCCAGGGCAGGAAGCTCGGAGTGCGTCATCGGTTCAGAAGAGGGCGGCCGGCGGGACCGGCTCGCCGGCGAGCAGCGCACCCAGCGTGCGGTAGCCCTCGGAGGTGGCGGCCACGTGTTGGGTGGCCACGTGCATGTCGCGCAGGCGCCGCTGGAGCGGCGAGCGCTCGTAGAGCGACGCGCTCCCGGCGAGGGTGTAGGCCGTGTCGACCACCTTCACGCACTCCGCCGTGACGAAGCCGGCCATGGTGCGGGCCTCGAGGGTCTGCACGGGGGTCAGCTCCCGTCCCTCCTCGCCGGCGACCACGAGGTCGGCGGTGGTGCTGTCGAGGAAGGCACGTGCGCCTCGGAGGCGCAGGTGCTGCTCGCCGAGGGTGTGCTGGAACACGGGGTCCTCGGCCAGCCGGGCCGTCGGGTTCATGGCCGCCCGCTTGGTGGCCGAGAGCGTCGTGATGTCGTCGAGCGCCCCCATGGCGATGCCGACGGCCACCGACGCGTGGCCTGTCGCCAGCACGGCTCGCAACGGTAGCCGCCCGAGCCGGGACGAGAACGACGACGACGAGCTGAAGAGGTCGAACGTCCGTCGGGCGGGCACGAACACCTCGTGGGCGGCGACGTCGCAGCTGTCGGTCGCCTTCATCCCCATCACGTGCCAGGTGTCGAGGAAGGTCAGGTCCT
>Ga0182742_1002384_pt1 | contig 20906 bp, 22 predicted proteins | sample eDN5th37CBELigMG_FD_128880 | JGI IMG/M metagenome (GOLD analysis project Ga0182742, IMG submission 128880) | Enriched Miracle-Growth compost microbial communities from Emeryville, California, USA - eDNA 5th pass 37_C BE-Lig MG (version 2)... ... | reverse complement strand
TACTCGATGGACAGCGGGCTCATCTGCAGGAGACCTTCTGGGAGCCGGAGGAGAGAAAGGGAATGGGCAGGCCGAAATCGATGAGTTCGACCAATAATGCCTGCACCCTTTGCATGCCGACCCGAGTATCGTCGCGCCGCATTTGCATGGAGTAGGAAAGAGGCAGCAATGCCTGCCAGTTTTCGAGCCTGCACAGCAGACCCCGCTCGACGAGCGGCATCGTCCATGCGCGAGGCATGAAACCTACACCCACTCCCTCCTGCAACAAGGAGGAAACGCCGCCCCAGGTGTTGCAGGCCAGGATGCTGCCCCAGAAAGCCTCGTTGTCGCGCACCCAGTCTTCGAGGATCCGGTAGGTGCCGGCCCCCTGCTGCATCGTGACCAGGCTCAGCCGCCGCGCAGACGCCTCGGCTACGGTAAGGCCGGCCCTGGCCAGGGCGGGCGAAGCTACCCAGTCGAACTGCGCCTGCCCTACAGGAATCGAATGGATGCGTTGCCGCGACGAGGCTCCGGAGATCACGGCGAAATCCAGCTCACCGCTTTCCACTGCAGCCCGCATGTCGGCGCCGACATCCACCGACGGTTCCAGCTGCAGATTCGGATAGCGATGCGAAGCATGGGAGATGAAGCGTGGCAACCAGGTCAGCGAAGCCAGCTCACCTACCGCAAACCGCAGGTGGCCGCGCACTCCGGCGTCGTCGAGTGCCACCTGCCACAAGGTATCTGCCTGATCGAGCAACTGCCGCACGTGGGGCAACAAGGCCTGGCCTTCGCCAGTGAGTCGTGCCCGGTACTGATCGCGGTCGAACAGCGTCCGGCCAAGCGATGCCTCGAGATCGGATATGCGCTTGGACAGCGTCGATACTGAGATGTGCAGGTTTTCAGCTGCAATGGCAAAGCTGTCGCATATCGCCGCCCGGTAGAACGCCTCGAGCTGCTTGAGAGTCACTCTTGCTCCAATGTTCGAATTTTAAAAACATTATATGAGACATATATTCAATATATTTAAACATCGGACTTGCTTAAGATGGAGCGTTACGGTGGAAGCCGCAGAACAATCCTACAAAGCAGAACCCGCATGGACCGCATCTACTCGCTTCACGATTTCGAAGGCCCCGCCCGGCGCAGGCTGCCAAGACAGCTTTTCAGCTATATCCATAACGGCGCCGACGAGGAGCGCACGCTCAAGGAAAACCGAAATGCGTTCGATCGCTATGCCTTCGTGCCGCGGCTTCTCAAGGACGTGTCGAGACGGGAACAAAAGATAGAGCTTTTCGGACGCGAATACGCCTCGCCTTTCGGCATTGCTCCGGTTGGCCTGAGCGCCATGTGGTGCTATCGAGGCGATATCGTGCTTGCGCAAGGCGCACAGGAAAACGGCATCCCCGCCATCATGAGCGGAGCCTCGCTCATTCCGATGGAAACCGTGGCCAGGGCCGCGCCCGATACCTGGTTCCAGGCCTACATGCCCGGCGACCCCTCGCGGGTGGAGGCGTTGATCCAGCGGATAAGCGATGCAGGCTTTCGTACGTTGGTGGTCACCGTCGACCTTCCGGTGCAGGTCAATCCGGAAAATTATCTTCGCAATGGATTCACCACGCCGTTGCGGCCCAGCATGCGCCTCACCTGGGACGGGCTGAGCCACCCACGTTGGCTGCTCGGCACGTTCCTCCGCACTTTGGTCCGACATGGCATGCCTCACTTCGAGAACTGGCGGGCCGAGCGTGGAGCGCCCATACTGTCAGCCACCGTACAGCGCGACTTCCAGGCACGCGACCACCTGAACTGGTCTCATCTGAAGCAGGTGCGCGAACTCTGGAAGGGCAATATGCTGCTCAAGGGCATCTTGTCGGCCGATGACGCCGCTATCGCGATGGACCTGGGCATGGATGGCCTGATCGTCTCCAATCACGGTGGCCGCCAGATCGACAGCGCCATCTCGCCCCTGGAAGTGTTGCCCGAAATCGTCAGGGTAGCCGGCAAGGCTCCCGTACTGATGGACAGCGGCGTACGACGCGGTACGGATGTGCTCAAGGCGCTGGCCCTGGGTGCGCGTTGCGTACTGCTGGGCCGTCCGTTCAACTACGCCGCCACGGTGGGCGGAAGAGAAGGCGTCGACCACGCCGTGCAGATACTGCGCTCGGAGATCCAGCGCAACATGGCGCTCCTCGGCATCAACCGCCTGGATGAGCTGGATGCCTCGCTCGTACGAAAGCTCGATCACTGACTGAGACGGAATCCGCAACTGCCGGACTGCTGCCGACGATCCTCCTGGAGAGAAGCTGAATGACTTCCGCCCGATACATAAGAATCCACGAGAATGACAACGTGGTCACCATCGCGAACGACGGTGGCCTGCCTGCCGGCACGAGGCTGGACAACGGCGTCGAACTGCTCGAGACCATACCGCAAGGACACAAAGTCGCGCTTGCCGACCTTTCCACCGGCGATGCCGTGCGCCGCTACAACGTGGTCATCGGGTATGCAAACACCGACATCCGTCAGGGCGGATGGGTGAACGAGCACAGGCTGGACATGCCGTCTCCACCGGAACTGGACGACCTGCCCGTCGGCAACGACACAAGAGTCCTCGAGCCGCTGGAGGGCTACACCTTCGAAGGCTTCCGCAATCTCGACGGCTCGGTAGGCACGCGCAACCTTCTGGCCATATCGACTTCCGTGCAGTGTGTATCGGGGGTGGTGGCGCACGCAGTAGAGCGCATCCGCTCCGAGCTGCTGCCCAGGTATCCCAACGTGGACGACGTCATCTCGCTGGACCATGTCTATGGCTGCGGCGTGGCCATTCAGGCGCCGGACGCAGTCATTCCCATTCGCACCTTGCGCAACATCGCCAGGAACCCGAACTTCGGCGGCCGTACGCTCGTGGTGAGCCTGGGCTGTGAAAAGCTGCAGGCAGACGTGCTCTTCCCGGAGCGCTTCATTCCCATCGCAAATGGTGGCTTCAAGCCTCAGGACGAAAGCATTGCGCTGGTAACCCTGCAGGACGAATCCAACATAGGCTTCGACGGCATGATCCAGGCCATCATGCAGGCTGCCGAGGAGCAACTGGCCGTGCTCGATCAGCGTGTGCGCACCACCTGCCCTGTCTCCGACCTGGTGGTAGGCGTGCAATGCGGCGGGAGCGATGCGTTTTCGGGCGTCTCGGCCAATCCCGTCGTGGGCTATGCCACCGACCTTTTCGTGCGCGCCGGCGCCAGCGTCATGTTCTCCGAAGTGACCGAAGTACGCGATGGCATCGCCCAGCTGACCGCCCGGGCCGCCGGCCCGGATGTGGCGCGCCAGCTGGTCGAGCAGATGGCCTGGTACGACCGCTACCTGGGCCGCGGCAATGCAGACCGCAGCGCGAACACGTCACCGGGCAACAAGCGCGGCGGCTTGTCGAACATCGTGGAGAAAGCCATGGGCTCAATCGTGAAATCCGGCACGACTCCCATACGGGGCGTGATCCCGCCGGGAGAACGTTGCACCACACGCGGCCTGAACTTCGCGGCCACGCCTGCCAGCGACTTCGTATGCGGCACGCTGCAACTGGCTGCCGGCATGACCCTGCACGTCTTCACCACCGGCCGTGGCACGCCGTACGGCCTGAAGGAAGTGCCCGTGGTGAAGGTTGCCACGCGCAGTGACCTGGCACGTCGCTGGCACGACCTCATGGACGTCAATGCCGGCCGCGTAGTCGATGGCGAAGCTTCCATAGAGGAAATGGGCTGGGAGCTGTTTCGCTACATGATCGAGGTGGCCAGCGGCCGCGCCAAGACCTGTGCAGAGACACTCAAACTGCACAACTCGCTGGCGCTTTTCAACCCGGCACCGATCACCTGACACGACGACGGGGAAACGGCCTGCACACGCCCGCCTGCCTCAGGCCGGTTCCGCAGGCTGCTCCTGAGACAGACCGACCAGGCGCCCTCGCGCCTGGCCCAGGTGATAAAGCATGGCGATTCGTGCCTGCTCGCCGTCCTGCTTCACAATGGCCTGAACGATCGCCTCGTGTTCAGCCATTACCAGCATCGACCGCTGTTGCGTGCCCGTGCGCGTCAGGTTCAAAGCCAGGCGCATGAAGCCCTGTACCGGCTCCAGAATGGATTCCAGCACCGACACATACAGCTCATTGCCACTGGCATGCGCAATGCTCATATGAAAGGCCAGGTCGGCCTCAGCGGTTGCCGCCTTCTCCTGCACCATGGCGTTGAACCTCTGATACGCCGACTCGATCACCTTGAGCTGGGCCCGGCTGCGCCTTTGGGCGGCCAGCCTTGCCGCATCCCCTTCCAACGCTGCCCGAAGCTCTTGCGCCCTCAGGTAGAAGGCAACGTTATGGGCGTCATCGAAAGTCTTCATGCGCACTTCGGGCTGGTGCGTCACGAAAGTCCCCCGCCCTTGTTGCGCCGTGATCAGGCCGTCGGCACGCAGTCGCAGCAACGCCTCGCGCACCACAGGTCGCGAGATATCGTGTGTCCGGCTGATCTCATGCTCGGAAGGCAGCCGGTCTCCGACTCGCAGCTCGCCGGAAAGAATCCTTTCCAGAATCAAGCCATAGAGCTTGTCGCCCAGGCGCTGTCGCGGATCACGCTTGCCACCGGAGTCTTTCATCATAGATTTTGGCCATGCCCTCGCCCAGAAAAGGGGCATCATACCGCCGTAACGCAAGCCCCTGCCTCCCCGACAAGTTGGTTGACAACTTTTAGCACAATAACTATTCTTGTCTTACAAAAAATGGCTTGCCCTTCCTATCGCCTTTCTGTGCAAGCCCCCCCCGCCTTTCTGTACCTGGAGCCCTGCATGGCTGAAATCTCTCCCGCTCTGCGCAAAGCGTTCACCGGAATATCCGGCATCCTGGTGACGCCTTTCGATTCCCAAGACCTCATCCAGCCCGACGCGCTGGACCCCATCATCGACCGCGCCGTTGAAGCCGGCGTCGATATCCTGGTGGCCAATGGGAACACAGGCGAGTTCTATGCATTGCAGGCACGAGAGGCCGAGCAGATGATGCACGCCGTGGTCGAGAAGGTGGACGGCCGCGCTCCGGTATTGAATGGCGTGGGCCGCAGTGTGGGCGAAGCCTGCGACCTGGCTCGTGCTTCGAAGAAGGCCGGGGTGGGCGCCATCATGGTCCACCAGCCACCGGACCCCTTCGCCGCTCCACGCGGTGTCCTCGAGTACGTCCGCCGCGTGGCAGACGCAGCCGACGGCCTTCCGATCATGCTGTACCTGCGCAACGATGCCATCGGGATAGACAACATCGTGCGGCTCACCGAGATTCCCGGCGTCGCAGGCGTGAAGTGGGCGACGCCGGCGCCGATGAAGCTCGCCCAGGCCATTCGTTCGGCCGCGCCTGAGATCGTATGGGTGTGCGGCCTTGCCGAAACCTGGGCACCCGCCATGTATGCCGTGGGCGCACAAGGCTTCACCTCGGGACTCATCAATATCTGGCCTGCGCGCTCCGTGGCCATCCTGGAAGCACTGCGGGCAGGCGACTACAGGCAAGCCATGCGGCTGATCGGGGAGGTCGAGGAGTTCGAGGCAATTCGTGCCGAAGAGCTCAACGGCACCAACGTGACCGGCGTGAAGGCTGCACTGCAACTGCTCGGCAATGACTGCGGCCCGACACGCGCACCCGCCGCCTGGCCGCTCACGTCTTCCCAGCAAGCCCGCATGGAATCGCTGCTGCGCGGCCTGGACGTCATCTGACGCTATGTGGTTCCGGCTCAGGGACCAGAACCTCGAGCCGGGACTGGAATCGAAATTCAGATTGATGAGCTTCAGGCCGGGACATATGATGTCATACATCATAAAAATATAAATAAAACTTGTTTCACCTATCCCTTCACAGGACACACAGATATGACGCGCCCTACTCCGGAGAAGCCTGAGCTCCTCGTGCTGCGGCCCATGATGCCCGCACAGATGGCACAACTCGAAAAGGAGTTCAGGCTCCACCGCTACGACCTGGCAGAAGATCCCGCCGCCTTCCTGACCTCCGTTGGCAGCCAGGTGCGCGGCGTGGTGACGGCAGGCTCGCCCGGCTTCAAAGCAGCCATGCTGTCCAAGCTTCCGGCCCTGGAGATCGTGTCGTCGTCCAGCGTCGGAACCGACAGCATCGACGTTGCCGCCTGCAAGGAGCGCGGCATCCATGTGACCAACACCCCGGACGTGCTCAATGACGATGTGGCCGACCTGGCGATAGGCCTGGTGCTGAATGCCCTGCGTCGTCTGGGCGATGGGCACGACTACGTATCCAGCGGCGAATGGTCGCGCAGCGGCATGATGCCCCTGGGACGTTCGCTGAAGGGCAAGCGCCTGGGCGTCGTAGGCCTGGGGCGTATCGGCCTGGAAATAGCCAGACGCGCCGAAGCCGTGAAAATGAAGATCGCCTATACCGGACGCAGCCGCAAGGACCTGCCATACGAGTTCTACGACACTCCGGCTGCGCTGGCCAGCAACTGCGATGTGCTGATGCTCGCTTGCCCGGGTGGCCCCGAGACCCGCCACCTGATTGATGCCTCCGTACTCGAAGCGCTCGGCCCGGCTTCCTGGATCGTGAACATTTCCCGCGGCTCGGTCATTGACGAAGCAGCGCTGATCGAGGCTCTCGAGCGCAAGGCCATTGGGGGGGCAGCACTGGATGTCTTCGAGAACGAACCCCACGTCGACACGCGTTTTCAGGCTCTCGATAACGTGGTGCTCTTTCCTCATCATGCCAGCGGCACAGTCGAGACCCGGGGCGCCATGTCCCAGCTGGTGGTCGACAACCTCAAGGCCCATTTCCGGCAGGAGCCGCTGCTGACCCCCGTTTAAGCCCCTCACGCACAGGACCCGGAGGATGAAAATGACCGAAAACCGCTATGAACGCATACAAAGAAAGCAGCCAGCAGACCTGCGCTCTGCACGCTGGTTCGCACCGGACGACCTGCGCAGCTTCGGCCACCGTTCGCGCATCATGCAGATGGGCTACGCCCCCGAAGACTGGGCAGGCAAACCGATCATAGGCATCCTGAACACATGGTCGGACCTCAACCCCTGCCACGCCCACTTCAAGCACCGCATCGATGACGTCAAGCGCGGCGTCCTCCAGGCGGGCGGGTTCCCTGTGGAGCTGCCGGCGATCACGCTGTCGGAAAACTTCATGAAACCCACCACCATGATGTATCGCAACCTGCTGGCCATGGAGACAGAAGAGCAGATACGCTCGCATCCCGTCGACGGTGTGGTGCTGATGGGCGGCTGTGACAAGACCACCCCAGGGCTCATCATGGGCGCGCTTACAGCCGGCCTGCCGATGATCTACCTGCCCGCAGGCCCCATGCTTCGCGGCAACTACGCCGGCCAGCATCTCGGATCGGGCTCAGATGCCTGGAAATACTGGGACGAGCGCCGTGCCGGTACGATCACCGCCCAGCAGTGGCTGGGTGTGGAAGGCGGCATTGCCCGTTCGTACGGACACTGCATGACCATGGGGACAGCATCCACCATGACTGCCATTGCCGATGCAATGGGCCTGAGCATCCCGGGCGCCTCGTCGATTCCCGCTCCCGATGCGGGACATATCCGCATGTCGGCCGCCTGTGGCCGACGCATCGTCGAGATGGTATGGGAAGACCTGCGCCCGGCCCAGATCGTCACGGAGCAGGCCGTGCGCAACGCCACGATCGTGGCCATGGCCACCGGTTGCTCCACCAACGCGGTGATCCATCTGCTGGCCATGGCACGCCGGGCCGGTGTGAACTGGACGCTGGATGACCTCGACGCCCTGAGCCGTGAAGTCCCGGTAATCGCCAACATCCGGCCTTCGGGCTCCACCTACCTGATGGAAGACTTCTTCTATGCAGGCGGCCTGTTGGCACTGATGTCGCAATTGCGCGAGAAACTGGACCTCGAATGCCTGACCGTCATGGGCAGCACGCTGGGCGAAGCCATCGCCGACGCCCCCGTCTACAACCAGGACGTGATCCGGCCTCTGTCCAATCCCGTGTATTACGAAGGATCGCTGGCTGTGCTGCGCGGCAATCTCTGCCCCGACGGTGCGGTCATCAAGCCGTCGGCCTGCGAACAACGCTTCCAGCGGCACACCGGCCCGGCTCTGGTATTCGATAGCTATCCTGAAATGAAGGCTGCCATCGACGATGAGAATCTGGATGTCACGCCGGATCACATCCTGGTGCTGCGCAATGCCGGTCCTCTTGGCGGCCCAGGCATGCCCGAGTGGGGCATGCTGCCCATGCCCAAGGCGTTGCTCAAGCAAGGCTACCGCGACATGCTGCGCATTTCGGACGCCCGCATGAGCGGCACGAGCTATGGCGCGTGCGTGCTGCACGTGGCGCCGGAAGCCCATATCGGCGGGCCGCTTGCCCTGCTGCGCACGGGCGACCTCGTCAGCATCGACATTCCGGCCCGCACGCTGAACATGCTCGTCGAGGAAGATGAGCTCGAGCGTCGTCGTGCAGGATGGACGGTTCCGAAGCCCAAGTTCGAACGCGGGTACGGGTGGATGTTCTCGCAACACATCAGCCAGGCCGACCAGGGCTGCGACTTTGACTACCTGACCACAGAGTTCGGCAAGCCGGCAGGAGAACCGGACATCTATTGAGAGGTCCCTGACGATCGACCTGACCAACCTGCCCTGGTGAATATGACGAGCTTCCCGCCCCCCTTCGCATCCCTGACTCGCCGCCACTCCCGCACCCTTGCGGAAGAAGCGGTCGAGGCGCTGACCGCCTCCATACGGACGGGGCGGCTCAAGCCCGGGGACAGGCTGCCCACCGAAACGGAGATCATGCTGCAGTTGGGCGTGAGCCGCACAGTGGTGCGGGAAGCCATATCGCGTCTGCAGGCGCGAGGGCTGGCCGAAATCCGGCGCGGTATCGGTACGTTCGTCACCCAGCCTTCCGAGAATCCACTGCGTATTCCCACCTCGGCAGTGGACACGGCCATGGATGCCCTGTCGCTGCTCGAGGTACGAATCGCCCTGGAGGTGGAGATCGCCATGCTGGCTGCCCAGCGTCGTACGACAGAGCAGCTCGAGGGAATCAGGCAGGCGCTCGACACCCTGGTCGCACTGGAATTCGATGCGGACGCGGAACGGCAGCAGGCCATCGACGCCGACTATGCCTTCCACCTGGCGCTCGCCCAGGCCACGGGCAACCAGCACTTCCTTGAGTTGATCACTCACCTCGGCCGCAGGGCGATCCCACGCAGCCGCCTCTCCATCGACACGAGCATGCACCAGCGTTACCTGCAGCAGCTCAACCAGGAGCATCGCTTGCTCTTCCTCGCCATCCAGGCCCAGGACCCGATGGCAGCCAGCGAAGCAGCCCGCAATCACCTGCTCAACAGCAAGGGCCGGCTTGAACGAGCGCTGGAAGCGCAACGCGTGGCCTCGGACGAGGTAGCGTCCGGAGACACCCTCCCGGATTGATCGAAGCCGTGGAATGGGTCTCCGGAAAGCATCCGTCCGCCGATAGATAGGGCGGGCAAACGCTTTATCGGCTTTATCGGTTCCTTTCCTTTCGCCAGGCCTGGAAGTCCTCCAGCGTCCTCGGATCGGTCGCCGGATAGAGGCCGCGGATGGAGCGTCCCCGGGAGACTTCGTCAGCAACGAAATCCTCGAAAACGGTCATCTCGGCCGCTTCATCGGCAATCTCTGCCGCCAGATGCGCAGGAACGACCACCACGCCATCGCAGTCGCCGACCATGATGTCGCCCGGAAAAACGGGAGCATCGCCGCAGCTGATGGGCACGTTGATGTCGATCGCCTCGTGCAATGTGAGGTTGGTGGGTGCAGAGGGGCGTTGATGAAAAGCCGGGATGTCCAGGCAGGCAATGTCTCTCGCGTCACGGAAGCCGCCGTCCGTCACCACCCCTGCCACGCCACGCGCCTGCAGGCGACCGACGAGAATGGAACCTGCCGAGGCGGCGCGCGGATTCTTGCGACTGTCCATCACCAGGACTGCTCCCGGCGGGCAGGTTTCCACCGCCTTGCGTTGCGGGTGCTCGGGATTACGGAAGACTTCAAGCCCGTTACGGTCCTCGCGGGCGGGCATGTAGCGCAGCGTGAAAGCCGGCCCCACCATGCTGGTGGACTTGGGCGCCCCCACGGGCAGCACGTCCTGTATGTACTGGTTGCGCAGGCCCCGCTTGTACAGGCAGGTACTGATCGTGGCGGTACTGATGCCCTTCAGTTTTTCAATGACGGCAGCTGGAACGTCAGCCATGAGTGTCTCCATTTATATGGTTGCTTCTATAGGTGGGTATCGGGCACCGGCCTGCGGTGCCTACAGAAGTGGTCCGGCTGTCCGACGTGGCCGGGAAGGGACCGCCATGGACCATGGCGTCGCACACTTCCACGCCTGTGGGATATCCATTCACCAGGATGCGTCCCACCCTCAACTCCAGGTGATCGACCAGCCTCTCGGCCAGCGCCGTATCGTCTTCGGTCATGTGCAGGGTAGCGGTCAGTTGTCCTTCGAGCCTGTCGACCAGTTGCAGCATCTGCGTCTCGTCGTCGCACGCCAGGATCAGCGACGAGGCTCCAAAAACCTCAACGCCCAGATCGTGTGGCTTCTCGAGAAAGCCTGCACGCTCTTCCGGCATAGTTTTGCGATACGTTCGGAAGGCCTGGGCAGCCAGTTTACAAGCGGCATCCACGTCATCTTGCGTACCGCCGCCGTAAGGTGGATCCAGCGCGTCGTTGGTAGCTGGATCGATGCCACGAATAGCCGCCTGGCTGCCCGTGACATCGCGGGAGCCGATCAACATCTGACCTGTCATGTGCATGGCATTTCACTGAACGGTTATTTGTAAGACAAGTTTATTCTAACTCACCAACATGTAAAACCGAACTCAGCGCATGGGTGACACGCGCAAGGTCAGATCCATGCCAAGAAAGCGGAAGTCCCAAGGGACGCCGCGTATGCCTGACCGAGGTGCTTGCATCCAGGAAGCCAGGAGCCGCGACACGAGCCAGAACCCGCAGACGACAAAAAACCCGCAGAACATGATGTTCATGCGGGTCTCAGTACTTCATCAGTCGTTTTGAAAACGGCCTGATTTTGAATTCTGGTGCGACGGCGAGACTCGAATAGTCAATGTTTATGCGGGTCTGTAAGCACATCGGCTCTAAAAATACCAAACCACATACCAAAAACTTCGGGCTTGCGTCATCCAGCCTGCTGTATTGTCACCCGCGATCAGTACCGGCACAAGACAACTGATCTCTCACCACACAGGTAGACCACCACCATGAATGAACCTCTGTCCGAGGTCATCCGTATCCGGGTGACCCCGTCTCATGCTGCCCGCTTGGGCGAGGCAGCAGCCCTGTCCGGAGTGTCCCTCTCCAACTATATAAGGCGTCGACTGGCTGCCGACGACACGCTGCAGGAAGAGCTTGCCCTATTACGTCAGATCATGGCGGAGCTGAGCTCCCTACGGGATACCCGCATGGCAGCAATCGAGACGGTTCACCTGGTGCGCGCCATGGCCAAGCCAGAGCAAATCGCCATCGCCCAACACAGTCTGCTGCGCCAGAACTGATTCCCCTGGCCAAGCCGGCCACCATCTTTCCCTCTCCCCGGAGTCTCCATGAAACCGCATACCCCCTGGGTGGTCGCGCTGGCTTGCGCCTGCGTGACGACTTTGCCTGCCCATGCCCAGCAGGCGGGTTCTGGAATCAATGTCCTGATCCCTCGTCTGGCTTGCGAAGCGACGCTGTGCCTGTCGTCCAGCCTGAGGCCGAACGAATGCAGCCCATCCCTGGATCACTATTTCGACATCAGGAGGTACAACAAACGCGGTCTGGACTGGGCGGCTACGGTCGCCGCAAGACGTTCTTTCCTGTCCCAATGCCCCGCATCCGGCGATCCGGGCATGCCGGAGCGTGTGGACGCGATTTCACGCGGCGCCGGGAAATGCGACCCGGAGTACCTGAACCGTACCTATGCCGCAACGGCGTACAAGTGGCGCCATCGCGACCGTGCCTACGGGAACAGCGGGGACAACGGAGAACCCTCCTACGAAGTCCATCCGATCCCCACCGTCATGCTCGACCAGCTACCCGCCTATTGCGTGTCCTACAACGATCACGCATGGACTCATGAGCTGTCCGTGCGCTATGTGGGCAGGCCAAGCATGGGCGGCCGCTGGGTGAAGACCCAGGATCACGAGGCAGCACAGGCCAAATGGGATGCCGACCATGGCGGACTTTGGGCAGCTGGCTGGAACTTTTCCCTGACGGACCCGAGGCATGGGTCCGGTAACTGATGGTGGCCTTCCATGATCACGGAACTTGCCACCCTGGCCCTGAGCTGCGCACCCAGCATCCACCCGGTGACGCTTAACGCCCTGATCAACCATGAATCGCGTGCCCAGCAGTATGCCATCGGCGTGAACCGCAAAGGCAGGTCCCTGCAGCGGCAGCCTAGCACTTTGGCCGAGGCCACGGAAGCGGCTCAACGCCTCATCGATCAAGGCATCGATTTCGACGCCGGACTCGGACAGATCAACGTGCGCAACTGGGCCTGGCTCGGACTGGACAGCAAAACCGTATTCGATCCCTGCCGCAATCTGGCAGCTGCCCAGACGGTACTTTCGGGCTGCTATGCGAGGGCACTGCCCGCCCACAATGACCCTCAAGCGGCCTTGCACGCTGCGCTGTCCTGCTACAACACGGGCAATTTCAAGCGTGGCTTCACCAACGGATATGTCGGCAAGGTTCTGGCAGAGGCCGGCATTCAGGTGCCGGCACTGGCGCCCCTGCCTCCCCACGCAACACGACCCGTGGGAACTGAAACACCGACGAATCCTGAGCCGGCACAGAAACCGGACCGCGACACGCCCGCCCGTCCCTCGGGCACACCGGACGGCTTCGTTTCCAACCCGGCAGCTGACGGCTTTTCACAAGACGTCAGCGGCACGCAGACCCTCGAACAAGCCCCCTGAAACCTGGGGCCCAACCTCGGTTCAGCCCCCTCTTCCGCCTTTTTCCCAGCAACCATCACCCTGAGCGCGCTCAGCGCCCGGGGCAGGAGCCTTTCCATGTCTCTACTGCAAAGCATCAGAAACGTTGCACTCTCCCACTACTTCTTCAACCGACTGATTGCGGCCGGACTACTGATCGGCGTCCACCAGGCAACCTTTGCCCAAGCTGTTGGGGGACTCTCCAGAACACAAACCGCGCTGCAGACGCTCAGGAGCAACCTGGACATAATCTTGCCCATTGCAGCCGTCATCATCGGCATCATCATTTTCGTGCTGTATTCCGCCGAGGTCATGCGAAAGGATGACGCCATCCGCTGGGGTGTCGGCGTGCTGCTGGCAGGTTCTGCGGCAGAACTGGTTGTGCTGCTCTGGAAGTGAGCCATGGCAGTCAATACCTATCCTGTGTTCAAGGGGCTGGGCCGCAAGGCGACATTCATGGGTGTCCCGACCACGCTGTTGCTCGGGGCCTTTGCCTGCGTCGCGACTATCGCCATGACGGCAGGCCTGGCCTGGTGGGGTCTGCTGTTTGTAATCATGCCGACCCTTGCAATCCTCACCCGGGACGACGACAAGGCGCTGGACGTGCTCTGGCTCGAACTCAAGACGCGCTGCCGTAACCGCAACAAACGCTTCTGGCAGGGATCGAGCTACGCCCTGCAGAGCTATCACCGACGCCGCCCCTGGCGCACACTCATCAAGTAAAGGACGACTCCATGACTGCCGCCGCCATAGCCGTGGACGAACGGCTGGTATCACGCTACCTGCCCTATACCCACCACGTCACCGATCAGATCATTGCCTGCGACAACCACGAGTATCTGGCTGTCATCAAGGTAGCGGGCCGCGCCCCTGACGCCTACGCGCAAGATGAGCTGAAAGACTGGATCGAAGCTCTGCATAACGTGCTGCGCGGCCTGCCCCTGGGCTCGCTCGGCCTGTATTCGCACATCATCCGCCGGCGTGTCACGGAATACCCTGACAGCACCTTCGCCCAGCCCTTCGCCACCCGGTTCGATGCAGCCTACCGGGCCACGTTCGATGTCTCGGGCCTGATGATCAATGACCTTTACCTGACGGTGCTCATTCATCCGGTTCAGGATCCGGTATTGGGAACCTTTGCCAGCCTGGAAAAGGCTGACACCCGCCGCCTTGCGCACTGGCAGGCCGAATCCATCGAGCGGCTGAACAGTTCCTTGCGGGCCATCATGGCCGGGCTGTACCGCTACGATCCGCAAATTCTGGGGATCGTGGATCGCAAGGGCTTTGCCTTCAGCGAAGCCGCCGAGTTCCTTGGATTCCTGCTTTCCGGCACTCACAGGCCCGTACCCATCAGCCGGGAACGCTTGCGAGAGACCCTACCCCATGCCCGGCCGATCTTTGGCCGCCATGGGGAACTCGGGGAACTGCGTACCATCGCTGGCTCCCGAATCTTCGGCATGATGGAGCTGCGCGACTACCCGGAGGCCACCAGACCTGGTCACCTGGATCGGCTGCTGGGTCTGCCACATGAGTTCGTGCTCACCCAGTCATGGGGCAGCCACACGGGGGCCGCAGCCAAGAAACTGGTCAGGAAGCATCACAAACTGCTGGTCGACTCTGGCGACGACTCGGCCAGCCAGGTCACGCAACTCGCTGAAGTCATGGACGATCTCACCTCTGCTCGTCTGGGGCTCGGTGATCATCACGCCACGATCCTGGTCTATGGCAACACTGCTGAAGGTGTGCGCCAGGCGCTGGCTCAGACTGCCACTGCCCTAGCCGAGGATGCAGTAGGCTTCAGACCGCTGGCACGGGCCCTGGAAGCCGGTTTCTGGGCGCAGTTGCCCGGCAACTGGCACTGGCGGCCACGGCCGGTGCCGATCACATCGCTCAACTTCCTGTGCTTTTCCAGCCTGCACAACCAGCTGACCGGCAAACCTGCCGGCAACCCCTGGGGACCCGCAGTCACCATGCTCAAGACCCAGACTGGCAGCCCGTTCTTCTTCAATTTCCATGCTTCCATCGAAGACCTGGACGAGACAGGGAAGCGGCGCCCCGGCAACACCATGATCATCGGCATGACCGGCACGGGCAAGACCGTGCTGCAGGGAATGCTGCTCACCCAGTCGCAGAAGCTCGGCGCGACTTGTGTTGTCTGGGACAAGGATCAGGGCATGCAGGTGCTGATCATGGCGCTCGGTGGCCGCTACTTCAACATTCGCCTTGGTGAATCGACAGGCTGGAATCCTTTCCAGATGGAGCCGACCAAGGGGAACGTCGCCTTCATGGTGCGCCTGGTCGTTTTCCTGGCCGAACGCCGGGGCGAAGCCCTGACCACACGCCAGCGTGCCGACGTCACCCAGGCCGTGCAGCAGCTGACCACCCTGATCGACCGGGAGGCCCGCACGCTTTCAACCCTGAACACCCTGCTGCCCGACCCTTACAGCGAGGACGAGACCACAAGCACCGTACATGCTCGCCTGGCTCCATGGTGCCAGGGCGGGGAATACGGCTGGGTATTCGACAATCCTGCCGATGAACTGAGTCTGGTCACCGAGACGGGCAAGCCGGCCATTTTCGGGTTTGATCTCACCGAGCTTCTGGACGATGACGAAGTGCGGGGTGCGGCCACGATGTATCTGAAGCACCGAATCGATGCCCTGCACGATGGCCGACGCATCATCAACCTGTATGACGAATGCCAGCACCCATTGAAGGACAGGCACTTCCAGGACGACATGCAGGATGCCAGTCGCACGATCCGCAAGAAGAACGGAGTGCTGGCCTTCGCCACCCAGGAACCTGGAGCCATCACGGAAAGCCCGGTGGGGCCTTCCCTGGTTCAGCAGACGGCCACCCTGCTCCTGCTGCCCAATCCCAAGGCGAAAGCCCGGGACTACATCGAAGGCTTTGGTCTGACGCCAGCCGAGTTCGAACTGCTGAAAACCCTGGGTGAGGCCAGCCGCAAATTCCTCGTCAAACAGGGATCCAGCGTAACGGTCGCCCAGCTGGACCTGTCCGACTGCGAAGATGAACTGCTGGTTTTCTCGGGCAGCCCGGATATGGCCGAAATTGCCGAACAGGCAGTGGCCCAGGTTGGACGCGACCCAGCCGCCTGGCTGCCCGTGTACCTAGCGACCGTCAAGCAGAGCCGCAAGTGAACAACACCCAAGCCTGAGACAAGAGATTCATGATCGGGAACAGCAGCTGGCCACCTGATAGACATCGCCCGGCGGAACATTTTGATACCTATTGGACGGGCGTACTGGCTTAAAAAGGCCTGGCCCGTATGCAGCGTGGCCAACGCCTGGGAGCGTGCAAACGCAGCCAGGGCCAACCCAGGAACCGTTCACCATAGGAGACCTCATGAATCGACGACACTTCATCACTGCCGCCAGCGTCACTACCCTGGCGATTCTCGCAGGTTGCAAAACCGAAGCGTCGGGTGAAAAGTTCGTCGGGTACTGGATGTCCGACAGCAAATATGATCCGGAGGTTATCCAGATTGCCCGCAATGGCGACAATTTCCTCTTTACCGTCGTGACAAAGGACCCTCTGGCCGGTGGTGATTACCAGACTCACAAACTGCCCGCCAAGCTGGACGAGTCCGAGAACATCCTGATCGTGGCCGGCAACAGACGTCTGGTCTATGACGAGAAAGCTGATGCTCTTGTGGCAGGCCAAATGAAGGCACTGCGCGCAACTGAAACTCAGTACCAGGCTATTGCTCAGCAAAGCGGCAATAAGCCCTGATCTCTGCGCCTGACGGCGCACTTCCTGGAGCATTCACCATGACACGCTGCAAGTCATTCGCGGCGGGCATTGCCCTGTCCGTCGCATTCTTGAGCCCCGCCCACGCGGGCGGCATTCCGACGATTGACGCGGCCACCATTGCCCAATTACAGGAGCAGCTGCTGACTGCACGAGACCAATTGAAGAATCTGACTGAACAGCTGCAAACCGCCAAAAGCCAGCTAGCTGCATTCACTCAGTCAAGCGGATACGGCAGCGTAGTGGGCAGCCCTCATCTTCGTGACCAACTGCGCGCGGCCCTGCCCCAGAACGCACAGGCACTGCTGGATCGATCTGGCGACTCCGGGCTCAATGGCGACGTTGCCAGCATCACTGAACAGATTACAGCCCCCGTCAACTTCCAGGAGGACCGCGCGAACCTCTCAAGACAGGCGCTGAATATCGAGGCAAGCGCGAAGGCCATGAGCGCACGCGCCTACGATTCCATGACCCGACGCCTGGCCAATGTGGATGCCCTGCAGGACAAGATCAATCAGACAGGCAACCCCAAGGAAATCGCCGAGCTGCAGGCGCGCATCCAGATCGAACAGGCCAATATCACTGCGGAGCAGACGCGCATCCAGCTGGCCTCCCAGCAGCTGGAAGCCGAGCGCCGTCTGCTGCAGGCCAGGGCGGAGCGAGTATATGGCGGCTGGTTCGGCGACAACGAAAACCCTGAGCACTGAGGCCGCCCATGGCCGGATTGAACTCTCCCGTAACCCCGCCTTCGGCCCCCAGCGACATTGCCCAATGGGTCATGACTCAGACCGAGAACGTCCTGAGCAATGCCGTAAACGGGCCCATTCAGGCACTATTCGAAGCACTGATGCCGGTGATCGTGGTCGGGCTTACCCTTCAGTTCGTGGTCTACGCCTTTGCCCTCATGCACGGCCAAGGCGGAATGACCATTACCGAGTTTTTTCACAAGGCAATTCTGGTCGCCATCATCTCCATGATTTTCGGAGCTGGTGGCCTCTATCAGAATGAAATTGCCGCAACCATGATCGGTCTCCCAGATGACGTCACTCAACTGGCACTCGGCACAGGGAACGTAGCAGCAGAGGTGGACAAGCTGCAGAATGAGACAGGCAAGGCGTCCAATGCCATGATGGGGAAAAGCGCCGACTCCTGGTACAACGTGCTCCCCTCCACCCGCGAAGTGCTGGTCGGCATCCTTGCGACCCTGGTGCGCGTCAATGCAGCCGTAGTAGGCAGCCTCATCATGGTGATCGTGGTGGTCTGCAAGGTCGGTATGGCACTGGTCGTGGCCACAGGCCCCATCTTCATTGCCGCGACGCTGTTCGAGCCCACCAAACCCTTGTTCAAAAGCTGGGTCTCTCAAGCCCTGAACTTCATATTCCTTGCACTACTGGCCGGCATCATCTTCGGGCTGATACTCCAGATAAACATTCAGCTCATCCGCATGATTGCTGACCATATCAACGGTGGCGCGAAGGACATCCTGGGGCTTTTCGCTGCGCAGCTTCTGGTTGGAGTGGCAAGCCTTGTGGTCATGATCATGCTGCCCGGACTTGCCTCCGGCCTCTCCAACGGTTTCGGTGCTCAGCTCGGAGTCGGCTCAGCGGCCCGAGGGGCGTTTTCCATCATGCGCGTCCGCAGCATGATGCGCCTGCGCGCCAAGTAAGCCAGCCGCCAGCAGGTCCGCACAGGACCAGTCGAACTCCTATCTCCTTCAATCCGCCTGTCACACCGGGCAGTCAGGAGCCTTTTCCCATGCAGAACCTATTCGCCGCCCTGGCACTGGCCGGGACGCTGGCTGGCTGCGCCTTTCATGCGCCCCAACCGCCAAAACCAGCCGACTCTCCCCGAGTGCCTGTCAACGCCACGCCACCCTTTTCCGAAGGAGTGTGACCCGTGTCCGAAACCCTAAAGTCCGAAGACATAGCCGCCTACCTGGAACAGTCGCGCGGCCTGGAGCGCGACCACCTGGGCGAGCTCATCACCAGCCGCAAACGCGCCTGGCAGGTTGCCGTCGGTGCCGGCGCCATCGCCCTGGCATCCGTCGCCGCCGTGGTGGGTCTGACTCCCTTGAAGCAGCCGCCTGAAATGTATGTGGTGAGGGTGGATGAAGCCACCGGCACCATCGACCATGTCAGCCGCCTCGGCCAGCCGCTGGAAGACTATGGCCAGCGGATTGCCAAGTATTTCCTGAACACCTACGTCCTGAACTGCGAAGGCTACAGCTGGCAGACGATCCAGGAGCAATTCGACACCTGCGCCCTGCTCTCGTCAGCACCCATCCAGACGCAATACGGCAAACGATTCGAAGGGCCCGAGGCCGTCACCACCCGCCTGGGCGCCCAGGGCACCGTCGATGTGCAGGTTCACTCCATCACGCTGGGCGCGAACCAGGCAGCCATCGTGCGCTTTACCAAGACCGAGCGTGATGTCACCACGGGCGACATCGCCAAGGTCCGGCACCTTATCGCCACGATGGCGTACCAGTACGTCGATGTCCCGCTCACCGAAGCTGTCGCCCGGCTGAATCCTCTCGGCTTTCAGGTCACACGCTACGACCTGGCTGCCGACCTGTCGCGCTGACACGGACAAAGACCAGAAGGAACCCTCATGCTCAAAGACTTCCGCAATCCGCAGGTGCTGGCGCTCGTTCTGTGTCTCGCCCTGCCTGCCAGCGCCCTGGCGCTGGAAACGCCTCGGTCTTCAGGACTCGATCACCGAGTGCGCCATGTGAACTACAACGCGGCCAATGTGATCCAGCTCGATGCAGTGATTGGCGTGGCCACACACATCGTGCTGGAACCCGGCGAACGCTATGTCTACCACGTCTTTGGCGACAGCCAGGCCTATGCCTTCACCTACAAGGACAACCACTTGTTCTTCAAACCCACGGCCGACGATGCCAACACCAACCTCATCGTCGTCACCGACCGGCGCGATTACAACTTCAGGCTCACCTACAGCGATAACCGTGAGTCGCCTGCCCTGTACAAGCTCGTGATCCGATATCCGGACGTCGAAGCCAGGCAGCGGAACCGTGCCGCCAGGAAAGCAGCCATCGAGCAGTCCTTGCAAACTGTAGGCACACCCGTCAACTGGCAGGCCTACACCCGCAGCGGCGACACTTCCATCGCCCCGGTACACGCCTGGGATGATGGCCGTCAGACCTGGCTGCAATTTGCGCCCGGCGCTGATATCCCGACTGTCTACCGAGTCACGTCGGACGGCCAGGAAGTCATCACGAATTACCACATGGCAGACCATCGCACCATGGTGCTGCATCGCACTTCTGCGTTATGGCATCTGCGCTTGGGTGAACAGGTTTTGGCCATCCACAACGAAGCCTACGGCACCACGCCCGTGCCATCCCACACAGGGACGGCATCACCTGCAGTGAAACGCAGCGTCAAGGGGACAGCAGACCAGAAACTGCCTGATGTCGCGCCGGTGCCCACCATCCGGATACGTGACGCTACCCGATCAAGGAGCTCCCGATGACGGACAAGAAAAACGGCAAGCCTCAGGCCGCTGCAGGCCCGGGCCGCTCGGACAATCCGGAACGCACCGACCATCTGAGCCACCCCTCCTCCGACCTGGATCGAGAGCCACTGGATCTGGAAACTGCCGGGCGCAGCGCCCCGCGCGGTGCCCGGGCCTTTCTCTGGCTCACCATGCTGATCGCCCTCGCTGTCACCGCCGGCGTACTCATGAAGGCCTGGAGCCGCGAAACAGAGGAAAAGACTGATGCCGGCCTGGAAGCAGACCAGAGCGGTATCACCAACCGACTGAAGGTCCCCAGGGTGGAGCGCCCCGCGCCGCCAGCCGCATCTCCACCGCCCGCGCCCCAGCCGACTCCGGTACCAAGCCACTACATTCCGCCTCCCATGCCGGCCGCACCGCCTCCGGTGAACGAAGTCGCCCAGCGTCGGCTGTCGAGCCCGTTACAGGCGGGTGGCACAGACGGAAGCGGGACGGCAACAGCCCAATCTGGCGACACCGGCGGACCTTACAACGATGCCGGCCCCCTGGCTGACAAGCTGCGCCCGCTGGAGCTTGCGCCTTCAGTGGCGGGCCAGTTGGGAGATCGCAACTTTCTGCTGACGCAAGGCACGATGATCGACTGCACGCTGCAGACGAAGCTGGTCAGTACCCAGGCTGGG
>Ga0182742_1002383_pt1 | contig 20909 bp, 17 predicted proteins | sample eDN5th37CBELigMG_FD_128880 | JGI IMG/M metagenome (GOLD analysis project Ga0182742, IMG submission 128880) | Enriched Miracle-Growth compost microbial communities from Emeryville, California, USA - eDNA 5th pass 37_C BE-Lig MG (version 2)... ... | reverse complement strand
GCAGCGGCTTCCATGCGCCGCCACTTCACCTCCGGGACGGCGGCGAACGATCCCGACGGAGAGTCCCGGGACGTCCGGGTCCGCGTCGGCGAGCCCGCCTGATCGGCACCCTTTCCATTTCGAGCAGGAGATTTCCATGACTGTGATGCTCAGCGAGGAGCAGCGCGAGTTCGGTGCGGCCGTCCGCGAGTTCTGCCGCCGTGAGGTGGGCACCCGCGAACAGCGCGACAAACTCACCGACTGCGGCCGGGAAGGGCACAGCCTCGAGCTGAACCGACGGATCGCCGAACTCGGCTGGGCCGCGATCAACGTCCCCGAAGAGTACGGCGGAGCCGGCGGCAACCACGTCGACCTGTGCGTCCTGCTCGAGGAACTCCACCGCGGCCTGGCCCCGGTCCCGTGGCACGGCACGACCCTCATCACCGCCGGGATCTACACCAAGTTCGCGAGCGAAGAGCTCAAGCGGACGGTGCTGGGCCGGCTCGCCGAGGGTGCGGCGCTGGCGATCGCGATGTCCGAGCCGGAGGCCGGGTCCGACGTCGCAGCACTGTCCTGCCGCGCCGAGCGCACCGCGGACGGCTGGGTGATCAACGGCCAGAAGACGTGGATCACCAACGCGCATCAGGCCGACAGCATCCTGCTGGTCGCCCGCACCGAGCGGGGCGAGAAGAAGCACCACGGGCTCACCATGTTCCACGTGCCGGCCGACACGCCGGGGCTGACGATCAAGGGCATCGACACGCCGGGCGGCACCGAGGTCAACGACCTCTACTTCACCGACTGCGTGCTGCCCGCCGACTCGGTGGTCGGGGAGGTCGGCCAGGGATGGGCCCAGCTCATGCCCGGTCTGGCAACCGAACGGCTGATCCTCGCCGCGCAGATGCTCGGCGTCGCCGAACGCGCCTTCGACGACGCTCTGGCGTTCGTCTCCGAGCGCACCCAGTTCGGCAATCGGGTCGGCTCGTACCAGGCGATCAAGCACCGAATCGCCGATCTCGCCACGGAGATCGAATGCACCCGTCTGCTCGTCTACAGCGTCGCCCACCGCGCCGATGCCGGTGACGATCCGCAGGGCCTGGCCCGCGCGTCGTCCATGGCGAAGCTCAAGGCGACGGAGGTCGCGAAGAACACTGCGCTGGAAGGCATGCAGATGATGGGCGGCTACGGCTACTCCACCGAGTTCGACATGGCGCAGCACGTGCGCGCGGCTCTCGGTGCCACTATCTACGGCGGCACCAACGAGATCCAGCGCGACATCATCGGGAACTCGTTCGGCCTCCGGTAGAGCTCCCCTTTTCCGAACACCGCAGCGGCGGGACGGCCATCGGCCGTCCCGCCGCTGTTTTCCATTTCTGTAGCACGTCAAGGGGAACCGTCACGGCGATCTCACTGTCACGTAACACTCCCGTCATGGGCACCTTGTTTCCTTGTATTCGACACCGATTCCTAGAGTGAAACCATCAGTCGAATCCGAGGAGCCCCCATGACGCTGGAAGCCACCGACACGTCCGTGCTGCGCCTCCCGTCCACGAACGGCCGGTCCCCCGAGACCTCCGGATCCCCCACCCTGACCGAACTCGCCCGCGCGACCGGCACCCGCTTCATCCTCGCCGTCTTCACGACGCTCTCCGGAAAGCCCTGCGCCAAGCTCGTTCCCGTCGAATCCGTCGAGGAGCTCGAGACCGAGGGCGTCGGCTTCGCCGGATACGCCGCCGGCTCGATGGGCCAGGTTCCCAAGGATCCCGACCTCGTCGCCATCCCCGACGCGTCCTCCTTCACCCCGATCCCGTTCGTCCGCCCGGGCCTGGCCCTGGTGCACTGCGACCCGCACGTCGAGGGCAAGCCGTGGCCGTACGCACCGCGCGTGATCCTCAAGTCGGTGCTCGCACGAGCCGCCGAGTTGGGCCTCGAGGTCAACGTGGGTGCCGAGATCGAATACTTCCTCGTCAACAAGGACGAGAACGGGGCGCTGCGCACGGCCGACGCGCTCGACACCTCCCGTCAGCCCTGCTACGACGCCCGCGACGTGACCCGCATGTACGAGCATCTGACGTCGATCTCGGAGGCGATGAACACCCTCGGGTGGGGCAACTACGCCAACGACCACGAGGACGGCAACGGCCAGTTCGAGCAGAACTTCCAGTACGCCGACGCGCTGACCACTGCCGACCGGGTGGTGACCCTGCGCTACCTGATCTCCGTGCTCGCCGAACAACGCGGCATGACCGCCACGTTCATGCCCAAGCCGTTCGCCGACCGCACGGGATCGGGCATGCACATGCACTTGTCCCTGTGGAGCGACGGAGCCTCGGCGTTCCCCGACGCATCCGACCCGCGCGGCCTGGGCCTGTCGAAGACCGCCTACTCCTTCATCGCCGGGATCCTCGAGCACGCCTGCGCCCTGCAGGGTGTCATCGCCCCGACGGTCAACTCCTACAAGCGCACCGGCGCGACCAGCACCTCCTCCGGCGCGACCTGGTCGCCGCGATATGCGACCTACGGCGGCAACGACCGCACGCACTACCTGCGCGTCCCCGACCACAACCGCGTCGAACTGCGCGGCGGTGACGGCTCCGCGAACCCGTATCTCGCGACAGCCGCAACCGTCGCCGCCGGCCTCGACGGCATCGAGCGCAACCTCGACCCGGGCACTCCGGGTGTCGGCGGCTCCACCGACACGCTGCCGATGACGCTCCTGCACGCAATGGACGCACTCGAGGCCGACCCGGTCGTCGCCGGCGCCCTCGACGCGGCCGGCGCGAAGGTCTCCGACTACTTCGCCTCCCTCAAGCGCGAGGAGTTCTTCCACTGGCACAACACCGTGACCCCGTGGGAGATCGACAGCTACCTGACCGCCTTCTGAAAACCCTTCGGCTTCTTCCGGATCCATTCAACAGACCATCGAACAGGAGAGACGACCATGTGCGGAATCGTCGGACTTCATCTGCGGGACGCCTCGCTCGAACCCCGGTTGGGCAGCCTGCTGACCGGCATGCTCGGGCAGATGGTGGACCGCGGACCGGATTCGGCGGGCGTCGCCGTCTACGGCAACCCGGCCTTCTCCCCCGCCGGCGAATCGTCGGTCTCGGTGCTCGATGCGCCCTCGGATCTCGCCGCGACGGTCGGCAACGCACTGGGCGTGACCGTCGGTGCGCTCGACCTCGCACCCACCACCGTGCTGCACGCCCCCGTCCCAGCGGCCCTGCTCGCCGACACCGTCCGCACCGTGGCCCCCACGGCGACCGTCATCGGCTTCGGTGACGACGTGACCGTGCTCAAGGGAACGGGTGACCCGCGCGTCCTCGCCGAGAACTTCGGTCTGCCGGCCGCGTCCGGCTGGCAGGGTGTGGGCCACACCCGCATGGCCACCGAATCCGCCGTCACCGCAGCGGGATCCCACCCCTTCGCCGTGGGTCCGGACCAGTGCCTCGTCCACAACGGATCGTTCTCCAACCACCTGTCGATCAAGCGCGAACTCGAGGACGAGGGCGTGGTGTTCGACAGCCGGAACGACACCGAGGTCGGCGCGCGCTTCGTCGCGAAGCACCTGGCGGAGGGTGCGGATCTCGAGAAGGCGCTGCGCCTGCTCGGCGAACGCTTCGACGGGTTCTACACCCTGCTCGTCTCCACCTCCGATTCCTTCGCCGTGGTCCGCGATCCGATCGCCTGCAAGCCCGCGATCGTCGCCGAATGCGACGCCTACGTCGCCATGGCCTCGGAATTCCGCGCTCTCGCAGGACTTCCCGGCATCGCCGACGCCCGCATCTTCGAACCCGAGCCGGACCGGGTCTACGTGTGGCAACGCTGACCGACTCAGTTACCCCCGACTCCGCCGTCCCGACCTCGCCCCCGGAGGCAACCATGACCACCGACACCCTGCTCCCCACCGCCACCTACGACCTGACGGTGACCACCACCCGCGAACTCAACGCCGCACTGCACGCGACGGAGGCCCCGGCCTCGATCGAGGTCGTGAACCCGCAGGGCGCCCACGCGCTCGCGTGCGGACTGAACCGTCCGATCGACATCCGCATCGACGGCCACGTCGGCTACTACGCGGCCGGGATGAACCAGCACGCGAACGTGACCATCGACGGCAACGCCGGCGTCGGAGTCGCCGAGAACATGATGTCCGGCACCGTGCGCGTCACCGGCGACGCGTCGCAGTCCGCCGGCGCGACCGCCCACGGCGGCCTGCTGGTGATCGAAGGCAACGCCGCCGCCCGTTGCGGCATTTCGATGAAGGGCGTCGACATCGTCGTCGGCGGCGACATCGGGCACATGAGCGCCTTCATGGGACAGGCCGGTCGCCTCGTCGTCCTCGGCGATGCCGGTGAGGCCCTGGGTGATTCGCTGTACGAGGTGCGGATCTACGTGCGGGGCAGCGTCGCCTCGCTCGGAGCGGACTGCGTCAAGAAGGAGATGCGCCCCGAGCACATCGCCGAACTGCAGGAACTGCTCGACGCGGCCGGCTTCGATGCCGACCCGGCCGAATTCACCCGTTACGGCTCCGCCCGGCAGCTCTACCACTTCCACGTCGACAACGCCTCGGCGTACTGACAGCCCGACGTACTTTTGCCCCGCTCGACCCCGAGGAGACTTCCATGACCTTCCAGCCCGGACTGCGTGAGTCGGCCACCTTCGACCGCAACGTCATCCACGAGATCCAGCGCGCCGCCGCGACCGGCATCTACGACATCCGCGGCTGGGGTGCCAAGCGCAAGGTCCCCCACTTCGACGACCTGCTCTTCCTCGGCGCGTCGATGTCGCGTTACCCGCTCGAGGGTTACCGCGAGAAGTGCGAGACCGACGTCGTCCTCGGCGACCGCAACGCGAAATACCCCCTGCACCTGGATATTCCGGTGACCATCGCCGGCATGAGCTTCGGCGCCCTCTCCGGCCGCGCGAAGGAAGCTCTCGGACGTGGCGCCAGCGAGGTCGGCACGTCCACCACCACCGGCGACGGCGGCATGACCCCGGAGGAACGCGGACAGTCCAAGCACCTGGTCTACCAGTACCTGCCCTCGCGGTACGGAATGAACCCCGACGACCTGCGCAAGGCCGACGCGATCGAGGTCGTGCTCGGGCAGGGCGCCAAGCCCGGCGGCGGCGGCATGCTGCTCGGACAGAAGATCACCGAGCGGGTCGCGGGGATGCGTACCCTGCCGGTGGGTATCGATCAGCGCAGCGCGTGCCGGCACCCCGACTGGACCGGCCCGGACGACCTCGCGATCAAGATCCTCGAACTGCGGGAGATCACCGGCTGGGAGAAGCCGATCTACGTCAAGGTCGGCGCGACCCGCACCTACTACGACGTCAAGCTCGCCGTGAAGGCCGGCGCCGACGTCGTCGTGGTCGACGGCATGCAGGGTGGCACCGCAGCCACCCAGGACGTCTTCATCGAGCACGTCGGCATCCCGACCCTGGCCGCACTCCCCCAGGCCGTGCAGGCCCTCCAGGAGATGGGTGTGCACCGCACCCCCGGCGGCGTGCAGCTGATCGTCTCCGGCGGCATCCGCTCGGGCGCCGACGTCGCCAAGGCGATGGCCCTGGGCGCCGACGCCGTCGCCATCGGCACGGCCGCCCTGATCGCCCTCGGCGACAACGACCCGAAGTACCAGGCCGAGTACGAGAAGCTGGGCTCGGCCGCGGGCTTCTACGACGACTTCCAGGACGGCAAGGATCCCGCCGGCATCACCACCCAGGATCCCGAGCTGCAGGCCCGCTTCGATCCGGTCGAGGGTGGTCGCCGGCTCGCGAACTACCTGCGGGTGCTCACCATGGAGGCACAGACGATTGCCCGGGCGTGCGGCAAGTCGCACCTGCGCAATCTCGAACCGCAGGATCTCGTCGCCGTCACGATGGAAGCCGCCGCCATGGCTCGGGTCCCCCTGGCCGGCACCGACTGGATCCCCGGCCGCAGCAGCTTCTGACCCCGTGACGACCCCCGCAGCCCTGCTCGACGACCTCCGGGACTGGCAGGCACAGGCCGTCTGCCGGTCCCGGGACGTCGACTTCTTCGACGACACACCCGAGGCCGTCGCCCGCGCCAAGTCCGTCTGCGCCTCCTGCCCCGTGCTGGAACCGTGCCGCGACCACGCGGCACTGGCCGGGGAGACGCACGGGGTCTGGGGCGGGTTGACACCCACGGAACTGATTCGTCACCGGTGGCTCGCCCGCGCACGACACGAACGGGTCTGCCACAGCCGATTCTCGAGAGGACACGACAGATGACCGCCTTCGACTCGCTCTGGGCATCGATCCTGGACGTCGGCAAGCATCCGACGACCGGGGGCTACCGCCGATTCGCTTGGAGCGACGCCGATCTCACCCTTCGGGAGTGGTTCCGCGGCTGCGCCGCCGAGCGCGGCATGGATGTCGAGGAGGACCGCAACGGCAATCTCTGGGCCTGGTGGCTCCCCGAGGGCTGGGTGGGTGATCCGACCGGCGCATTCGTCACCGGCTCGCACCTGGACTCCGTGCCCGACGGTGGCGCGTTCGACGGGCCTCTCGGCGTGGTGTCCGCCTTCACCGCGGTGGACGTTGTCCGCGAACGCGGCATCGTCCCGACCGTCCCGATCGCGATCACCGCGTTCTCCGACGAGGAAGGAGCCCGCTTCGGCGTCGCGTGTGTCGGCAGTCAGCTCACCACCGGGGCGCTCGCTCCGCAGCGCGCGCTCGGTCTGCGAGATCGCGACGGAATCACCCTGGCCGAGGCCATGACCCGCGCCGGCCGGGTGCCCGAGCACATCGGCGCCGACCCGACCCTCGTCGATCGGGTCGGGGTGTACGTCGAACTGCACGTCGAACAGGGCCGGGCCCTCGATCTTGTGGACGCGCCGGTCGCGGTGGCGTCGTCGATCTGGCCGCACGGCCGCTGGCAGTTCACCTTCACCGGCGAGGCCAACCACGCCGGTGCCACTCGACTGGTGGACCGCCACGACCCGATGCTGGCGTACGCATCGTCGGTGCACAGTGCCCGGTCGTGTGCCGCGTCGGCCGGCGCGGTCGCCACCTTCGGCAAGATCGAGGTCTTGCCCAACGGCGCCAACGCGATCCCCTCGGAGATCAAGGCCTGGCTCGATGCTCGTGCGGCGGACGAGGAGACCCTGACGAAACTGGTAGCCGACATCGAGGCCGAGGCCCGCCGGCACTGCCTGCCCGACGAGATCGGACTCGACGTCTTCGCCGAATCCATCACCCCGATCGTCGAGTTCCCCGTCGGCCCCCGCGAACGGCTGCGGCGAGCGTTGTCCCACCTCAGCGACATCCCGGTGCTCCCGACCCAGGCAGGACACGACGCCGGCATCCTGTCCGAGAAGGTCCCCACCGCAATGCTGTTCGTGCGCAATCCCACCGGGGTGTCGCACTCCCCGCACGAGTTCGCCGAGCCCGACGACTGCAACATCGGGGCGCAGGCCCTGGCCGACATCATGGCCGACTGGACGGCGGGCAGCTAGATGGCGGTCCAGGTGGTCCGGGCCGGCGACCGACGCCGGGTGCCCTGGCGCAACGGCGCCGGGACGACCGAGGAGATCGCCACCGGCCCCTGCGGCGGTGACGGCCGGCCCCTGTGGCGCCTCAGCCTGGCGGATCTGGGGGCCGACCCGAGCGAGTTCTCCGCCTTCCCCGGCATCGACCGCATCTTCACCGTCATCGGTGAGCACGGCGTCGGCCTCGATACGGGACGCGGACCGGACTCGGTGGATCCGTGGCACCCACACCCGTTCGCCGGGGAGGATGCACCCCGCTGCGAACCGCAGGGGACCACCCGCGCGTTCAACGTCATGACCGATCGCGGGGGTGCCACCGCCACCGTCACGTACCTGTCGCTCGACACCGAGTTCGTCACCCGCCCCGACGGAATCACCGCCCTGTACGTGCGGTCGGGCACTGTCCACGCGGCCACCGAGTGCGCCGCGACCGGCGACTGCATCCTGATCCGCGACGAGGCGATCACGATGCGAGGCACCTCCGCCACCGGACTGCTGGTGCACATTCGTCCGACCGCCCCGTTCCTCCCGTAGAACCGATCTCTCCCCCTCGACATCGACTCCCCCACGGACCTCCCGATTCCGGAGGCCGTCCGAACAAAGGATCCTCAGGTGACGGACACGACCAAGTTCCTGATCGTCGGTGGCGGCCTCGAAGGCCTGGCCATCGCCTACTCCCTCGCCGACCGCGGCGAGACCGACGTCCTGGTGCTGGAACGGGACACCCTCTGCTCGGGCATGACCGGCAAGTCCAGCGGCGTCGTCCGGTGCCACTACGGCACGCCGTCCCTGGCGGCGATGTCCTGGTACGGCGTCGACATCTTCACCCGCGCGACCGAGATCTTCGGTGACGACATGGCCTTCCGCCAGTGCGGCTACGTCGTCGGGGTCGCGGAGAACAACGTCAAGCCGCTCGAGGCGAACATCGAGATGATGCAGGGCCTCGGCATCGCCACCGAACTCATCGCGCACGACAAGATGGCGGAGCTGTGGCCTGGCCTGAACCTCGACGACTTCGCGCTCTTCGCCTACGAACCGCTCGGCGGCCGGGGTGAGGCCTACATGGCCGGAATGGCGTTCGGGGCGACGGCACGTCGCATGGGCGTGAAGATCCGCCAGAGCACCCCGGTGGTGTCGCTGCTGCAGAACGCCGCCGGCCGGGTCTACGGCGTCACGCTCGCCGACGGGTCCGAGGTGCATGCCGAGCAGGTCATCGTCGCCGCGGGCCCCTGGACGCCGGCGCTCGTCGCCGGAGTAGGCGTCGACATCGACGTCAAGGCACAGCGCGCCCAGCTGGTCCTCGTCGATCAGGGCGTCCCGACCCCGGAGGTCCCCGTGCTGTCGGATCTGGCGGGCCTGCAGTACATCTGCCGCGAGCCGAACGGCGAACTGCTGGTCGGCAACTCCGATCATCAGGCACCGGAGTACATCGATCCCGACAAGTACGTCAATCGCGCCGACGACTCGACGATCGAGAAGAACATCATGAAGCTCGGCAACCGCCTGCCCGACATGCCGGATCCCCGGATCACCAGCTCGTACGTCGGCGCCTACGACGTCACCGAGGACTACAACCCCGTCATCGGCCCCGCGCCGGTGGAAGGCCTGTTCCTGGCGACCGGTTTCTCCGGGCACGGTTTCAAGATCTCCCCCGCCGTGGGCAAGCTGGTCGCCGACCTGCTCATCGACGGCAGGACCGACCTGCCGAACCTGAACCCGGACGATTTCCGATTCTCACGCTTCGAGGAGGGCGACCTGCTCCTGAGCCTCAACCCGTACGAAGGCGCCGGTGAGATGCGCTGATCTCGGCACCTCCGGCCGTCCCCGTGCCCTCCGCGGCTGCGATCGCAGCCGCGGAGGGCTTGCCCGTCACCGAATTGCCCACCGCGAGAGGGTGTCCACTACCGGTGAACAAACGCTACGCTGCTGACATGGCCAGCCCCGAGCGCCCCGTCCTCTACGACGATTCCGGACGCGAAGTCCCCCGCGGCACCCCCACGGGTGTGGACCTCGAGCGGGCGATAGCCCACCAGGTGCGGTCGTTGCGCCTGGCCAGCGGGCTGTCCGTCGGGGACATGGCCGCCAAGGTGGGGATCTCCAAGGCGATGCTCTCGAAGATCGAGAACGCGCAGACGTCGTGCAGCCTGTCGACCCTCGCCCGGCTCGCGGCCGGCCTCGACGTTCCCGTCACGTCCCTGTTCCGCGGTGCCGACACCCGCCGTGAGGCCGTGTTCACGAAGAACGGCAACGGCGCCGAGATCGTCGGCCGCGGTACGCGCGTCGGCCACCACTACGAGTTGCTCGGTGCACTGCGCGGACAGCACAAGCGGCTCGAACCGGTGCTCGTCACCCTCACCGACGCCAGCGACGTCTTCCCCCTCTTCCAGCATCCCGGCACCGAACTGCTGTACATGCTCGAGGGCGAGATGGTGTACGGCCACGGCGATTCCGAGTACCGCCTGCAACCCGGTGACGCGCTGCTGCTCGACGGCGAGGGCCTGCACGGACCGAACGAGCTGGTGACGCTGCCGATCCGCTTCCTCGCGGTCACCGCGTACCCCGACAACCACCAGGGGTAGAGCGCCGTTCAGTCCAGGAACAGGTCGAGCTGGAGCTCGCCGTCGCCGGCCCGGTACTTGTCGAGGTCGGTGATACCGGCCGCGGCGAGCACCTCGTCGTCGATGTAGAAGTTGCCGGTCGCCTCCGTGCTCGGTGACGTGAGCACCAGATACGCTGCATCCGCGTAGATCCCCGGTGTCCGAGACGAATTCACCATCTGTTCGCCGCCGAGCAGGTTGCGCACCGCGGCGGTCGCGATGGTGGTGCGCGGCCACAGCGAGTTCACGGCGATGCCGTCGCCCTTCAGTTCCTCGGCGAGTCCGAGCGTGGTCAGACTCATGCCGTACTTCGCGATGGTGTACGCGAGCGCACCGCCCGCCCATTTGGGATTCAGGTTCAGCGGCGGCGACAGCGTCAGGATGTGCGGATTGCGCCCCGCGCTCGCGGATTGCCGCAGCGACGGGATCGCCAGCTTCGAGAGCAGGAACGTGCCGCGACAGTTGATGTCCTGCATGAGGTCGTACTTCTTCATGGAGATCCGGTCGGTCGGCGACAGGTCGATCGCGGACGCGTTGTTCACCACGATGTCGATTCCGCCGAACTGTTCGACGGTCCGGCGCACGGCCTCGGCGACCGCCTCGTCGTTGCGTATGTCCCCCACGAAGGGCAGTACCTGTCCGCCCGCCTCCTCGAGTTCGGCGGCCGCGGTGTAGATGGTGCCCGGCAGTTTCGGGTTCGGTGTGTCGGTCTTGGCGATCAGCGTGATGTTCGCGCCGTCCTGCGCCGCGCGGAGCGCGATCGCGAGGCCGATGCCCCGGCTGCCGCCCGACATGATCATGGTCTTTCCGGCCAGTGGCTTCGCGTCCGGTGTGCTCATGTGGGCTCCTCGTCGACTGCCGTCAGATTATGCCCGTCCGTTCACTGCCGTGTGCCCGGAACGCGCGGGTTCCCTCCTGCCACGGCAGCGGCAGGAGGGAACCCGTCAGCGTTTCACTTCACGGTCGGAACGATCACCTCCCGGTCCGACGCGAATTCCTCCGGACGCATCTTGGACGGCGAGCCGACTCCGAAACTGTCCATGACGTAGGCGGTTTCGCCGTGCACCGGGACATCGATGCCGGTGATCTCGGTTTCCTTGTCGACGCGCAGGCCGATGGTCTTGTCGATGGCCTTGGCGATCAGCCAGGTCACCGCGAAGCTGTAGCCGAACACCGCGGCCATGGCCAGGAGCTGACGGCCCAGCAGGTCGATGCCACCGCCGAAGAACAGCCCGTCGACACCGGCCGGAGCCGCCGCAGTGGCCACGAACGCGATGAGCAGGGTGCCGACGACACCGCCCATGAGGTGGATGGCGACGACGTCGAGCGAGTCGTCGTACCCGAGCTTGAACTTCAGGCTCACGGTCAGGAAGCACACTCCGCCGGCGGCGAACCCGATGAGCAGCGCACCGAGCGGGGAGACGAGGCTCGCGGCGGGGGTGATGCCGACGAGCGCGGCGATCATGCCGGACACCGCACCGAGCGTCGTGGCGTGCTTCTCCCGGATGCGTTCGACGAGCAGCCAGCCGAGGAGGCCCGCCACGGCGGCGATCATCGTGTTCAGCACGACCACGCCCGCGGTGTGGTTGGCACCGCCCGCGGAACCACCGTTGAACCCGAACCAGCCGAACATCAGGATGCCACCGCCGAGCACCACGAGGGGCAGGCTGTGCGGTCGCGGGACGTGCGGGAACCCGCGGCGCTTCCCCAGCGCGATCGCGAGTGCCAGCGCGGCGACGCCGGCGTTCATGTGCACGGCGGTGCCGCCGGCGAAGTCCTGCGCGTCGAGCACGTTGGCGATCCATCCACCCTTGGTGCCGGCGTCCTCGTCGTCGAATGCGAACACCCAGTGCGCAACCGGGAAGTACACCAGCACGACCCAGATCCCGGAGAAGATCATCCACGCGGAGAACTTCATGCGGTCGGCCACACCGCCGGCGATGATCGCGACGGTGATGCCCGCGAAGAGCAGATGGAAGGCCGCGGTCAGTGCGGCCGGCATTCCCCCTACGGGGTCCGGTTCGAGCAGCGACGTGAGGCCGATGTCGGTGAAGGGGTTACCGATGAGCCCGAGGCCGCCGACGCTGTCGCCGAGCACCGCAGCAGGGCCGAAGAACACCCACACCACCCCGGCGACGGCGAAGCCCCCGAGAACCATCATGATCATGTTGAGCGCGCTCTTGACCCCGAGCATGCCGCCGTAGAACAGCGCGAGTCCCGGAACCATGAGGGCGACCGCCGTGAATGCCGCGAGAACCCAGGCAGTGTCGGCGGCAGCGATTGCCTCTTCCATACGTGTCCACCTTGTTCAGTCCTGAGGGCGAAATCCCTCGACCACCTACCGGCGACTGTCTTATGTCGTTCATCACCGTTCCCCGAGAGTGAACGGTCCGTGTAAAGCACGGCCGCGCTCGCGGTGAACTTCTCGTTAAGCACCCGAGTGGCCGAGGCAACATAACCCGGGTCACTATGGACTCATGACCAAACGTGCACCCGTGGACGACATCGACGAATCGACGCTCGAGATCACGGAAGCAAAGGACCACGCCGCCGGAGTGCCGGCAGTGCTGGTGTCGCTGCAGCGCGCGTACGCGCAGATGGGGGCGGCCCGCACCGTCTCGACCCTGGCCCGCCTGAACCAGCGCCACGGATTCGACTGCCCCGGCTGCGCCTGGCCCGAGACACCCGGACACCGCAAGCCCGCCGAGTTCTGCGAGAACGGCGCGAAAGCGGTCGCCGAGGAAGCCACCCTGCGGACGGTGACCCCGGAGTTCTTCGCGCAGCACTCCGTCGACGACCTGGCCGGAAAGACCGACTACTGGCTCGGTCAGCAGGGCCGGATCACCCATCCGATGGTGCTGTGGGCCGGTGGCAGCCACTACGAGCCGATCTCCTGGGACGCCGCGTTCGAGCTGATCGCCGACGAACTGCGCGCCCTCCCCTCGCCCGACGACGCCGTGTTCTACACTTCGGGCCGCACCAGCAACGAGGCCGCGTTCCTCTACCAGTTGCTCATCCGCAGCTACGGCACCAACAACATGCCGGACTGTTCGAACATGTGCCACGAATCGTCCGGCAGCGCGCTCATCGATGCGATCGGCATCGGCAAGGGCTCGGTGTCGGTGCCCGACCTCGAGCAGGCCGATCTGATCCTCATCGCGGGACAGAATCCCGGGACCAACCATCCGCGGATGCTGTCGACGCTCGAGAAGGCCAAGCACAACGGCGCGAAGATCATCGCGATCAACCCGCTGCCGGAAGCCGGCCTGCGCCGGTTCAAGGATCCGCAGAAGGTCAACGGCGTGCTCGGTCACGGCGTCGACATCGCCGACGAGTTCCTGCAGATCCGGCTCGGCGGCGACATGGCACTGTTCCAGGGCCTGGGCCGGCTGCTGCTCGAGGCCGAGGACGCCGCGCCCGGCACCGTCGTCGACCGCGCGTTCGTCGATCAGCACTGCGCCGGATTCGACGAGTACGAAAAGCACATCCGCGCAGTCGACCTCGATGTCGTCCTGGAGGCCACCGGCCTGACCGAGCAGCAGCTGCGGGACACCGCGGCGGATCTCATCGCGTCGAAGGGCACGGTGATCTGCTGGGCGATGGGCCTGACCCAGCACACCCACGCGGTCGCGACGATCGGCGAAGCCGTGAACCTGCTGCTCGTGCGCGGCATGATCGGCAAGCCCGGCGCCGGGGTGTGTCCGGTGCGCGGGCATTCGAACGTGCAGGGCGACCGCACCATGGGCATCTGGGAGAAGATGCCCGAGTGGTTCCTGGCGGCGCTCGACACCGAGTTCGGGATCACCAGCCCCCGCCGGCACGGCTACGATACGGTCGAGGCGATCCGGGCGATGCGCGACGGCCGCGCCTCGTTCTTCATGGGGATGGGCGGCAACTTCGTCTCGGCGACCCCGGACACCGCGGCCACCGAGGCCGCGTTGCGCAACTGCACGATGACGGTCCAGGTGTCGACCAAGCTCAATCGCAGCCACGTCGTGCACGGTCGCACCGCGCTGATCCTCCCGACTCTCGGCCGCACCGATCTCGATGTGCAGGCGAGCGGCAAACAGATGGTGTCGGTGGAAGATTCGATGTCGATGGTGCACCTGTCGCGCGGTCGGCTGCATCCGGTCTCCGAGCATCTGCGCAGCGAGGTCGCGATCGTCTGTGGTCTCGCCCGGGCACTGTTCGGGCCGGATCATCAGGTGCGCTGGACGGCATTCGAGGGCAACTACGACCTGATCCGCGATTCGATCGCGCGGGTCGTGCCCGGGTGCGAGGACTACAACACCCGGGTGCGCCGGCCGGACGGCTTCCAGCTACCGCATCCGCCGCGTGACGCGCGCGAATTCACCACGAGCACAGGCAAAGCCAACTTCTCGGTGAACCCGCTCGAGTGGGTGCCGACGCCTCCCGGCCGGGTGATCCTGCAGACCCTGCGCAGCCACGACCAGTACAACACCACCATCTACGGTCTCGACGACCGCTATCGCGGTGTCAGCAACGGACGCAAGGTGATCTTCCTGCACCCGGAGGACATCGTCGAACTCGGCTTCGCCGACGGGGATCTCGTGGATCTGGTGTCGGAGTGGACCGCGGCGGACGGGACCGTCGAGGAGCGTCGCGTCCACGACTTCCGCATCGTGCCGTACAGCACACCGAGGGGCAACGCGGCCGCCTACTACCCCGAGACGAATCCGCTCGTTCCGCTCGATCACGTCGCAGCAAAGTCGAACACCCCTGTGTCCAAGGCGATCACGGTTCGGCTGGAGAAGTCGGGGTCGGTCTGATGGGACGCGTCACGGCACGGCGACCGGTCCTGCGGATCACCCCCGAGGGAAATGTCCGCCGGCCCGACACCCTGGCCGTCGAGGAACCCCTCGAGATCAGGCTCGCGGGACGGTCGCTGACGGTCACGATGCGCACACCCGGCCACGACGTCGAACTCGCGCACGGTTTCCTGCTCGCCGAAGGCATCATCGGCAGCCGCGACGACGTCGTCGCGGTGCGGTACTGCAACGGTGTCGACGACACCGGCGCCAACACGTACAACGTGCTCGACGTCGCGCTCGCCGACGGCGTCGCCGTCGAGGAGGGCGCCGGCACCCGGAACTTCCTGACGTCCTCGGCATGCGGGGTGTGCGGGAAGGAGTCGCTGGATCAGGTCCGCACCCGCACCCGGTTCCCGCTCGCGACCGACAGGCCCGCGGTCACCGCCGACGCACTGGCGTCGATGCCCGACGCGCTGCGTAGGCGACAGAAGATCTTCGACACCACCGGTGGACTGCACGCTGCCGGACTGTTCACCCCGGACGGGGTGCTGCTCGCGGTCCGGGAGGACGTCGGCAGGCACAACGCCGTCGACAAGGTGCTCGGCTGGGCGTTGATCGAGGATCGGGTCCCGCTCGCGGAGACGGTGCTCATCGTCAGCGGCCGCGCGTCGTTCGAACTCGCCCAGAAGGCCGTGATGGCGGGGGCCCCGATGCTCGGGGCGGTGTCCGCGCCGTCGTCGCTGGCGGTGGACCTCGCGGCCGACGCCGGTCTGACGCTCGTCGGATTCCTGCGCGGCGGATCCATGAACGTCTACACCGGCGCCGATCGCATCAAGGCCGGCGGCTGACCCCGACGGTCGGCGGTTGGCAGTCGGCGGCGACGGGTCGGCGACGGCAGCCGCGTCACCCCCCGTCTTTTCCGAGCGAATGTATCGTTCGCTCGATCCAAGGAGACGAGCGGTACATTCGCTCGGAAGCAGGGGGCGCTCGGAAGCAGGGGCGGTCAGCTCCGGCGCGGGCGCGGGACGGTCTTGTCGACGAACAACGCTTCGACCGACACGCACACCGTGCCGTCCGCGGTCCTGATGTCACCGACCGTGTTGATCTTCGCGCCGTCCTGGGACATCAACCGGCCGCGGACGGTGAGCGGCACGAACAGTGGGGTCGGGCGGTGGTACCGCACGTTGAGCTGGGCCGTCGCGCCGCTGCGCCCGGCCCACGCGTTCGCGACCCCGAGGGTGTGATCGAGCAGCAGCGCGGACACACCGCCGTGCACGTGCCCGGGCGGGCCCTGGTACGGCAGCGTCAACGTCACGACGCCCTCGACCGAGCCGTCGTCGCGACCGGTCAGGACCAGCGGCGGGGCCACCGCGTTCTCCGGTCCGGCGACGGGGTCGTGCCGGGTGACGCCCTCCCCGTTCCACATGTCGACCAGGCGTTCCTCGACCTCGGGTGCATGCTCCTCGAGGTGCTCGGCGATGCTGTTCAGTTCTTCGGCGACGCGTTCGAGGTTGGCGTTGCCGCGATCGGTGCGCAGCAGCGCGTTCACGACCCGGCGGGCCGCGGCGGTCGCGCGGTCGACGGGGGTGTCCTGCGGCGCCGACGTCAGGACCGTGCCGTCGGGCGCCTTCCCGACGATGGGGTGTGTATCCGGATCGACCTTCATCGGACCTCCGTGGTTGCGTGGGTGAACACGTGCCGACCGCCCCCTCGGGGGCGTGCTCACTTTCCGGGTTCGGGATCGCGCGGCAGACCGAGGAGCCGCTCACCGATGATGTTCAGCTGGACGTTGGTCGTTCCTCCGGCGATGGACAGGCACTGCGCATTGAGGAACATCTGCGTCGGGGACCGACGGTCCTGCCCGCCGAGCAGTGCCGTGGGGCCGATCCATTCCATCGCGACCTCCCACACCTGCTGGATGTGCTCGACGCCGAGCAGTTTCGCGATCGACGACTCCGCGCCGGGCTGCGCGCCGGTCAGCGAACGCAGCGTCGACCGCAGTGCCATGAGGCCACCGATCTGCGCGTCGCACAGCATCTTGCCCAGGACCGTCAGCTGTTCGTCGTCGAGTCCACCTGGGACGTTCTCCGCCAGGGACAGCAGGGTTTCGCCACCCGCTCCGAGCGACGAGTCGTTCGACAGCGACACCCGCTCGTTGGCGAGTGTGGTGCGAGCGAGTTTCCAGCCGTCGCCAGGCTTGCCGACGAGGCATTCGTCGGGAACGAAGACGTCGTCGAGGAACACCTCGTTGAACAGCGCTTCACCGGTGATCTCCCGCAGCGGACGGATATCGAGACCCTCGGAGTTCTTGATGTCGATCAGGAAGTACGACAGGCCCTGGTGCTTGGCCGCACCGGAGTCGGTGCGCGCCAGACAGATTCCCCAGTCCGCGACGCGGGCCATCGACGTCCACACCTTCTGGCCCTGCAGTTTCCAGCCCCCGTCGACCTTCGTGGCCTTGGTGGACAGCCCGGCGAGGTCGGAGCCGGCACCGGGCTCGGAGAACAGCTGGCACCACACGATGTCACCGCGCAACGACGCCGGAACGAAGCGCCGCAGCTGCTCGTTGCTGCCGTGCGCGATGAGCGTGGGCACCACCCAGTTCCCGATGATCATGTCGTGCGGTTCGAGCTCCGCGGACCGCAGTTCCTCGGCGATCACGAGCTGGGTGACGGCATCGGCGCCCTTGCCCCACGGCGCGGGCAGATGCGGTGCGGTATAGCCCTTCTCGGCGAGGTACCTCGTCCGATCGGCACCCTCGAGATCGACGGCCGGTGCGAGTTCGGCACGGACGTCGGCGCGGATCTGCTCGGCTTCGGCGGGCAGGTCGACACCGAGGACGCGGCGGGCGCCGCCGAGGGTGAGCGTCGCGACCCGGCGCTTCCAGGATGCGGTGGAGCCCGACAGGATCCGCAGCGACTGCGCGCGCCGGAGATACAGGTGCGCGTCGTGCTCCCACGTGTAGCCGATGCCGCCGAGGATCTGGATGCAGTCCTTGGTGACCTGGAACGCGGTCTCGGGCGCGACCGCCGCGGCCGCCGCGGCGGCGAGCGACGCCTCGTCGGCCGGGATGTCCTCGCCCTGCGCCCGCGCGGCGTCCCACGCGGTGACGCGGGCCTGCTCGGTGAGGCTCAGCATGCGGGCCGTCTTGTGCTTGACGCCCTGGAACTGGCCGATGACCCGCCCGAACTGCTGACGCACGCGGGCGTAGTCTGCGGCGGTCGTGGTGGCCCAGTCGGCCAGGCCGGCCGCCTCGGCCGCAAAGAGGGTGGCGGCGAGATCGAGGACCCGCTGCGCGTCGAGCGTCAGCAGGTCGCCGGCAGCGAGAACCACGCCGTCGACGGTGATCTCGGCGTTGCGCCGGACCACGTCGTGGCTGGGCAGGTCGGTGACGTCGAGACGGTCGCGATGCAGGGTGACGAAGGCGAGTTCGCCCGCGTCGTCGGCGGCGAGCAGGAACACGTCGCCGACCTGACCGCCGAGCACATAGCCCGAGGTACCGGACAGGGTGGCGGTGCCGCCGTCGCGGGTGATGCGCAGACCGCCGGGTTGCAGGGACACCGCGCCGGACAGCGAGCCGTCGGCCAGCCCCGCGAGTTCGCCGGTACGACCGGCGGCATGCAGGACGGCGGAGACGATCACGGTGGGCAAGAACGGGCCGGGCACCATCGCTCGACCGAGTTCCTCTGCGACGATTGCGGTTTCGAGGAGGGTGAACCCGGCGCCACCGACCTCTTCCGGCAGGTGCAGTCCGAGCATGCCGAGTTCGGCGAGCGAACCCCAGTACTGCGGTCGCGTCTCGGTCTTGGCCTCGACGGCGTCGCGGATCACCGCGGGGGTCGCGTGGCGCGCAGCCCATCCGCGCACGGAATCGCGGAGTTCGCGGTCCTCGTCACTCAGTCCGATGGTCATGAACGGGTCCTTAGGTCGGAAGCTCGGGAAAGTTTCGCCACCCCTCCGCCTTTCCGAGCGAATGTACCGTTCGCTCGATCCAAGGAGACGAACGATACATTCGCTCGGATAGGGGCGGGGGATTCGGCGGGTGGGTGGTGCACAGCCGGGGTGGCGCGGGTACAGGTGGAACGGTCTAGATGCGCTCGATGATCGTGGCGGTGGACAGCGCCCCGCCCGCGCACATGGTGATCAACGCGGTGGAACGATCCGAGCGTTCGAGTTCGTGCAGGGCGCTGGTGATCAGCCGGGCACCGGTGGAACCGACCGGATGTCCCAGCGCGATCGCGCCGCCGTTGACGTTGACCTTGCTCATGTCGGCATCGAGAACCTGCGCCCACGACAGGACGACCGACGCGAACGCCTCGTTGATCTCGACGATGTCGATGTCCGACAGCGACATTCCGGTGCGTTCGAGGACGTCCCGGGTGGAGTCGATCGGGCCGTCGAGATGGAAGTACGGGTCGGAGCCGACGAGGGTGGACGCGAGGATCCGGGCTCGCGGGCGCAGGCCTGCCGCGCGCGCCTTGTCCTCGTTCATGAGCATCACCGCGGCCGCGCCGTCGCTGATCTGGGACGAGTTGCCGGCGGTGTGGATTCCGCCGTCCATCACCGGTTTCAGGCCGGCCAGCGCCTCCGCGGTGGTGTCCCGGAGGCCGCCGTCGGTGGTGACGGTCGCGACCTCCCCGGTGGGTTCGCCGTCCTTGGTGACGACGGGCGCGACCACCGGGACGATCTCACGGTCGAAGCGGCCTTCGCTCCACGCCAGCGCTGCGCGTCGCTGCGATTCCAGCCCGAACGCGTCGACGTCGGCGCGGGTGATCCCCCGGTGGGCGGCGATCCGTTCGGCGGAGGTGAACTGGTCGCCCATGTCGACGGTCCAGTCGTCCGGGTAGGGATTGCCGGTGCCGGGTGTGTTGGCCTGGCCGAGGAATACGCGGCTCATCACCTCGACGCCGCAGCCGATTCCGGCGTCGATCTGCCCGGACGCGATGAGCCCGGCGACCATGTGGACGGCCTGCTGCGACGATCCGCACGCGCAGTCGATGGTGGTGGCGGCGGTGCGGTACGGGAACCCGGCGTGCAGCCATGCCTGGCGGGTCACGTTGTTGGACTGCTCCCCCGCCTGGGTGACGACGCCACCGACGAGTTGCCCGATCCGGTCCGCGGGCAGGCCGGTCCGGTCGAGGACGGCCTTCTGGGCGGCGCCCAGCAACACAGCCGGATGCACTCCGGACAGTTGCCCGCGACGACGGCCGATCGGCGTCCGCGCGGCCTCGACGATGACGACGTTGCTCATGTCCACTCCCTGCTCCCGAATACTGAAATTTATTCTATTCCGCTGGCGGGCCGCTCCCCCGTCCATCCCACCGAGCGGGACCACACTGCTCAGCGCCGATGTCGGAAACACACCGGGGGCACGAGATCGCCTGTAGCGCTGGGCAAATTGCCTTCACGACCAGCTCACCGGTGTTACAGTGCCCACACCCGTATCCAGTTCTAACGAATCGACGCACTGCGCCGGGAACGCCGACCGGCGCCCACCGCTGTCACGAGGAGGGCTCCATGCCCGATTTCTCCGGCAAGACCGTCGTCGTCACCGGCTGTTCGTCCGGGGTCGGCGCTGCCGCCGTCACCAAGCTCGCTGCCCAGGGCGCCACCGTGATCGGCGTCGATCGAGTCGAGAGCACCGATCCCGCGATATCCCGGATGGTGGTGGGCGATCTGTCGACGCACGCCGGCGTCCTGGACATCGCCGAGCAGATCGCCGGTCCCGTCGACTCGCTCATCAACAACGCCGGTGTCGCCGCGACCCTGCCGTGGCGGACCGTGCTGTCGATCAACACCCTCGCACCGCGCGACCTCACGCGCGCGCTGACCCCGAAGTTCACGCCGGAGCCCACCGTCGTCACGACCGCCTCGCAGGCCGGTTTCATGTGGCAGCAGCACTACGACCTGCTCAACGAGTTCCTCGCCGTCGACGACTGGGACGCCGCGCTCGACACGTTCACGGATCACCCCGGCATCGAAGGCGCGTGCTACAGCCTCTCCAAGGAGGCCGTGATCATCTGGTCGAAGAACCTGGCCGTCGAGGG
>Ga0182742_1002382_pt1 | contig 20913 bp, 21 predicted proteins | sample eDN5th37CBELigMG_FD_128880 | JGI IMG/M metagenome (GOLD analysis project Ga0182742, IMG submission 128880) | Enriched Miracle-Growth compost microbial communities from Emeryville, California, USA - eDNA 5th pass 37_C BE-Lig MG (version 2)... ... | reverse complement strand
TTTAAAAGCCCTTCAACACCGCCAGTAAGCTTTTTAACAACTCCAGCTTTCCATGCTTGAACTTTAGAAAAGTCAACTTTTACATTATCTGCTGTAATCCCCATTGCATCAGAGTGCTTTGCTGTTTCATAACGGTGACCAGCTGCAATTAATGCTTTTGATGGGATACATCCAACATTCAAACAAACTCCACCAAGAGTTCCTTTTTCTACAATTGTTACTTTTTGTCCTAATTGCGCCGCACGAATAGCTGCTACATAACCACCAGGGCCAGCCCCTACGACAAGAGTATCTGTTTCAATCGCGAAATCTCCAACTACCATTTTTTTACGCCTCCATTAACAATAGTTCTGGATCGTTCAACAAGCGCTTAATATGGTTAAGTGCGTGCTGAGCTGTTGCTCCATCAATCATACGATGGTCAAAGCTTAAAGATAATGCTAATACTGGTGCAGCAACAATCTCACCATTTACAACGATTGCTTTTTCTGCGATACGACCAATTCCTAGAATTGCTACCTCAGGGTGGTTAATTACAGGAGTAAACCATTGTCCACCAGCTGAACCGATATTTGTGATTGTGCAAGATGCACCTTTCATTTCATCAGGAGCAAGTTTTCCATCACGTGCTTTTCCAGCAAGTTCATTAATATCATTTGAAATCGTGAAAAGTGATTTACGATCTGCATCCTTCACAACAGGAACAAGTAATCCTTTTTCTGTATCTGCTGCGATTCCAATATTGTAGTAGTGCTTGTGAATGATTTCGCTTGTTGCATCATCAATTGATGTGTTTAAAGCAGGGAATTCGCGTAATGCACTTGTTAATGCTTTAACTACATAAGGTAAGAATGTTAATTTAATTCCTTTATTTGCTGCCACATCTTTATACTTCTTACGGTGTGCAACAAGTTTCGCTACATCAATTTCATCCATTAATGTCACGTGTGGAGCTGTGTGTTTAGAGTTAACCATAGCTTTTGCAATTGCTTTACGAATTCCACTCATCTTCTCACGAGTTTCTGGATATTGACCTTGTGGAATTGGTGTTGCTGTTTCTTTAGCTGCTTCAGTTGCAACTTCAGTAGCTGCCGCCGGTGCAGTTTCTACTGCAGCTGGTGCTGCTCCACCATTTAAGAATGCTTCGATATCGTCTTTTACTACGCGGCCGTTTTTACCAGAACCAGCAACTAAAGCAATATTTACACCTTTTTCACGAGCATATTTTCTAACTGATGGCATGGCAACCACACGACGATTAGGGTCAACTGAGGCCTGCGTTTCTGCTACACCATTGTTCGTTGTGCTAGCTTCTGCAACAGGAGCTTGCTCTTCTTGCTTTGGTGCTTCCTCTTCGTGATCGTCACCTTTAAATTTAAGGTTTTCATATCCAGGAGCATCAAATGTAATAAGCACTTGACCTACTGTTGCAACTGTTCCTTCACCTACTAGTACTTCTTCAACTGTACCAGCAACTGGTGATGGAATTTCTACTACTGCTTTATCGTTTTGCACTTCACAAAGTACATCATCTTCTTGAACTTTATCGCCAGCTTTTACAAACCACTTAACGATTTCACCTTCATGGATACCTTCACCGATGTCAGGTAATTTAAATTGGAATGACATGTATTCACCCTCCTATAGATACGAGCTTATTCAGATCTTTTCAAATAAGGAAAGGGAAAATGGTGACCCATTCCCCTCTTTTATTAATAATTTTAGAAGCTTAAAACTTTCTTAGCTGTTTCAATTACATCTTTGTAATTTGGTAACCATACTGTTTCCGCTTGAGAGAATGGGTACACAGTGTCAGGACCTGCAACACGTAATACAGGAGCTTCTAAGCTAAGAATTGCACGGTCGTTAATTTCAGCAACCACTTGAGCAGCAATTCCTGCTTGCTTTTGTGCTTCCTGAACAACAATAGCACGTCCAGTTTTCTCTACAGATGCGACGATAGCGTCAATATCTAATGGTGCAAGTGTACGTAAGTCAACTACTTCAACTGAGAAACCTTCTTTTTCAAGCTCTTCTGCAGCTTTTAATGATTCGTGTACCATTGCTCCGTAAGTAATAATAGATAAGTCTTTCCCTTCACGCTTCACGTCAGCTTTTCCTAATGGAATTGTGTACTCCTCTTCAGGAACCTCTTGACGGAATGAACGGTATAGCTTCATATGCTCAAGGAAAATAACTGGGTCATTATCACGAATAGCTGATAATAATAAACCTTTTGCATCATAAGGAGTAGCTGGGATAACAACTTTTAATCCTGGTTGTTGTGTCATTAAACCCTCTAAACTATCAGCATGCAGTTCAGGGGTATGAACGCCACCACCAAATGGAGAACGGATCGTAACTGGAGAATTGTAACGTCCACCTGAACGATAACGCATACGAGCCATTTGACCAGAAATAGAGTCAATTACTTCATAGACGAAACCGAAGAATTGGATTTCCATAATAGGACGGAAACCTTGTAAACCAAGACCGATTGCTAAACCACCGATACCAGATTCAGCAAGTGGTGTATCGAATACGCGCTCTTCTCCGAATTCCTTTTGAAGACCCTCAGTTGCACGGAATACTCCTCCGTTATTTCCTACGTCTTCACCGAATAGTAACACGTTCGGATCATTGCGCAATTCAATACGTAACGCATCCGTGATTGCTTGAATCAATGTCATTTGCGCCATGGCTTACTTCGACTCCTTTTCTTTATAAATAGCATATTGTTCTTCAAGGTTCTTAGGCATTTGCTCGTACATATTTTCCATTAGGTCTGTAACCTTCTGTTTAGGTGCCTCGTCTGCCTTTTTGATTGCTTCTTTAATATCTTCTTTTGCTCTTTCGATTACTTCGTTTTCTTTCTCTTCGTTCCAGATTCCTTTTTTCTCAAGGAATTTACGGAAGCGTACGAGTGGATCCTTTTTCTCCCACTCATTATCTAGATCAGAAGTACGGTATCTTGTTGGATCGTCTCCTGCCATTGTGTGTGGACCGTAACGATATGTTAATGTTTCGATAAGTGTAGGACCTTCACCGTTAATTGCTCTTTCACGAGCCTCTTTTACTGCAGAATAAACAGCAAGTGGATCCATACCGTCTACTTGCACCCCAGGAATACCAGCTGCTACTGCCTTTTGAGCAATTGTCTTAGCTGCTGATTGCTTTTCAACTGGTGTAGAAATTGCAAAACGGTTATTTTGAACAACGAAGATAGCTGGTGCCTTGAATGCACCTGCAAAGTTAATTCCTTCATAGAAATCACCTTGAGAAGCTCCACCGTCACCTGTGTAAGTAATCGCAACAGATTTAGCTCCACGCTTTTTCATACCTAAAGCTACACCAGCAGCTTGGATAATTTGCGCACCGATAATGATTTGTGGAGAAATTACATTTACACCTTCTGGAATTTGATTTCCGTGGAAGTGCCCACGAGAGAATAAGAATGCTTGATACAATGGAAGTCCATGCCAAATCATTTGAGGAACATCACGATAACCTGGAAGGATGAAATCTTCCTTTTCTAATGCAAATTGTGAAGCAAGTTGTGATGCTTCTTGCCCAGCTGTTGGAGCATAAAATCCTAGACGTCCTTGTCTATTTAAAGAAATGGAACGTTGATCAAGAATTCTTGTATACACCATACGGCTCATTAATTCTTGTAGCTGCTCGTCAGATAGATCTGGCATCGCAGCTTCATTAACTACTTCCCCTTCTTCGTTTAACACTTGAATAGTTTGAAACTGCTCAGAGATTTGCTCGAGTTGCTTCGTTGCATCGAACCCTTGATTCTTCGTTTTAGAAGCCATCGGAGTCACCAATCCTTTCTTTGGTAGAAAAATAATAATAAAAGCTAAAAATACGCACAAAAATTAGGATACCCAAAATCAAATCATCTTAGAAATAATCATCATTCTAAGATTTGACCTGTTCTAAACAGAGAGAAGCTATTATTTATTAAGTAGTTTCCCACAAATCTCGTTTTAAAAAACAAAAATTGTAGATTCAATGCTTATGATATTCTGTATCACTAACTTATGCAACTAAATTGATACAATTAATTGACTCGTTTCTTAGTTTACATCATTAAAAATACCCGCGTCAAATATAAAATCTGTAAGTTTTTAAATATATCCATAGTAATTATTATTTAAATCACATTCACTTTCTGTATCATTCAATAATCCCATCTGTACTATATAACATCTTCCTTTTACCCATCCTGTTATAAAGCAAAAAAGTCGACCTTATTTGGTCGACTCTTCTATATCAAGTCCTGAAAGCTCGTAAAAGGAATGCTTCGTAACATTATACTCCTTAGTAAGCTCATTAAATTTTTCATTTGCTGCGATAACCTGTTCATATATTTGATTTATTTTAACAATTTGTTGCTCTAGTTCTCCTAAAGACCGTTCCTCTGCTTTTAGCATATTATATAGATTTTTGTCCTGCTCGAGGCCTTGAGTATATGCATGATAAAGCTCATCATGGGTCCGATATCTTTCAGTCATTACCGAGTATAATTTATCTGCTTTACTTTTTACTTGTTTCTCATCAATTTTCTCAATTAAAGGTTTCAGACGTTTAAATTCTTCTTCTGATTCCTCAAGGCTTTTTTGTTCATTTTCCATGTGAACTTTTCTTTTATCTACTGTTTCTATAGCTTCATTAGCCTTATTTACAATATCCTCAATATTCTTAGTTCCAAGTTCCATAATCTCTCCATATATTCGTTGTTCATCCTTTTCTAACTGGACTAATGGTTCCTGCTGTTCTTCAAACAAAGCTTCTTTTTCTACCACATCTTCTAATACTTCGTGAATTTTTTCGGGAGTTGATTGAAAAGGACTACAGCCTGACAAAAATAAGATAAAAGCAAAACAAAAAAGACCTAATAATCGTTGATTTATACGCACAATTTAGCCCTCCTATATCAAATTAACTATATCTAGTAGTGGGATGAATGACAATACTAATACAATGTTTTGTGTTAAAAATGGCTACGCTTGTCCGTTATATTACATCATATTTCTAAACATTCATAAATATGTATTAAATAAGCAAAATCCTGAATCGAATGATTAACTTTTGTTTCAATCTTTGATAGACTATTATCGATAACAAAGGACGAGTGAAAGTCTTGTAACTTAGGAGCGTGTATTTATGATTACAATGGATGATATCATACGGGATGGACATCCAACCTTACGTAAAGTAGCTGAGGAAGTTTCCATGCCTCCCTCTCAAGAAGATATTGAACTGTTAACAAGTATGCATGAATACTTAGTAAATAGCCAAAATCCAGAAACGGCAATGAAATATCAGCTACGAGCTGGAATAGGCATTGCAGCACCACAAATAAACGTTTCTAAAAGAATGATTGCCATTCATGCAAAAGATGAAAAGGACCAACAGCAAAGCTATACATTATTTAACCCGAAAATTATTAGTCATTCAGTAGAAAAGGCCTACCTTACTTCTGGCGAGGGATGTCTTTCTGTAGATGAAGCATTCCCTGGGTTTGTTCCAAGATATTCAAAAATTACTGTTAAGGCAATGGATCTTCAAGGAAAAGAAGTTAAGCTTCGATTAAAAGGGATTATGGCAATTGTTTTCCAACATGAAATCGACCACCTTAACGGAGTGATGTTTTATGATCATATTAACAAAAAAGACCCCTATTATGTACCTGACCATTCAATTGCGGTAGAGAGATAAAGTAGCTGCTGGTAAAACTACCAGCACTTTTTTTATGAATTCACTAAAATTCCAACTTTATCCACGAGAAATATTGTAAAAACATCATATAATATAAATAGAAGAAATGCTTCCGGGACAAATTTTCTTTACTTTGGACAAGGATCGTTTAAATATTATTTGTAAGGAGATGATCCACCATGTTAAAGAAGCTTAGAAAAAAGCTTGTTAGGCAGTGGAACGAATTATTACGTAAAAAAACAATTGCTTAGTTTTTAACCTTCCTGGCTTGGGGCTTCCCCAAGCCAGCTCTTATACTGAATATTTTTTCTCAGGAGAAAGCCCTTCTAAACTTGCGAAGGGCTACTTCTTTATTGTAAAGTTAATCATTGTCACTACATATTCTTTTGCAATAATGTAAAAGAATGGTTAATTACACATAATCCTACTATTTAATGAGAAAAAACATGAAATACATGTTATTTTTAGATATAATAGAAAAAGTTACTATCGGAACAAGGAGAGATTTTAAATGATATTTAAAGTTTATTTTCAAGAAGACAAATTACAGGTACCTGTAAGAGAAAAAACTAAAACGGTTTATGTTAAAGCGGATTCAGAACGAGAAGTCCGTACAAAATTGGCAGACCGACCATACAATATCGAGTTTGTTACACCAGTAACGGGTGCTTTCTTAGAGTATGAACAACAAAATGAAGATTTTAATGTATTGGAGATTGATTAATTTATGAAATTCGTTAAAAACGATCAAACGGCCGTGTTCGCCCTTGGCGGCCTTGGGGAAATCGGAAAGAATACGTATGCAGTTCAATTTCAAGATGAAATTATCTTGATTGACGCCGGTATTAAGTTTCCAGAGGACGAGCTACTTGGAATTGACTACGTTATTCCTGATTACACCTACCTGGTGAAAAATGTAGACAAAATTAAAGGCCTTTTCGTTACACATGGACACGAGGACCATATTGGTGGTATTCCTTACTTACTAAGAGAAGTAAATATTCCTATTTATGGTGGAAAACTTGCACTTGGCCTAATTAAAAATAAACTTGAAGAACATGGATTACTTCGCACGGCAAAATTAATCGAGATTAAAGAAGATGACATCATCAAGTTCAGAAAGACATCGGTTACTTTCTTTAGAACTACTCATAGTATTCCGGATTCATATGGAATAGTCGTGAAAACCCCGCCAGGACAAATTGTCCACACAGGAGATTTTAAATTCGATTTCACTCCAGTTGGGGAACCAGCTAATTTAACAAAAATGGCTGAGATCGGTAAAGATGGCGTACTTTGTTTGTTGTCTGATAGTACCAACAGTGAAGTCCCTGATTTTACCATGTCAGAGCGACGTGTGGGTGAAAGCATTCAGGATATTTTTAGAAAGGTAGAAGGGCGTGTTATTTTTGCCACCTTCGCATCTAATATCCACCGCCTTCAACAAGTAACAGAAGCTGCTGTTGCACAAGGCAGAAAAATCGCTGTATTTGGTAGAAGTATGGAAGCAGCGATTCGTATTGGACAAGAATTAGGTTATATTCGTGCACCGAAAGATACATTTATTGAGCCACAACAAATTAATCGAATTCCAGCTAACCAGGTAACGATACTTTGTACAGGAAGTCAAGGGGAGCCTATGGCAGCTCTTTCACGTATTGCCAATGGAACTCACCGTCAAATTCAAATCATTCCTGGAGACACTGTTGTGTTCTCATCTTCGCCAATTCCAGGAAACACGGTTAGTGTAAGTCGTACGATCAACATGCTTTTCCGAGCAGGAGCAGATGTGATTCATGGATCATTAAATGATATTCATACTTCTGGTCATGGTGGACAACAGGAACAAAAGCTAATGTTACGACTGATTAAACCTAAGTTCTTTATGCCAATCCACGGGGAATATCGCATGCAAAAAATGCATGCAAAACTTGCAGTAGATTGTGGAGTAGAAGAAGAAAACTGCTTTATTATGGATAATGGTGAGGTTCTAGCTTTAAGTGAAGATACTGCACAAGTTGCTGGAAAGATTCCATCAGGTAATGTTTATATTGATGGAAGTGGAATCGGTGATATCGGTAATATCGTTTTAAGAGACCGTCGAATCCTATCTGAAGAAGGACTAGTCGTTGTTGTTGTAAGCATTAATATGAAGGACTTTAAAATTGCTGCTGGTCCTGATATCATCTCACGCGGGTTTGTGTATATGAGAGAGTCCGGTGATCTGATTAACGATGCTCAATCTCTCATTTCTAAGCACTTAAATAAAGTAATGGAAAGAAAAACAACACAATGGTCGGAAATTAAAAATGAAATTACCGACACCTTATCTCCTTTCCTATATGAAAAAACAAAACGCCGCCCTATGATTTTACCGATCATAATGGAGGTATAAAATAAAGCCACTCTAAAAATAGAGTGGCTTTATGTTTTATTGGATGACTTTCTTCTCAAAACGATTGATATCAACATCCGCCCCAATAACGATTAGGACGTCATTTTCTGCAATAGGTTCATTTGCCTGTGGTGATACAATGATATTATTTCCTCGCTTAATTGCAACAATGTTAATACCGTATTTCGCACGAATATCCAAATCGATAATAGTATTCCCGACAAGACGATCACTTGCTACAATTTCGACAATACTATGTTCATCTGAAAGCTCCAGATAATCTAATACACTGTTCGATATGATATTATGAGCAATTCTTTTCCCCATGTCTCTCTCAGGATGAACCACATGGTCTGCACCAATTTTTCTAAGTACCTTCTCGTGATAATCATTTTGTGCTTTTACCGTAATATTATTTACGCCAAGCTCTTTTAGTATAAGCGTAGTTAAAATACTTGCTTGAATATTATCCCCAATGGCAACAATCACGTGGTCAAAATTACGTATACCAAGACTTTTTAATACTGATTCATCAGTTGAATCCCCTACTACGGCATGAGAAGCAATCATTGAAAACTCATTCACACGGTCCTCACTATTATCAATTGCCATAACCTCCATACCCTCTTCAGCAAGAGCACGGCAAATACTTCCTCCAAAACGACCGAGTCCAATGACAGCAAATTCTTTTTTCATAAAAAGGTTCCTCCGAATACTATTGAAGTATTTTACCATTTTAGCACAAAGGACTAAAAGGAAAAAGCCCCCATCTCAGGGTAAAGAGTTCCGTTTTGAAGTACTTTTCTTAAAATACGTACCGAAATGACGGTCGTATTGGAAAATAAGCGGAGAATTTCCGGTTATTAGTGAAATGAAGCCTTGTTTGGGGGTAAGTAAGGGGAGTTTTTCCGCTTATGCAAAGCAAAATCTCCTATTTTCGAAGTTTTTGAGCCGATAGGCGGAATCTCTCCGTCTATTTAAGCCTTTTTTATTAAAAATTACTAATTAAGCGGAATATCTCCGTCTATTTTGCAGCTCGGGTACTTAACCTGAGCCCCAACAGATAAGTGCTTAACCCTCTTGAACCTAGATGTGGAAAACAGTAGCTTTTTATCGAAACGCTTATTTAGATAATAAAATCGGTACTTAAAACGGCTCTGCAAATGACATAAGTTTTGAACCTTATTTTTAATTGTACAATACTTATTTTCCATCTTAATAGTGTTGTCAATTGCTAGGTAAAAGTTAATGGAATTTTGTAGAAACGCTAATAAATAAAGAAAGACGTATGCAATTCATACGTCAATTCTTGTGTTTAATAAGAAAGTACCCGAAAACAGAACCCTTTAATCTCAGGGTGAGAGATAACTAACTCCATTAACTCGCTGTGTTCATGGTAAATTGTGCTCTTACAAGAGAATAGTATTCCCCTTGTAAATTCATTAATTGTTCATGATTACCTTGTTCAATGATTTCACCATGGTCAAGTACAAAGATTTGATCAGCTTCACGTATCGTAGATAAACGGTGAGCGATAATAACAGCTGTACGGTTTTTTAATAAAGTCTTTAGGGCATTTTGAATCTTCTGTTCAGATTCTGTATCTATACTTGCCGTAGCTTCGTCTAGTATAAGAATTTTAGGGTCTGCAAGCAAGGCTCTGGCAAAGGAAATTAACTGCCTCTCCCCTACTGAAAGGACATTTCCTCTCTCTTCTACCTCAGTTTCATACCCATTTGGAAGTCTTTCAATAAACCCATTAGCACCAACAGCCCTTGCAGCTTCTTTTGCCTCTTCCTCCGATGCCTCGGGGTTTCCAAACAATATATTTTCCATAATCGTACCGGAAAATATGAATGTGTCTTGTAGCACTACACCTATTTGTTTTCTTAAGCTCTTTAGCGAAACGTCCTTTAAATCAGTCCCATCAATAGATACAGTGCCACTTGTCGGGTCGTAAAACCGGCTAATTAAGTTTGCAATCGTTGTTTTTCCTGAGCCAGTATGGCCTACAAGGGCAACGGTCTGACCGGCTCTCATTTCCAAGGATATGCCTTTAAGGGCTTTACGATTTGAATCATAGGCAAACTCAACTTGATCAAACTCAATTTGTCCTTGAATATTTTCGAGTTCAATGGCTGTCTCCTTCTGAGACACAATCGGCTTTTCGTCCAAGAATTCAAAAATACGCTCAGAAGATGCCATTCCCATTAACAATTGATTATAAACTTGACCAAGCCTTGAAATGGGCTCCCAAAACATTCCTAGATAAAAGGCAAAGGACACAAACTCACCGATCGTTATTGATTCGTTTTGAATCAAACTTGCTCCAAACCAAATGAGAACCGCAGTCCCTACTGCATTCGTTAATTCGACCATCGGACGGAACATCGCATTTTTTCGAGATGCTTCTCTCCAACTTTGAAAATTCTCTGTGTTCACACCATCAAAAAACGCCATGTTTTCATGTTCCTGTGTAAAGGACTGAGTGACTCTTATTCCTTGTATACTTTCATTCAGATGAGAATTTAGTTTTGACTGCTTGAGTCGTACTACCTGCCATGATTTTCTAATATTCCTTCTAAGACTTGTAGAAATAAAGAACATGATTGGTAAAATAACCATAATAGCTAATGTTAATTCTGGACTTAATGTAAATAATATAATCATTACACCTATCAAAAGAATAACATCCATTAATAGATTAATAACTCCATTCGTAAATAGCTCCTGAAGAGAATTGATATCATTCATAATTCTCACAAGAATGGAACCTGCTGATCTTTGGTCAAAGAAGCGATGTGAAAGATTTTGCACATGGGTAAAGAGGTGTTTTCTTAGGTCATATATGACATTTTGTCCAAGCTGATTCATCCATTTTATCCGGAAGAAATTCGCTATGTAAGAAGCCACATATAAACCAGAAATAATAACTACAAGTGTAGTTAGGAGTTTCGCGTCCTTATTAACGATTGCTCGATCTAACGTGTACACCCCTATCAACAATGGGATAATGAGTCGTACAGCTGTGTTGATCAGTACCATAATCATGGAAAAGGGAAGTAAATTTTTCCGATATGGTTTCATATAACTGAACAATCGCAGCATCTGACCCCAGTTAAACGGTTTATCAATTATCTGGTCTTGTGAATACTCAAATCTTTTTATTGCATTTTCACTAACACGTGGTTGTTTCTTACTCATATGATCCCCCCTATCCGATATGCGATTGCATAATTTGCTTTTGATCTTGGTATTGAATATCATATACGCGTTGATAAAGTCCGTTTTGATTTACTAGTTGTTCATGGACTCCGCGTTCTACAATTTTCCCTCTATCTAGAACTAGTACTTCATCAGCATGCTTAAGCGATGAAATTCTATGGGCAATGATAAATGTTGTTCTCCCTTTCATAACCTCTTGAAGCGCTTGCTGTATTTTATATTCGGTTTCCATATCAACAGCACTTGTCGCATCGTCTAAGATAAGAATACTTGGATTCACACAAATCGCCCTTGCAATAGCAATTCGCTGTTTTTGACCTCCTGATAATCCCATTCCACGTTCTCCAAGCATGGTGTCGTAGCCATCGGGAAGCTCCATAATAAATTCATGTGCTTGAGCCCTTTTCGCTGCTTCAATGATCTCTTCCATTGTTGCCTCAGGTCTTCCATAGGAGATATTTGCTTTAATGGAAGACGAAAACAGAAAGGATTCCTGTAACACAAACCCTATATTGCTTCTTAAAGATTTAAGTGCGTAATTGTTTACCTTCTCACCGTCAATTATTACTTCTCCTTCTGTAACGTCATAAAATCTTGTGATAAGCTGTGTAATGGTGGTTTTACCTGACCCAGTAGCTCCTAGAAGCCCTATTTTCTTTCCAGGCTCAGCCACAAAAGAAACATCGAATAATGCCTCAGAATCATCCTCAGTATATTTAAAGGTAACGTTCTTAAATTCTACCTTTCCTAGCAATCTATCAACCATTAATTGCCCATCATTCTCCTCAATCTCTCCCTCTTCTTCAAGGATCTCCAATAGCCTTTCTCCAGAAGCTTTCGATTGAGAAAATAAATTAATCACAAACCCAAGGTTCATAATTGGCCACATAATGTACCAAACCAAACTGTAAAAAGCCACCAACTCTCCAGGTTTAAGCTCCTCCTGAATGACGAGATAGCCCCCGTAAGATAGCAATAGGACAACGCTAATATTTCCAAGCAACTCCATTAGAGGAAAATACTTCGCCCAAATATTGGAAGTGAAAATATATTTATCCTTATAGTCACCATTTGAATGGTTAAACTTTCCGATTTCAAAGTCCTCTCTTGACAATGACTTCACCGTATTAATACCACTAATATTTTCTTGAACTTTTGTGTTTAATTTCCCAAAGGATTTTCGAATTCCTCTAAATGCAGGATGAACTGCTTGATCGAATTTATAAACAACAATCGCTAAAAATGGAAGTGTGATCAAAGTAACAATGGTTAGTGGAACAGAGTAGTAAAACATGACACCAAAAGTGATACCAATTAAAACAATAAAGCGAATTAATTCTGAAAACCCAAATGAAAGAAAAAAACGAAACCCTTCTACATCTGCAGTTAACCTCGACATAAGATCTCCCGTTTTAGCATTATCGTAATAGCGGAACGGTAAATACTGCAGCTTCTCGTAAAGACGATTTCTCAATTTATAAACGGAGGTTATTCCAAACAAGTCTCCTGTATATTGGTGAATATATGTTCCAACCCCCTTGATCACCATCACACCAACAAATCCTAAACTAACGATTGGAATCCATTCGTACCTTCCCCCCAGCACAATGTCGTCAATCGTTATTTGAAGAATAATTGGGTATATTACAGTGATCCCTGTAATAAGTAATAGAAATGACATTGACCATAAGAAATAGCTTTTATAAGGCCAGTAAAATTCTTTCAGCTTTTTAAAAACCTCCATGAAAATCCCCCTTCATTTGTCAGAATTTCTAAAAAATTCATGAGCATAGTAATAAATATATCGGTTTTCGAAATAAATTTCCACCCTTTTACAACATTTTTTCATATTAAAAAAGACTAGGGAAAATCCCTAGTCTACTAAAAAATCTACTCTGCTTTTTCCATTTCATCTAAAACACGATTGACGCGTTTTTCTAACATTTTCATTCCGCTTCCACCAGCTTGGAAATGACGAAGATTTCCAGCTTTATCAAACACATAGTATGCAGGTACATACTGATTTTCAAATGCTTCGGTTAATTTATGTTCACTGTCAACAAAAATTGGTTGTGTAATACCGTGTTCGTCAGCCGTTTTCTTGATTGCTTCAAGATCTAGATCTTCTTCGCTTCTTGGCATATGAACAGCGATAACATTTAATTTATCTTTATAATCATCACGGAATTGATTTACTTGTGGCATTGCCTCTTTACATAAGTAGCAGCTTACTGACCAAAAGTGAATTAGTGTAGGTTTTTCTCCAACTAAATCATCTTTCGTGATTTCACCATTTAACCATTCGGTTGCACCAGTTAATTCTGGCATTGGCGCTCTAAGTTTCATTTTACAACTCTCCCTGCTCATAAATTTCATAACTTAAAGAAAAGACCTAACTTTACGTTAAGGCCTTTTCCACTTTATTGATTAAAGAGTTTTTTGACCCGGTTTCCAGTTTGCTGGGCAAAGACCACCAGTTTGTAGTGCTTGAAGTACACGTAATGTTTCATCTACGTCACGACCGATATTGTTATGGTTAACAACTGAGTACATCATTTCACCTTCTGGGCTGATGATGAATAGACCACGTAATGCAATACCTTCTTCTTCAATTAAAACTCCATATTCGCGTGAAACAACATGGTTTGTATCAGCTGCTAAAGGATACTTAAGGTCACCAAGTCCGTTTTCTTTACGGTCTGTATTGATCCATGCTAAGTGAGTGTGAATGGTGTCAGTAGATACACCAATTACTTCTGCATCAAGATCTTCGAACTCATCATAACGATCAGACAATGCAGTGATTTCTGTAGGACATACGAAAGTGAAATCCATTGGATAAAAGAAAAGGACAGTCCACTTATCGTTTTTCATGTTTTCTTCAAGACTTACTTTACCGAATTCCTTATTTGCAAGTACAGCATCCATCGCAAAGCGTGGAGCTTGTTTTCCTACCATACGTTCTGCCATTATAAATCCCTCCGTGTAAAAATATGTAGATATTGTGAAAAAAAATACAAATACAATTATAGTAGTAACTTAATGCTAGAGTCAATTGTTATGAAGGAATAGATGTTAAAAAAGAGTTATTATTAATATAACACCTAACCCACTATATGGTTTGCCCTTTTTTTTCGTAAAATAAACTCTGTTATTTTAATTTCCTTTATAATTTAAGTAAGCGGTTAGAAGCATAATCGCTTTCTCAATTGCATCTTCATTAGGATTTAATTTTGAATGATGAAGTCCAAACTCAGACTCAACTCCTAGCCAAAACATGAAGCCAGGTATCTTTTCTAACATGTATCCGAAATCTTCTCCTGTCATCGCTTCCTTACATTCAATCACGTGAACTAAGGATTGTTCCTCAACATAATTCATAAATTCTCTTGTTAACGAGTGGTCATTGTATACTTGATGATACATACTACCGTAATCGATCTTTACCTCGCATTCGTATCCAGTAGCTACCCCTTGTACGATAGACTCGATTCTATTCTTTACTTTTTTCATCGAATCAACCGAGAGGGTCCGTATCGTGCCTTCTAGTCTAGCCTTCTCAGCAATAACATTCTGAACGGTGCCTCCAGTAATTTTCCCAATTGTTATAACGGCGCTATCCAATGGGTCAATATTTCTACTGATAACCGTTTGTAGTTGACTTACAAGGCTGCAAGCAGCTATGACCATATCATTCGTTTGGTGAGGATAGGCGGCATGTCCACCTTTACCGACTAAGTCAATAAAGAGTTCAGATGTATTAGCAAATAATAGACCTTCTCTTGTCGCAATTGTACCAACAGGATACTCAGGCGCAATATGAAGGGCAATAATCATATCAGGCTTCCACTCTTCCATTTCCCTAGACTTCAGCATAGGTTCTGCTCCGCCGGGGCCTTCTTCAGCAGGTTGAAATATAAACAGCATGTCATCCTGTATGGGGTGGTGGACGATGTGAGTTAATACTCCTAATCCAATACTCATATGAAAGTCATGGCCACAGGCATGCATTTGTTCCGCGTGAGTAGAGTGAAAAGGAAGCTCAGTTTCTTCTTTTATTGGTAACCCGTCAATGTCAGCACGATAACCTATTATTTTTCTTGGATTTAACCCATGTACCTTTACGAATAAACCCGTTTCCCATTTTCTTACTTCTAATCGTTCTTTTGGTAACGATTCAATATATGATAATAAATATTTCTGCGTTTTAAACTCCTGAAAGCCAAGCTCTGGGATTTGATGCAAGTCTCTCCGAATTTGAACAAACGGATTACTCATTACTTCTCCCCCTTTATTTAAGGAGAAAGCGTGGATAGAAATCCACGCTTTCAAGAATGTATTATAATTGACGTAATGCTTGGATTACTTCCGTTTTTGATAATGTTTTCTCATCCGCTTGTTTGATAACACGAGCAGGAACACCAGCAACTACTGCGCCAGCTGGCACATCCTCGATCACAACCGCACCAGCAGCTACACGAGCACCTTTACCCACACGAATTCCTTCAAGTACAACAACGTTTGCTCCAATAACAACATCATCTTCAATTACTACAGGGCTAGCAGAAGGTGGTTCAATAACGCCTGCTAACACAGATCCAGCACCGATGTGACAGTTTTTACCTACAGTAGCTCGTCCACCTAAAACAACGTTCATATCAATCATTGTTCCTTCACCAACTACTGCACCAATGTTAATAGATGCGCCCATCATGATAACGGCATTGTCACCAATCTCAACCTGATCACGAATGACAGCACCTGGCTCAATACGCGCTTTAATATTTTTCATATCTAAAAGTGGAATGGCTGAATTTCTTCTGTCATTTTCAACAACATAGTCCTCAATTTTTCCTTTGTTCGCTTCTAACGCTTCACTAACTTCGCTCCACTCACCAAATACAACTCCTGTATTTCCAGTGATAAAGGCCTTTGCACTTGCACCAAAGTCAATTCCTTCAAGATCACCTTTTATGTATACCTTAACTGGTGTCGCTTTTTTGCTATTTTGAATAAACGAAATGATTTCGTTTGCATCCATCATTTTCATATGTTTCCCTCCAATTTATACAATCTAAAAATTACTTTAACAAACAACCGCATTCAAGACAAGTGGGAACCCTTTAGCTTTCGTTAATAAATTCTTTAATAATTTCCACAAATGCTTGAACCTGTTTTAACTTAAAGGATGATTCATATCCCATAAGCCAAGTGTCCCGTTTTAAAGGCATTCCAGCTTCGTCAAGTAACGGAATTTTAAAGATATCCTTATCCATTTGATTCAAAGTAATAGCAGGTAATATCGCAAAACCAATCCCATTCAAGGCCATTTGTTTACATGTTTCAATTTGATCCACGACTAAAGTTCTCTTTGGTGAGGTTTGAAAATTCCGATACCACCAATCTTGGATTTCCTGAAAATAATTGGAATCGCTTTTAAACTGTATAAAAGGGCGATCTGTTTTCAATACCTGCTCCGGGCTAGTGATCACCTTGTCAACTAAATAAAGGCTATCTTCGAACAAGTGCATCTTTACACCCTTCCACTCAGGAGTTCCGCGAATAATTCCAATATGAGCTTGATCTTCATAAAGCGCCTTAGAAATCTCACTGCTCCAGCCAGTTATTAGAGCGATTTTTGCATGAGGATATCTGTTCATGTACTTCTTTAGTACTTTGGGAAGCCAGTTTTGACCTACTATGGAAGCTACAGCGATCTTTAATGTGCCATATACCTCTAAATCAAGACCGTGAATCGCTTCTTTTACTTTTTCTTCTTTCCCTAATACTTCGTTGGCAAACTCAATAACAAGTTCTCCTGCTGGAGTAAGTGTTAATCCCTTTTGTGAACGAATAAATAGCTTAGTTCCCCACTCTTTCTCTATCGTTTGTAATCTTTGGGAAAGAGCAGGCTGAGAAACAAATAATCGCTCTGCGGCTTTTCTCATATTCATTTCAGTTGCTAGTACGGACAATAATTGAAACTCTGATAGTGTAGACACAACATCCCTCAGTTAATAAGTTTTACTTATATTATAATTGAAAAAAGCCCCCAAAAGGGAGCATATCTTTATTTATTTAATTTTTTTACATGCTTATTTAAGTGAAACAACACCGTTCTACGAGTTAAAATTCCTTCAAAAATCCCATCTACACTTTCAATACAAATAAACGGGTGATCGATAAGAGTTTCAAGAGAGCTTTTGATACTAGCATCAATTGATATCCGAGGAACCTCTTTATTCATGACCTCTTCAACCTTCTTTTCCTCAAGTTTCTCAAACTCAATCCGCTCTAAACCTAATATGGACTCCATAATAATTGGCGTACTTATTAATCCATGAAGCTTATAATGTGGATCTAGAACAGGTATAGCCGTATATCCACTTTTCGTTAACACCAATAAAGCATGCTCTAAATTGTTTTGAACTTGCACATGTGCCACGCGTTCGGATGGTATCATCAAATCTCTAATATTAATTTCTAAAAATTCCCCACTGTGAAGACTTATCATTGTCGAAAACTCCTCATCTCTTGTTTTCAGCTATATTTATTTTATCACAGTTTGAAAGGGTTTGCTCTTTTTAACTTCTTTACATACAAAAGGGACCAATAAATGGTCCCTCTATGTATAGGTGGTTACTGTATGAGATCAAAGATTTCAATAGTAATCATATCGATGTTGTCGAATTGGTATCTCTTCGGTTTTTCTTTGTCATTGTATACTTCTAGTTCAAATGTTTCTGTTTTTGGGTGAAAAGTAACCTGACACTTTCTTTCTCCATTAACTTCAAAAAAGCGTTGAGCTGGCTCACCTGAACTCGCTTGCTCTTGAAGATTTTTTAAACGTGTAATGATTCCTTGAAGCTGCGACATACTCTCTCTCCTTTCGAAACAAACCTATTGATACTCCTAGGTTTCTCTTTTGACATGTTTCTATACGAAAAAAGAAATCAGAAAATTCTTGCCATCCTTCTTTACATGCCAATATTAACAGCATAAAATAATGATGGGTGTTTGTACAAGGAAAAGTATAAAAAAGGAGGTTTTTTTTTGAAAAATGTAGTGAAACTCCTCGAAAATTTGTACATTATTGACGGTCATGACTTAGGACTTGATAATAGAACGGGTAGCTACCTGCTCGTTGCCGACCAACTTACTATTATCGAAACAAGCGCTAGCCCTTCTGTCCCATTCATCCTTGCTGGATTACAGGAATTAGGGTTCACGCCTATTCAGGTCAAGAACATTATTGTAACACATATCCATCTTGATCATGCTGGTGGTGCTGGACTTTTACTACAATCCTGTCCGAATGCAACTGTATACGTCCACCCTGCCGGTAAAAGGCATTTAATTGATCCTACAAGGTTAATTGCGGGAGCAAAAGCGGTGTATGGAGATCGATTCGATGATCTATTTGATCCAATTGTTCCTATCACTGAAGATCGCATAAGGTCGATGGAGCATGAAGAAAAGCTTCAAATAGGTCCATATCATGTACTTACCTTCTATCACTCACCGGGACATGCGAATCATCATGTTAGTATTTTTGATGAATCCACTAAGGCTCTCTTTACGGGAGATACTGCCGGTATCTGCTATCCGGACTTAGAGGGTACAGGGGTTAAGCTTTATTTGCCATCAACTTCGCCAAATCAATTTCATCCTGACAAAATGCGTCAGTCTCTTAAAATGTTCAAGGAGCTAAAACCTCATTTCCTCTGTTTTGGACATTATGGAATGACTGAGCAACCAAATGAAGTGTTTATACAAGTCTATAGCTGGCTCGAACGTTTTGTAGAGCAGGGAAATAAAGCATATGAAGCCCGTACTTCTTATGAAGACAGAGTTCAATTAGCCATTAAATACTTATCTGAAATGATACAAGATCATTTAGAATCTTATTCTATTTCAAGAAACCATAAAGTAAATGAGGTCATTTCTTTAGACTTGAGCATATGCGCTATGGGATTAATTGATTTTATCGACAAACAAAAATATACCTAGAATAGAGGAATACAATGAACAAAGTTACCTTATACACCCAGCCAGGCTGTCCCCCTTGTGAGTTTACGAAAAACTTTTTTAATGATCAAAATATCTCTTATGAACTTAAGGATATTAAAAAAGATTCTTCCGCTCGAGATGAATTAATTAAGCTTGGTTCATACTCTACGCCAACCATTGTTATTAATGGAGATGTGATTATTGGATTTGAACAAGAGCGAATTTTAGAAGCACTTGGTCTATCAAACAAAAACGAGTAGAGTTTTGTTTCACTCTACTCGTTTCCAAATGCTATATAATGGTTAAAAAAACTCGCGGTCAGTTTTATATGATGAAGAGTGCTAATCATTAATGTTAGAAGAGGATTGTTTTTTTCTAGACTATTCTTTTTTTCCTCTTCTCTTTCAGGAGCAATATCTGTGGATGGATTAAAGTCGTATACATATTCACTTATTTTCCAATCCCCTGTATGCTCTTTTTTCAAAATGATCGCTTCATAATGGTCTTTGTATATGACAGGTCCCTCATTTACCCCTTTAAAAAATTCATACACATAAATATTGTTTTTATTTATGACTATTTCTGTTTGGTCAGAAAATTGAAAAAAAGGAATGTAGTAAGGTGCAAAATCCGTTCCATAGGTAAACTGTAATCCATCCTCTTCCACCATATTTTCCTTTTTAAAAAGCTCATTATAGGAATCCGTAAAGTAAGGCTTTAAAATCGAATTTACTTCCTCTTCTGTTCTTCCATCTTCACTTAACGACACCTGCGCCTGAAACGCTTCATGTAAAAAACCAAGAACATCCTCTCTGGTTTCCATCGTTGTAACAGGGGCAGCTTGTCCAATTAAAGGAAAAAAGAATAGAATGGAAAATACCAATAATAGCATACGTTTGTTTCGACCCATAAGCTCACTTTCCTTTCCTCGTAATAATTTTCATTTTAACAACAATTCAATTCCTTGATGCACGCATTCGTTCGTAAAATAACGTGCTATTCTGACATTTATATTGATGAAGTTACCCTTTATGACAACCGATATAACATTTTATGAAGAAAAAGGCGAAAAAATAAGGAAAAATACCTACACATTTACAAAAAAAGTTTTTACAAAAAAAACCTCTAGCAAGAGGTTTTAGATTATCGATAAATGGTAGTGAGAAGCCCTTCTCGCTACCTTTTGTCATTTTTTTGTTTAGGAATGGTGGGAAAAAGGCTGATTTCCGCTCCGGGCGCTTGCTTTCCGGGGGGCATTCGCCGAGCCTCCTCGTCGCTACGCTCCTGCGGGGTCTCGCCTGAAATGCTAATCCCCCAGGAGTCAAGCATCCTCCGCTCCAATCAGCAGATATATTCTTAAAACTTTGACTCAAAACCATTTTAGAGTCATCATCAAGCACCTTGCCAAGTCCAAGTAGCCAGTTTCTTCAAGCTTGCAAACTAAATGATCATGTGAACTAATTAATCAATCGCTAGCATTTCTAATTGTTCTCGTTCATTAAACTAATTATTGGTCATTATGGGTGTAATAAATTGATTGGAGCGGAGGGTGGCGA
>Ga0182742_1002378_pt1 | contig 20948 bp, 17 predicted proteins | sample eDN5th37CBELigMG_FD_128880 | JGI IMG/M metagenome (GOLD analysis project Ga0182742, IMG submission 128880) | Enriched Miracle-Growth compost microbial communities from Emeryville, California, USA - eDNA 5th pass 37_C BE-Lig MG (version 2)... ... | reverse complement strand
CGATTCGCCGCGTGGTCCGCTCCAGCATGCGCACGCCGAGCGTCTTCTCGAGATCCGCGATGGCGCGACTGACGGCGGCTTTCGGCACGCCGAGCGCACGCGCCGCGGCCGAGAAGCCGTTGAGATCCACGACCTTGGCAAGAATCGCCAGCTGCGCGGGCGCCCAGAACAGGTTCAAGCGCGCACCCAATGATGGAACAGGTGCCGCGCATTGTTTCACTGGAGAGGCGCAAGCGCCAGCCTGGCGCAGTAGAATCCGCTCCCGTGCTGCGGCGGCTCGCCGCGGCGCAACCCGATTCTTGCCGCCCGACAGGACATCTCACATGAAACTCACGATTCACACGCTTGCCGTGGAACAGGTCACGCACACTCTCAAGCAGCTCGTCGGCTTCCTCGACAAGGGGATCGCCTACGCGGAGGCGAAGAAGTTCGATCCGACGGTGCTCGTGAACGCGCGGCTCGCGCCCGACATGCATCCGCTCAGCAAGCAGATCCAGATCGTCAGCGACACCGCGAAATTCGGCATCGCGCGGCTCACCGGGCTTGAGGCGCCGAAGTTCGAAGACAACGAGAAGACGATGGACGAGCTCAAGGCGCGCATCCTGAAGACGATCGACTACGTGCAGTCGGCGCCGGCGAACGCATTCGAAGGCGGCGAAGACCGCGACGTGAAGATCACGGTTCCGGGCCGCACGATCGAGATGAAGGGCCTCACGTACCTGCGCGGCTGGCTCCTGCCGAACTTCTTCTTCCACGTGTCCATCGCGTACGCGATCCTGAGACACAACGGAGTGGATCTCGGCAAGCGCGACCTCCTCGGCGAGTTGAAATAATCCTTTCCGATATCCGCCCAGCGCTCATTGCGCGAGCGCTGGCGCGGATATGTCTCGTCGATATGACAAAAACTCGCGGGCGCAACGTCCGCGAGTTTCGCTCGTGTGCGGTTGATGGCGACAACTACGCACTTATCGTCTACTAGAACGCGAGCACCATCACGCACCGGGCCGCGCTGTCCTGCCAACCTAACGCTGCGGGCGAGGGGTAATTCGCGCCGCGAAGATTCTCAGGGCGGGGACAACTTGTTTTCACGCAAAGCAAAGCCAGTGGCGCCACCACCGACACCAGCTCCGGCACCTGCTCCCGTGCCCGAGTCGAACGAGCCCGCAACCGCGGAATCGCTCGGCTGGCAGCTGCGCTCTGCCTTGCCGCCGATGCGGCTGCACTCGGTGTCGCTCTACAACGCCGAGGCCGACTGCCTCTGGCTGAGCGAGGGTGCGCTCGGCCCGGACGAGCACAACGTCGTCATCGAAGCCATCGAGGGGCAGAAGGCCGAGAAGAGCCAGCAGTACTTCGAGTACGGCATGGAAGACGGGCGCATCGGCATCTTCCTGCCGATCCGCAGCCCGCGCGGCGAGCTCTCCGGCACGGTGATGATCCTCGCCGACATGAAGTCGATCACCGACGGCATGATGGAGAAGATCGTCACGCCGCAGGTGCGCACGATCCTCGTCAAGATCGCGATGTTCATGCGCCGGTACGCGCCGGCGAGCTCCGATACGAGCCAGGAAATCCAGATGCCGGGGGACGCGGTAACGCCCTCGGACGTCATTCCCAGCAGCACCACCGTCATTGAGAAGCTGCCCGCCGCCGCTGCGAACGGGCTCGCCGCCGAAGCGGCGAAGACGCTCGGTCCGCGCGAAGTCGAGCAGATTCTCGAACTGGAGCTCGTGGCGGAACCGCCGCGAGTCGTTCCGGCGCCCGCGCCTGCTCAGGCGAACGGCAAGGCTGCCGCGGGGGCGGCTGCGAAGAACGCGCGCCAGGCTGCTGTGCAGTCCGCGCCTGTTCCCTCCAAAGCGACTCCCGCCGCGGCGAAGGGGAATGGGAAAGCGGCTCCGAACGTCGCCTCGCTGGCACCTGCGGCTCCGCCTCGCGAGGTGGAGGTTCTGCAGTTCGACGCGGAGTTCTCGATTCCCGTAGCGAAGCCGGCTTCGTCCGCCGCGCCCGCGGCGCTGCCTGAGGGCGACGTGCTGGCGTTCGAGCCGGACTTCGAGATCCCGCCTGCGAAAACGGCTATTGCGCCGAGCCCGGCGGCTGCGCCCGCGATTGCGCCGGCTGCGCCGACCGGCGCGACGTCGACGACGAATCGCGCGTTGTCTTCGAGCTCGGAGGCGAAAGTCAGTGCGGCGGCCACTGCGGTCCCGGCTGCGGCACCTCCGGTTCTGACGGCCGCCCCGCCAGTCGTCGCGCCGGCCCCGCCGGTAGTTGCAGCGGCACCTGCGGCTGCTGCGCCGGTGGCACCCGTCGCCAAGCTGGCACCCGCGCCTGCTCCGGCCCCAGCGCCTGCCGCCGCGCCAGCACCTGCGCAGGCTTCGCCCGTCACGGCGAAGCGCGCTCCATCGCCTTCCTCGACCCAGACCGCCGCCGTGCCGGTCATCCGCGGCACCGACGAAGATGACATCGGGCTGATCCAGGACACCGGCAAGCATCCCGCGCTCAACGAGACGACGACGATCGAGCCGGCGCCCCAACTGCCGCCGCTCGAGCCGCTCTCCGTCGAAGAGAGCGCCACGGATCTCACGCTCTTCGCGCAGGAGCTGATCAAGCTTCGTTCGAGCGGCCGCACCCGCCGTTACGAAGTGCTCGCCCGCTCCCAGCGCGACGCGAACCGCAACGAAGTGCCGGCCGCGTTCGTCGCCGAAACCGCGCGTGGGAAGGACGGCGCCGCGCTCGACTCCATGGTGCTCGAGCGCCTGCTCAACTGGCTCGGCAAGCACGGCGAAGCGATCTGGGACTCCGAGCCCGCGAGCTTCTCCGTGAATCTCTCTATCGGCGCGATCGAAGACCAGTCGTTCCTGACGCGCGTGCAGGAGTGGATGGAAAAGAACTCGGTGCCCGCCGAATACGTCGGCTTCGAGATCACCGAGTTCGCGTGCGTCCAGTGCAAGCCCGCCGTCCAGCGCTTCGTCGAAGCGGTGGAGAAGATGGGCTGCTTCTGGGTGATCGACAATTTCTCGTTCGACTCGGCGGTGTTCGAGCTCCTCGGCTCGAAGGCCCTGCGCCACGTGAAGCTCGATCCGAAGCTCACGGAAGCCGCCATGAAAGACAAGCTGCCGCAGGCGCTCGTCGTCGCGATTCTCCAGGCGTGCAAGGTGCTCGGCGTGCATTGCGTGGCCAAGCGCGTGGAGTCGAAGTCGTCACTGCAGTGGCTGACGGCGGTGGGTTGCGACTTCGCGCAGGCCTTCTCGCTTCACAAGCCGCTGCCGCTCGAATCGCTCGCGAGCGGTCAGCCGATCAAGGCGCTTCGCGAGTAGCGCACGCAAAGAAAAAACGGGCCGCCGAAGCGGCCCGCCTTCCTCGACTTTCCAACTGTCGTCTTCAGCGGTCTCGCGCTACCTCGGGGCGGGAGCCGTCTCGGACGTATCGGACGGCGTTGACGGTTCCGTCGTCGTGCTCTCGCTTCGCGAGCGCGGCGTCGTCGCGCCCGGCTGCGAAGTCGAATCGCTCATGCGAGCCATCTGCGCGAATTCCGCCTTCGAGAGATAGCCGTCCTTGTCCGCGTCGGACGCCGTGAAACCCGCCGCGACCTTCGAGTTGTTGGCGGCCTCGATCGCGGAGATCCGTCCGTCCTGATCCGCATCGAGCTTCGTGAAGGTCACGCCTTCGGCGGCGGCCACTCGCGTGTCGTCCTGGTCCTGGGCGAAGGCCGCCGCGGACGCCACCAGCGCCGTCGCGCTCACTCCAAGAATCAGCTTTCTCATGATCGCTCCTTCCGCTACCCACAGGTCCGGTAACTGGTCCAGTTGGGGGAAATACGCAGGGGGCGTGCCGTCGTTCCCGGCGCACTCCGGATCAAGCGGTTAGGAGCCACGGCGCGAGCGTGGGCAGGCGCGTGCAAGCTTGGCAGGCCCTTGATTCGTCAGGGTTTAGCGACAGGTGCGGCATCGAAAAGGTGGTTTTTTCAAGGGCCGTGCGGGCCTTGTCCCGAGCGCGCATGCGACGAGGCGATCACCGAGCGCGGGCGGTGGATCGCGGACGCGACGCCGGATCGCCTAAGCTCTCGGGCGATGTTCACGCTCGACCAACTTCGATCCAACCGCGGCACGCTCTTCTGGACGCTGCACGCCGCGGGCTGGGGCGCCTATGCCGTGGCGCAGTGGTTCGGCGCGCTCCTCATCGAGAAACCGCTCGAGTATCAGCTCGTGATCGGCATCGCGGCGGTGGGCGGGTTCGTGCTGTCGATGCCCATGCGGTACATCTACCGCGCGCTCATGGGCAAGCCGCTGCGCACGATCATCGTGTGGGTCCTCGTCACCTGCTACGTCACCGCGCTGGCGCTGCGAGTGGTGATCAACGTGTCTTACAAATGGCTCGTCGAGCCTGACTGGCAGATCCGGACGATCTTCGAGCTGTTCGGCAGCAGCGTCTCGACGATGTACCTGCTGCTGTGCTGGAGCGCGTGCTACTTCGGCATCAAGTACTACGAGTCCAGCCAGAAGCAACGCGAGGCCGCGCTCCGTTCCGCGACGCTCGCGCAGGAAGCGCAACTGAAGATGCTGCGCTACCAGCTCAATCCGCACTTCCTGTTCAACACGCTCAACGCCATTTCCACCCTCATTCTGGACAACCAGAACCGGACCGCGAACCACGCGGTCATGCGACTGTCGGAGTTCCTTCGCTATACGCTGGATCAGGATCCCATGAAGAAAGTGACCCTGCGTCAGGAGATGGAAGCACTCGATCTGTACATGAACACCGAAAGGCTGCGCTTCGGCGGGCGCCTCCGGCTCGAATACGCCGTCGAAGAGCCGGCGCTCGACGCGCTGGTGCCGAGCCTGCTTCTGCAGCCGCTGATCGAGAATGCCGTGAAGTACGCGATTTCCCCGCGCGAAGAGGGCGGGTCGATTCGCATCGAAGGGCGGGCGCGCGGCGCCATGCTCGAAGTCACCGTCATCGACGACGGTCCGGGGCTTCGGGACGGCAACGCGTTGATCGAGGGCCGCGGCGTCGGCCTGCGTAACACGCGCGAGCGCCTGAACGTGCTGTACGGCGAGCATCACCGGTTCGCGGTGCTGAACAGCCACCCGGGCATGCGTATCGAAATCGGGCTGCCGCTCGAACGCGCGGAGCCGTCGTCCCGGGATCGCTCTCTACCGCCGCCCCCAGCCGCACGGGCTGGATCGAGGGTCGCATGAATCCGAAAATTCGCGCGACCATCGTGGACGACGAGGCGCTCTCGCGCCGGGGACTGGAGATCCGGCTGCTGGCGACGCCCGATTTCGAGATCGCCTCGCAGTGCTCGAACGGGCGCGAGGCGATCTCCGGCATCGTCACGCATCGGCCTGACGTCGTGTTCCTGGACATCCAGATGCCCGGAATGTCCGGCTTCGACGTGCTCACGCATTTGCCGCAGGAAGCGGTGCCGCTCATCGTGTTCGTCACCGCTTACGACCAGTACGCCATCCGGGCCTTCGACGCGCGGGCGGTGGACTATCTGCTCAAGCCCGTGGACGACGCGCGGTTCGCCACGTGCCTGGACCGCATTCGGGATCGCATCCGCGCGCGCACGGCGGCCGAGCAGCGGGACCAGCTCTTCAGCCTGATCGCGGAGATCACGGGATCCGGCGAGCTCGCGATGGAGGAAGTGCTCGCGCGCGGGAAGAAGGCGCTCGAGCCGAAGCACTCCGAGATCCTGCCGATCCGGCAGGGTCGCGAGATCGTCCGCGTGAACGTTGCGTCAATCGAATGGATCGACGCCGCGGGCGACTACATGTGCATCCACGCCGGCGGCAACACGCACATCCTGCGTGGCACGATGAAAGATCTGGAGGAGTACCTGGATCCGAAGCTCTTCCAGCGCGTTCACCGGTCGACCATCGTGAACCTGCGGCGGGTGAAGAGCCTGCGCGCTCACATGAACGGCGAGTATTTCCTCACGCTGGACGGCGGGAACGAGCTCAAGCTGTCGCGGACGTATCGCGACAAGGTCGAGTTCTTCCTGAAGGGCGCCCAGGCGGGCAGGAGCTGAATCGGCGAGTGCGCGCCCCGTTGCGGGACGCGCACTCGTTCATTGCCGCTCTATCGAGCCGTTCGTCACCAGGTGTATCGCACCCGGTATTTCACGACTGTTTCGCCGTCCTTCGGCACCTTCACGGGGAAGTGGATGGTGCGGGCGTCTTCCTTCGTGAAGTCATGCGACTTCGACGTCACGTTCCATGTGCTCCAGCGGTAGAGGTTTTCCTTAACGATGACGTCGACCGGCTGGTCCTTGTGGTTGCGCAGCTTGATCTCGAAGGACTCCTCCATCCAGCGCGCGTTGCTGTCGACCACGAAGTCGGTCTGGCGGCGCTCGCCAACGACGTCGAACGCCGAGCCCAGCTTCACGCGCACCGTTTCGTCCTTGGGCGTGTGATCGATGCTGTCTTCGCCGACGAACTCGAGCGTGCCGTCGGCCGCATCCACCTGCGACACGCGCATGCGCCCGGAAGGCAGCGGGATGCCGAGACCGAACTGCCTGTCGTTCTTGAATTCCAGGTACACGTCGACCTTCTTGTTCGAGTCTCCGCCGTAGTTGCGGTCCGTCATCGGGTTCGGGAAGAAGTACGGCCGGACGCCGAGCCCGTAGTAGACGAGCGTCTTTTTCACGGGCACCTGCTTCGCCTGGTCGAAGAGCTCGATCTGTTTCGTGGAATTGTTCGGCAGGGTGGTGCGACGGCCCAGCGTGTAGAGATGGAACTCGGAGAAGGCTTTTTCCTGGAAGCCCGCGTCTTCGACACTCTTGAACGCGCGGGTCGCCGCCACCTGCATTTCCATCGCCGGGGGCCGCGACTGCACGCGGTTCACGTCGCCCGCGATGAGCTTCAGTTTCGATTCGGGATACGTCGCGCCGGACTGATTGATGATGCTCACCCACGCGGAGAGATCGAGCGTCCCCGCGTTAGCCGTCTTCCCTTCGCTGTAAATGAGGTTGTAGTCCGCCCACCAGGTGATGCCGCCAGTCTGATAGGTGACTCGCGTGCGCTGTTCCCCGGCACGCGGCGACTGGATGTCCCACACCAGAGTCGGGCGGGTGTTGAGACCGCCGGGCAGCTCCGGAAACCGAACGGACGAGTAGTTGTTGATCGTCTGGATGCCGCCGTCGTCCGTCTTCAGCACGAGACCGTCGATGGCGGAGAGCAGCGTGCCGCTCACAGTCTGCGACTGCGTGCCCACGTTGCGCTCTACGACGATGGGCTTGTCGATGTACTTCAGAAGCAGCTTCTGCGTGCTGACGAGATCGAACTGGAAGTTCTGCTCGACCACGCGCGTGCGAGGTTCCGTGAGCGATGTGAACGTCACTGTCGTCGGATCGATGAGCGCGGCGACGTCCGTGAATCTGACGGTGGACCGGCCGTTTTCCAGCCGAAGCGGTCGCTCGTGGCGGACCATCGCATAGCCGGGCACGGACATGGCATCCGGCACGCCGGCGCCCGGGACGGGGCGATACAGGTCGGGCGGAATCGCACCGGGGGCGGCGGCGCTGTAGATGGTGATCGCGGTTTCATCCCCTTCGGCGGCGCCGGCGGTGAAAGCCGTTCCGGCGGTGAGCACAGCGAGCGCGACGGCGGTCCGGACGGACCGGCGGGACACTTTGGAGTCGAGCATCAGGCGAGAGCCTCTTCATCGGTGGGTTGGCGGGCGGGCACACTGCCACCCCGAAGCTGAACGCCGGATGACCTCGGGTCGTCGGCGGACCTGCGGCGGTAGCGCCGGATTTCAAACGGGATTGTGCCTGCGAGGGGTTCCGGGCCACGAGGGGCGGGGAAGTGTGACGGCGATCACGAAAAGGGCCCTTTCGCGGACCTGCCGCGATCCCGGTTCTGTGAGGCATCGCCTGCGTTCGCACGACACGGACGGGCACGATACGCGCCGTCGATCAGAACCATTGAGGCAGATTGCCCGGATTATGGAAGCCGCCTCGCGAGCTCCCCTGGAACCCCTGAGCGAAGACGGACCCGAGATGCCGTCCGCCCCTCCGTCCGGCCCGCGTTCGGCCGCTGGCGCGCGTCCTGAAGCGCCCCAGGCGACGAAAGACGCGCTGGATGCGGATCTTCTTCCGCCGCTGCTGAGCGATGAGCAGTTGCTGGGCGATGAGCCGCTGCTGACAGATGAGCAGCTGCTGGGCGCTGAGCCCCTGCGAGGGGACCAGCCCCTGCCAGGGGACCAACCGCTGCCAGGGGAGCAGCCGCCGCTGGGGGACCAGCCGCTGCGGGCAGATGAGCCGCGGCGGGCGGACCAGCCGCTGCTAGCGGACCAGCCGCTGCTGGCGGACCAGCCGCTGCTGGGCGACGAGATGTCGCTGGCGTTGCTGGATCCCGAGACGGTGCCCATGGCACCCGTGGCGCCGGCTGCTCCGGCGAAAGCGTCCGCGCCCGCTGCCGTCAAGGCCGCGGCGCCTGCGCCGGCACCGCCGATGGCGCCGGCACCAATGACTCCCGCGCCAATGTCGCCAGTATCGATGCCGGCGACACCTGCGCCGTCGGCTGCCGGGTCTGATCCGTTGGGCGATTCGCTGCTCGACCCGTTGCCCGACCTTCTCGAAGACTTCGACTCCCTGACGCTGGCTCCTCCACCGCCCCCTCCCGCTGCTCCGGCGGCGAAGGACGACGTGGCTGCGAGGCCAGCCAGAAGTGCGCCTGCCGCGGCGGCGAGCCCGGACCACGGTGCATCGGCGGTTCCTGCGGCCCCCACACCTCGTCCTGCTGCTGCAGCTCGCGCGGCTTCAGCGCCTTCCGGATTCGCCGCACCTCCGGCGACCCCGGCTCCCGCAGTCGCGACAGCTCCGGCGACCCCAGCTCCCGCAACGCCGGCAGCTCCGGCGACCCCAGCTCTCGCATCGTCTGCAGCGCCCGCGGCGGCCAAACCGTCCGCCCGCAACACGCTCTCTCTCCCCTCGCAGCCCGCGAAGGGTCGCGTGGACGTCTCGACCATGCCCGCCGCATCCGCGACGCCAGCAACCCCGCCCGCCGCCGCACCCGCGGCCCCGGCCGCGAAGGTCGAAGTCCCGGCGCCCGCGATGGACCGCGACTTCATCGCCCGCAACCAGATCGTCGAGCGTTACATCTCCGGCCGCCTGCCGCTGAAGGGCGCGACCGAGTTCGAGAAGTTCTGCACCGAAAACCCGCAGCTGCTCGACGAGCTCGGCCTGCCGGAGCGCGTGAACGCGGGCCTTCGACTGCTCGAGGCCGCCGGCAAGCCGGAGCCCTGGCAGGAAGCGCCGCCGAAGTTCTGGGAGAAGCCGTACTTCGCCATCGGGCTTGGCGCCGTCGCACTGGTCCTGGCGATCGGCCTCACGGTCGTGTGGAACGGCAGCTCGCAGAAGAGCGACCGGATCGCGAAGCTCGAAAAGCAGGTGGCCGAGCAGCCGCTGGAGCCCGCGACGCAGACGCGCACGATCCGCCTTCTGCCGAGCTACAAGGGCAGCTCGAACTCGCCCGCGGTGGTCGTCGGCGGGTCCGCGACGCAGCTTGCGGATCTCAAGCTGGATCTCTCGCGGTCGACCTACCGCAACTTCCGCATCACGATCGATCGCATCGACCAGGGTCGCGTCGCCATCCTTCACAACCTCACGAAGGACTCGAACGGCCACGTGCGCATCGCCCTCAACACGTCCGCGCTCGGGCCGGGGAACTATCAGTTCACCATCGAAGGCATGACGTGGAAGGGCGAAGTGATCCCCGACGCCTGGATCACGATCGGCATCACGCGCTAAAACGGCGGCGGGTTTTCAGCTGCCGGCGCGCAGCGTCGCGACCGGCGGATAGTTGATGACGCTGCGCGTGGCCAGCCAGCCGCTGAACGCCACGAGCAGCGCCCCGCCGCCGGCCCCCACGATCCACACAAGCGGATCGAAGCTGTACTTCATCTCCAGCACACGCGTGGCGATGAAGTAGCCGCCAATCGAAGCTCCCATTGCCGCGAGAACGCCGGAGAGCGTTCCCAGCGTGACGAACTCGGCAAGCACTCCCTGAAGCACCGTCGTACGGCTTGCACCCAGTGTTCGCAGCATCGCGCTCTCGTAACGACGCTCGTCTCGGCTCGCCTGCACGGCGGCCATCATCACCGTGAGCCCCGCGAAGAGCGTGAAGAAGAAGACGCTCTGCACGGCGAGCACGGCCTTGTCGAACACCGACCGCACGCGATCCAGCAAGTCCTCGATGTCGAAGATCGAGACGCTGGGGAAACGCCGCGCCAGGGTCGCGAGCGAACGCGCTTCGCCGCCGGGGAAATGCACGCTCGTCATGTACGTGCCCGTGGTGTTGTCGATGACACCGGGGGCGAAGACGATGAAGAAGTTCGGCTGGAAGCTGTCCCACTTCACCTTGCGGAAGCTCGCGATCGTGGCCGTGATCGTCTCGCCCGCGATGTCGAACGTGAGCGTGTCGCCGAGCTTCAGGCCCATGGACTCCTGGTACTCGGTCGCGACGGAGATGAGCGGCTTGCCCGCATCTTCCGCGGTCCACCACTTTCCGGATACGACGCGGTTGTCTGGGCCGAGCTCGGCGGCCCAGGTGAGATTCTGCTCGCGGCCCGCGAACTCCTCGCCATCCTGCGTCCTGAAACGCAGCCTGTCGGAGCGTGCGCCGTTGATCTCCACGAGACGCCCCCGAATCATCGGCAGCACGCGCGAGGGTTGCGCGCCTCGCGATGCGAGCTCGCTCATGAACGTGTCCCGCTCGTTCGCCGGGATGTTGATGAAGAAGTAGTTCGGCAAATTGTCCGGGAGGCTGATGCGCCAGTCCCTTTCGAGATCGTTGCGAACGAGGCCGAGCAGCAGCAGCACCATGATCCCCGCGCCAAACGCGACGATCTGAACCAGGCTCTCCGAGCGCCGGCGACTGAGGTTCGCAACTCCGTAGCGCCACGCCACGCCGACACTGCCCCGCAAGCGCCCCGCCACGCTCACCAGCAAAGCGCCCGCGCCCGCCAGCAGCGCGAGGAAGATCGCAAGGCCCGCGGTGAACACGACGAACAGGTAGACGTCGCGAACCACCCAGTACACGAGGAACACGACCGCCAGCACCGCCGGACCGAACGCGAGCATGACAAACGGCGGCGGAGGCCCGATATCGCGTCTCAGCACGCGAATGGTGGGCACGCGCGAGAGCTGGATGAGCGGCGGAAGCGCGAACCCCGCGAGCAACGCGACCGAGGTGATGAAGCCCACAGCGAGCGGCCTCAGATCCGCCGGCGGCAACTCTCGCAGGAGCAGGCTGCGGATGGCGCGAAGCAGCCACTCCTGCGCCAGGTATCCGATGACCGATCCGATGATCGCAGCGATGACTGCAATGAGCAGAAGCTGCAGAACGCTGACGCCCAGCGTGAACGACCTCGTCGCGCCGAGCGTCTTCATCAGAGCCACGGAGTCCAGGTGCCGATGCACGTACCGCCGCGCCGACATCGCCACGGCGATGGAGCACAACAGCACGCTCACGAGGCTCGCCAGGCTCAGGAAGCGTCCGGCGCGATCGACGGCATTCTTGATCTGCGGGCTCGCCTGCGCGATGTCCAGGATGCGCTCGCCCCGCTTCTTGTTCTCCTGCAGCCAGGCCTTGAACTCGTCGATCTTCTCGCGATCGCCCGCGAACAGCGCCGCATGACTCACGCGGCTGCCAGGCTGGATGAGCTCCGTGGCGGGCACGTCCTCGCGATTCATGATGAGGCTTGGCGCGAGCTCCGCGAACGAGCCGCCCTGGTCCGGCCTCGAAATGAGCACGCGCGTGACGCGGAACGTCGCCGCGCCGATGGAAATCTCCGAACCCACCTGCGCGTTGATCGAAACGAGCAGCTTCGAGTCCGGCCAGACCTCGCCGCGGCCCGGGATCCCGCCGGCCACGCGGCCCGGAACGAACGGCTCATCCGCGATCATCACATCGCCACGCAGGGGATAACCCTCGCCCACCGCACGAAGGTTCGTGAGCTGGCTCTCCTCGCCGTTGAACACGACGCTCAGCAGGTTCGTGGTGCGGGCGGAACGGATGCCGCGACGTGCGGCCTCCTCGAAATACGCGTCGTCGATAGGCTGCGGCGAGCCGAGACGGATGTCGGCGGCGAGCACTTCGGCCGCCTGAAGGTCCACCGCCGCGCCGATGCGGCCGACGAGAAAACCCACCCCCGTCAGCGCCGCCACGGCAATGGTGAGCGCCAGCATCAGCACGCCGAGCTCGCCGGAACGCCATTCGCGGCCGAGCGTTCTCAACGCGAGGGCCAGCGCGCGGCTCATCTGACGAGGCCTCCCGTGACGAGACCGCCGGCCTCCATTCGCAGGACGCGGCCGCAGCGCGCGGCGAGCGCGTTGTCATGCGTAACGAGCACGAGCGTGGTCCGCGAAGTGGAGTTCAACTCGAAGAGCAGCTCGCCGATGCGCGCGCCGGTGACGGTGTCCAGGTTGCCCGTCGGCTCGTCCGCGAAAAGCACGGCGGGCTGGGTGACGAAGGCACGGGCGAGCGCGACCCGCTGCTGCTCTCCGCCGGAAAGCTGGCGCGGGTAGTGACCGGTCCGATCGCGAAGGCCGACACGCGTAAGCGCGTCCCGTGCAGCACGACGCGCATCCGGGCGGCCGGCCAGCTCCAGAGGCAACATCACGTTTTCGAGTGCGGTGAGTGCGGGAACCAGATGGAACGCCTGGAAGACGAACCCTACGCGCGCAGCGCGCAGGCGGGCGCGGCCGTCTTCGTCCAGCGACGTGAGATCCGTGCCGGCCAGCCAGACTTTGCCGGAAGTGGGTGTATCGAGCCCCGCAAGAAGCGCGAGCAGCGTGGACTTGCCGGCACCCGATGCACCGACGATTGCGACCGGTTCGCCCGCGGCGATCTCGAAAGAGACGTCGCGAACGATGGTCAGCAAACCTTCCGGGCTGTTAACCTGCTTGGTGAGGTTTTCAACCTTGAGAACGACTTCCAGATTTTCAGGCGCCGCCTGGGCGCTCGCCGTTTGCTGGTGGCTCATCGCATGCGCCGACGCGGCAGCCGCGCCGGACCGTACCGTCCTCGTGCTTGGCGACAGCCTGAGTGCCGGATACGGCATCAGGTCGGCGCAGGGTTGGGTCGCGTTGCTGGAGCAGCGACTGCAGACCCAAGGGTACGGGTACAAGGTCGTCAACGCCAGCGTGAGCGGCGAAACGACCGGCGGCGGGTTGCAGCGCTTGCCGCGCGCACTCGAGCTGCACCGGCCCGCGGTCGTCGTCGTCGAGCTCGGCGCGAACGATGGACTGCGCGGTCTTAATATTTCGTTAACGCGCGACAACCTGACGAAGATCGTCGCCGAGGCGAAGAAATCCGGGGCGGAGGTGGTGCTCGTCGGGATGCGCCTGCCGCCCAACTACGGGCCGCGATACACGAACGACTTCATGCGCATGTATCGCGAAATCGCGACGGAGAACAAGGTCGCGCTCGTGCCGTTCCTGCTGCAATCCGTGGCGCTGAATGCAGAGCTCATGCAGGCCGACGGCCTGCATCCGACCGCGGCGGCCCAGCCCGCCCTGCTCGACACGGTGTGGCCCGTCCTGAGACCGCTGCTGAAGAAGCCTTGAGAGAGGGGGGTTGATGGAGAAGATCTGGCTGAAGTCGTACCCGCCAGGCGTCCCGGCGGAGATCGATCCTTCCGCGTTCGACTCGCTCAACACCCTCGTCGACGAGAGCCTGCGTCAGTTCGCCGACCGCGTGGCGTACGTGCAGATGGGCAAGTCCCTCACGTACCGGCAGCTCGATGCGCTCACGCGTGACTTCGCTGCCTGGCTGCAGAACGAATCCGGGCTGCAGAAGGGCGACCGCGTGGCGCTCATGATGCCCAACGTCCTGCAGTACCCCATCGCGATCTTCGGCGTGCTGCGGGCGGGCATGGTGGTCGTGAACACGAATCCGCTCTACACGGCGCGGGAGCTCGAGCACCAGCTCAAGGATTCCGGCGCGAAGGCGATCGTGATCCTCGAGAACTTCGCTCACGTGCTGCAGGAGGTCGTCGCGCACACGAGCCTCAGCAAGGTGCTCGTCACGGCAGTGGGAGACATGCTGGGGGCGCCGAAGTCCTGGATCGTGAACTACGTGGTCCGGCACAAGCGCAAGCAGGTGAAGCCCTGGAGCATCCCGGGCGCGATGGATTTCCGGGACGCGCTCGCCGCCGGCCGTCGGCACGAGTTCGCGCCGGTGCGGCTGCAGCCCGAGGATCTGGCTTTTCTTCAGTACACGGGCGGCACGACGGGCGTTTCGAAGGGCGCGATGCTCACGCATCGGAACATCGTCGCGAACGTGCTGCAGGCGAAGGCGTGGATCGGACCCACGTTCCCGAAGGAGCCATGCACGCTCATCACGCCGCTGCCGCTGTATCACATCTTCGGGCTCACGGCGAACTGCCTGCTGTTCATGCTGCTCGGCTGGCGGAACATCCTGATCACGAATCCGCGCGACTTTCCGGCGTTCGTCGCGGAGCTCAAGAAGTACCCGTTCACTTTCATGACAGGCGTGAACACGCTGTTCAACGCGCTGCTCAACACGCCGGGATTCGAGAAGGTGGACTTCAGCAAGCTGATCGTCACGCTGGGTGGCGGAATGGCGGTTCAGCAGGCTGTCGCCGAGCGCTGGAAGAAAGTCACTGGATGCGTGCTTACGCAGGCGTGGGGGCTCACGGAGACCTCGCCTGCGGCGTGCATCAATCCTTGTGATGCGGAGTACAACGGGTCTATCGGGTTGCCGATTCCGTCTACCGACCTTTCGATTCGCAACGACGAGGGAGAGGAGCTGCCTCAGGGCGAGATCGGCGAGATCTGCGTACGCGGGCCGCAGGTGATGGCGGGTTACTGGCAGCGTCCGGACGAAACGGAGAAGGTGATGCTGCCGGGCGGCTGGCTGCGCACCGGCGACATCGGCCACGTGGACGCGAACGGCTACGTGTACATCGAGGATCGAAAGAAAGACATGATCCTCGTGTCGGGCTTCAACGTTTATCCGAACGAAGTTGAGGCCGTTATCGCCACCCACCCCGGCGTACTCGAAGTCGCCGCCGTCGCGCAGCCGGACGAGCGCTCGGGGGAAGTCGTCGCCGTGTTCATCGTCCCCAAGGACCCGAACCTCACCGCCCAACAGGTCATCGACCACGCCAAGCAGTCACTGACGGGATACAAGGTGCCGAAGTACGTGCACTTCCGGAAGGAGCTGCCGAAGACGAATGTGGGGAAGATATTGAGGAGGGCGTTGAGGGATGAGTTGGCCAAGTCGGGGTAGCCATCGCTCCTGCAGTCGCTAGCTGCGCGGCTTGCGACCGTCTTTATCGGGCCGGCACGCAGGTTCCTTATGGACGAGATACACGCCAAGCCCGACCTGCTGCCCCGACGCTGCACCTTTGCGCGGTTGCCGGGAGCCCGCCTGTGTTGCTTGCCGCGCGTTCCAGTGCGCAACGCCGTCAAGCAGAAGCGCGGCGCGACGAGCAAATGATCGCTTGAAGTTCTCCGCCTGTTCTTTCGAGTTCAGCTGGAGCTCCCTGAACCCGATGTACAGCGGCGCATCCCTTTCAGAAAGGGATCTCACTGCCGTACGAGAGAATCCTTCGAGCAGGCGGCTGAACTCTTTCAGCTTCGAGTGCGACCCCAGGTCACCATGCAATTTGGGATTGCTTGGCCGCAGTCCCCCCTTGCGGGTTCGCGTGACTGCCTTCATGCGCTCGAGCTCCCGAAGTACGGACATCGGGGTTACATCACCTGCGTATGCCTTCACAAGCGATGAGAAGTCCCGCCCTTCTCCAGTTACAACCAGTTCAGCAGGACGCCCAAGCGCGGTCTTGTAGAGAGGATCTGCTGTCCACCCGCGCAAAACGCGAACCGCCCGATGCTCAAGGGGGCGCTTTCGGGCTGCCTCGGGTTGCGGGAGATCTTCCTTGAGGAGCGCGGCGACTTCCTTTCTCGTCATCCCGGTGATGACTGACAGTCGCGAGATGCTGGGGCGTATCCCCGCAAGCTCCAGATCTGAAGTCGATGCGCGGAGATATGCCAGCTTGGCGGCTCGGATCAGCAGCGAGGCGCTGAACTTGCCCCGAAGCATCAGCGATGCAAGAGGCAACAATGCAGTCGCAAGTGTTTCGACGGAGCTTTCGGCGCTGTCCGATTGCGCCTTATGCGGCCTTGACCTCATCGCTCCGTCTGGCTCGTCACGTGTGCGAATCGATCGAGAAAAGCCCGAGTCCTACGCGGCGCTGCCGCTTGCGGCTCCGGCGTCGCGTAGCGCGGGATTCGAGCCAGTCGTCAATTTCCTCCAGGAAGTCCTGACCGCGCTCGCGCACGAACGCGACGAAGCGACGCGCGTTCTCCGCCGAGATGCCGGAGCATTCGACTTTTCGCCAGAAGAGCTCCGGTGCGCGCGTCCGCCGCGTGCGGCGAAGAATGCGCCCGAGGGTTGAGCTCGCGTCGGAGAGAAAATACGCCATTGGCTCGAAGGCCATGCTGCTACTGGTGCTGGTAAAGAACAGCGAGCTGACCAGCCGGTATTTACCGTTGCGATCGCGCCTAACGTTTCCGAAGCGTGTGAGAACCCGGATCACATAGTGCGGATCGCACTTGGGATCGAGTTTCCTGATCAGCGCTCGCAGTTCGTCCTTTCCTTCAAGCGCAAGCGGACGTGGACGGCCCGCGCTGTCCAGAAAGCGCGCATCGTGACTCCACAGAGCCACGACGTCGGCATAGAGCATTGGGTGCCCGATGTGCTCAATCCGACGTGCACTTCCCAAGGCGTAGGACCGCTCGTATGCCGCGCCGAGCCGTGACATGGCGGACTTCTTCGATAAGCCACCGGCGCGTAGAAATGCTGCTATCGGGAAAAGAAGGGCTTCGGCGCGGCGTGCACTGATCCTTGTTCTCTGAGATTGCACGAGCGTTCCTTTCTCTGCTCATCAGACGATGCGTCGACTGCCGTCGACCTGTGCGCCGAGCTGCATGCAGCGCGGTGGCACAATGGAGATCGGCGAGAACCCTCGTCAGGGATTCTCGATGTTGCGAAAGTCAGTTCTTGAGTAGTTAGCCGAAGGAAGAGGGAAAGGCAACGTACAAATCGGGTGGATTCGCGATGAAATGGAGCGTTTCATCGCGTTAGCCGTTGCTTCGTTGCAGCAGTTGCTGCAACGACTCCCACCATCGACGTTCGGCTTTATCTACCGGTGCCGCCAATACCCTGGGTCTGTGCTCCGGTCCCGCCGATACCTTGCGTTTTTCCGGTTCCGCCGATGCCCTGAGTCTGCGCGCCCGTACCGCCGATGCCTTGCGTTTGAGCTCCAGTGCCACCGATGCCCTGCAGCTTCGCGCCAGTGCCGCCGATGCCTTGGGTTTGCGCGCCAGTGCCACCGATGCCCTGCGTCTGCGCACCGGTGCCACCGATACCTTGCGTTTGTGCGCCAGTGCCACCGATGCCCTGCAGCTTCGCGCCAGTGCCGCCGATGCCTTGGGTTTGCGCGCCAGTGCCACCGATGCCTTGCGTCTGCGCGCCAGTGCCACCGATGCCCTGGAGCTTCGCACCTGTGCCGCCGATACCCTGCGTCTGCGCACCGGTACCACCGATGCCTTGCGTTTGTGCGCCGGTACCGCCGATGCCTTGGGTTTGCGCGCCAGTGCCGCCGATGCCCTGGAGCTTCGCACCTGTGCCGCCGATACCCTGCGTCTGCGCACCGGTACCACCGATGCCTTGCGTCTGCGCACCGGTTCCACCGATGCCTTGCGTTTGCGATCCGGTGCCACCGATGCCCTGGAGCTTCGCGCCGGTACCGCCGATACCTTGCGTCTGTGCGCCAGTGCCACCGATGCCTTGCGCTCGGAGTGGCGCAAGAGCGCTGGCAACGAACAAGCCCCTACCGGCGGGCTGCGTTCCCACGAACTCCAGCTGGTCTCCGACCTGGATCGCGCCGTCGAACGAACCGATCGTCGGGGTAGTATCGATAACGAGACTGCCGATCCTGACCTTCCCTGTCGCATCGACTGACCGGACCACCCCCGCAACAAAGAGCTGGGTGGCACCGGGAATGTTGGTCTCGGGCAGAACTGTCAACGACGCAACTTTCGTCGTGCCATCCGCATTCAGCTCGCCGTCGACCCACACCAATGCGTTGGAGCTGAGCTGCCGAATTCCTTGTGCCGCGGGGAGAGACTTCCTGCCTGCAACGAGCGTTGCGTTACCAACAGAGTAGGTTTGACCCATCACGACGATCGACGCCGTGCGGCTGTCGATACGTTCGATGGTTCCTATCGCAAGTGGGGCAGCAAACAGTGGGCTGGAAATCGATACCGCCGCAGCGGCTAGGAGGGAAACGGTTACGCACCGGCTCAGACCGCATTTACGCGACTGAAAACTCATCTTCGACACTCCCCGGCAACTGATCGCGTCTGCGGCGACCTATTGCTTATGTAAAACCCTACTTATGTAAGGGCCTTATGTAAGGAACTTAGCAGCAATTTGTGAAATCGGTCAAAGATTTGAAGATTGAATTATCCGCACGAATGTGCGGGTTTGTGCGTACCGGCCCGGGACCCGGATGCCGGTTATGCGGAACTCGCTAACTTTCTGATCTGACTAGCGTTCCCACGAACCGCGGCCTTCATTGACCAGCGTTGCCAGCGGCCGCTCATCCGGCGGAGGCTCCACGTACAGGAACACATTCAATCCCGTCGGAATCCGAACTTCGTCTGAAGAACCCTGGGCTGAATAGGGCGTAAGCCAGTTATCCAGGTCGACCAGAAGCTCCATCGTCCTGTCCCGCGCATACGCTTCGAATTTCGGGAGAACGTCCGGCGGCAAGCCTCTGTCCGCTACGACGAATCGCTCGAGCCGCTTCCTCGAATTCTTCGGATTCATGTTGTATTCCAGAGTTTCGGTCAACCGGCTGAGGGTGTTGCCGAAGTACTCGATCTGCAGAGCCGACATCGGTTCGGGCATCATGAAGACGCGCGACGTCGCCCGATAATGCTTCTCGCCCGAATAGGTAACGGACCCGATACTGATCAACTCTTCCAGCACGATCCCTGCGCTGACTTTCGGATCGACCATCGCGACCAGGTTCTTTACGCAGCGACCTCCGCCTGGAACTTCAAACTCCAGTTCGAGTGGAATGCCATACGGTCCGACGTACAGCGGATCCGTGTGCCACTTCTGCAGAACCTCAGTAAGAATGTTGGCGAGCGTGGGATCCGCCGAAGGCAGAGCGCCTTCTGTCTCGAGGTAGTAGTCAACCTGATGCCTGGCGACACCGGTAGCGACCGAGACGCGCGCCCTTGTGGGTTTCGCGACGTGATCCAGGCCATCGCGCAACGCACTCTCGACATAGACGCCGCGTGCAAGCTCGGAAAACTCGTCGAACCGGATGCCTGCTCTGATCAGAACCTTCACAACAGGTCGAAGCAGGCGCCGCAACGCGTGAAGCAGTTGAGCTCTAGTTGCGGAAAGCGGCGCCATGACAACCCTCGATCGAACGCGTCAACTTAACTTATAAGACGAGTTGGCACAGTCTAATCTGCAGCCGCGCCAGTTCGCGCGGTCACTCCCTCAAGTCCTCTCCCCCGGATCAAACATCCTCCTGTGCTCCAGGATCGCGTACCGATCCGTCATCCCTGCGATGTAGTCCGCGACGGCGCGGGCGCGGGTGGCTTCCGGGGACCCATGGCGCTCTGCATCCGGCGGCGCCCGGTGCTCAGGGGGGAGGAGTTTTTCGTCCGCCAGGAAGGCGTTGAAGAGCTCGGTGATGACGCGGCGGGCCTTCGACGTCATTCGCTGGACCTTGTGGTGGCGGTAGACGTGCTCGTTCAGGAACTTCTTCAGTTCAAGGTGCTCGGCGCGGACGTCGTCGCTCATGCCGGCGAGCGGCTTGGCACGGTTGCGCACGTCGTCGATCGTCCTCGGACGCGCTTGCGAGATCTGGGACTGAGTCGTGCGGATGAGATCGACGACCACGTAATTCACCATGCGCCGGATCACCTCGTGCAGGAGGCGGCGTTCCGGCAGGTCGGGGTGCTGCTTCGTGACGGCGTCGTAGTGCCGGCGGAATAGCCGCACATCGAGCAGCTGCTCTACCTCGATGAGGCCGGCGCGCATGCCGTCGTCGACATCGTGATTGTTGTAGGCGATCTCGTCGGCGATGTTCGCGAGCTGCGCTTCGAGGCTCGGCTGCCGCCGCTTGAGAAAGCGCTCGCCCACCTCCCCGAGCTCCTTGGCGTTGCGAGCTGAGCAATGCTTCAGAATGCCCTCGCGACATTCGAACGTGAGATTCAGCCCGCGAAACTCCGCATACCGGTCCTCAAGAAGATCCACCACACGCAGGGACTGCAGGTTGTGCTCGAAGCCGCCGAACTTGCGCATGCAGGTATTCAGCGCGTCCTGCCCCGCGTGGCCGAAAGGCGTGTGGCCCAGGTCGTGCGCGAGGCTTATCGCCTCGATGAGGGTTTCGTTGAGACGCAACGCGCGCGCGATCGAACGCGCGATCTGCGCCACTTCCAGCGAGTGCGTTACACGCGTGCGATACAGGTCGCCCTCGTGATTCACGAACACCTGCGTCTTGTAGACCAGGCGCCGGAAGGCGCTCGAATGGATGATGCGATCCCGGTCCCGCTGGAATTCGCTGCGGTATTCGGGCGACGGTTCGGGATGACGGCGACCGCGAGAAAGCGCGTCGTGGGCGGCGAAGGGCGCGAGCTGATCCGGGCCTCTGTCGACGTCGTTCACTGCGCTATCCGAGGTGCGCCTCAAGCGTGCGGCGGAGCGCGGCGTCCGGGTATTCGGCGGTGACGAACGAACCTCCGATGCCCCGCATCAGCACGAGCCGGATCCGACCGCTCTTCACTTTCTTGTCGATGCGCATGTGCTCCAGCACCTGATCCGCGCGCAGATCGCGCGCCTCGGTGGGGAGCCCCGTGCGGACGAGCAGCTTGCGCAGCCGCTCCACGTTCTCGG
>Ga0182742_1002376_pt1 | contig 20958 bp, 10 predicted proteins | sample eDN5th37CBELigMG_FD_128880 | JGI IMG/M metagenome (GOLD analysis project Ga0182742, IMG submission 128880) | Enriched Miracle-Growth compost microbial communities from Emeryville, California, USA - eDNA 5th pass 37_C BE-Lig MG (version 2)... ... | reverse complement strand
GGTCGGGGATTGGGGGGCGCCGACCGGGTACAGCTCAAGCAAAACCGAGGCGATCCGGCGGGCCCGCTGTTTGGCGCCGCAGGCCGAGCAGAAGTCCGACTCCTTGTGGGCCAGCGCGGCGGCTTGGCGCGGGGTGAGGCCCCAGAGCTCGACCAGGCGGTTCGGGATGATCCGCCTATAATAAAGCATCGGTCGGATCTGGCCGCAGGCCGAGCAACGTTCGACCCGACCCCGGACAACGGCCCCGGCGCCGGCCAGCGCGCGCAAGCCCCGCCAGTAGATCTGGTTCCAGAGCAGGACCAAGGGCGTTTTGAGGAGCCGGGGAATGGGGAGTCGACTCATGGATTTCGACCGATCCGTATCGGGTGGGAGGAGGCCGACGCGCCGGTCGTCGAAAGGAACCCTTCCCTTGACCGCGCGGCGCGGTTTGCTTACGATCATTGCATGTGTCGGCGGTGTTGAAAAGCGCGTTAACATTTGATTTGGCAAGAGACTAGGGCGGCGATCCATGGCCTATGCGACGACCATCCAGCGGCACAGGACGAAGGAAGTCGGCGTCGGCGACCACCTGATCGGGGGAGACAACCCGATCCTGGTCCAGTCGATGACCACGACCAACACCTTCGACGTGGAAGCGACGCTCGAGCAGATCCGCCGCCTCGAGGAGGCGGGCTGCGAAATCATTCGCGTCACCGTCCCCAAGAAGGAGGACGTGGCGGGCGTCGAGGCGATCCGAGACCACATCAAGATCCCCCTGATCGCCGACATCCATTACGACTATCGGATGGCCCTGGCCTGCCTGGAGGCCAAGACCCCCTCGGGCCGTCGCGCGGTCGACAAGATCCGCATCAACCCCGGCAACATCGGCGGGGTCGAGCGGTTCAAGGAAGTGATTCGCAAGGCGCGCGACGCCGGCGTCCCGATGCGGATTGGGGTGAACTCGGGGAGTCTTGAGAAAGACCTGGTCGAGAAGTACGGGTTTCCCTGCCCCGAGGCGATGGTCGAAAGCGCGCTGCGGAGCATCGAGCTCGCCGAGAGTCTTGACTACAAGCTGATGATCGTCAGTCTCAAGGCCAGCCATGTTCCCACGGCCGTCGAGTGCTACGCCCAGTTCGCCGCCCAGAGCGACTACCCAACCCACGTTGGGATCACCGAGGCGGGCTCTCGAGAGTACGGCACGCTCAAGAGCGCCGCGGGGATCGGCGCGATTCTGCTTCGGGGCATTGGCGACACGCTTCGAGTCTCGCTATTGGGCGATCCCGTCCCTGAAATCGCCGCCGGGTTCGACATCCTCCGCGCCTGCGATCGCCGGGTGACCAAGCCCGAGGTCGTCGCCTGTCCGACCTGCGGCCGGCTCGACATCGACCTGGAGCGGATCGTCGCCGAGGTCGAAGAGAAGATGAAGGGGTTCTCCCAGCCCCTGCGCATCAGCATCCTGGGATGCCTGGTCAACGGGTTTGGCGAGGCGAAGGAGGCCGATCTGGGCATCGCCGCCGGCGCGGGCAAGGGAGTCATCTTCAAGCGGGGCGTCCCCATTCGGCACGTCAAGGAGGCCGAGATGGTCGAGGCGCTGCTTGAGGAGGTCCGCCGCTTCGACGAAGAGGTCAAGCCCCTCGCCTCCTATCTCGAAAAAGAAAAGCAGAAGCGGGAGAAGGCCGCGGGACTGCCGATCGTCGGTTGAGCCAAGGCGTCGAAGCGGATCGATGGGAGGGCGAGGCTCCCGCCGAGCCGAGACCTTGCGTGGGGCTCGGCGGGAGCCTCGCTCCCAAACGCGCCCCACGCCAAGCGCTGTTCTCGATCCCTCGCTTTAGGACTGCCTGAGCCCGACGGCCACGTATTTCGTCTCGAAATAGGCGTCGAGCCCTTCGGCACCCAGCTCGCGGCCGAGCCCTGATTCCTTCATGCCGCCGAAGGGGCATTGCGGGGTGGCGGGAACCGGGTCGTTGATGCCGATGATCCCCGCTTCGAGACCCTCGGCCATGCGGGTGGCGATGGTCAGGTCGTTGGTGAAGACGTAGGCGGCCAGACCGTAGGGCGTGTTGTTGGCCTCGGCGATCACGTCGTCGAGCTTGTCGAAGTCGAGCAGGGGCATGACCGGCGAGAAGGGCTCTTCGGTCATCAGCCTCATCGAGCCGTCGACCTGACCCACCACCGTGGGCTCGAACCAAAAGCCCTTGTCGAATTGGGTCGATCGGGCCCCGCCGGTCAGGATCTTGGCGCCCCTCTTCTTGGCGTCTTCGATTAGGCTCGCGGCCTTCTCCAGCGCGCGGGCCTCGAACATCGGCCCGACCTGGACACCCTCATCCAGGCCGTTGCCCAGCTTGAGCCCGCGGGTCAGTTCCACGGCGGCCTCGGTGAAGTCCTTGGCGATCTTTTGGTGGATATAGAAGCGGGACGGAGCGATGCAGACCTGGCCGTTGTTGCGGAACTTGCCGATGACCGCCGCTTGGGCGACCTGCTCGACGTCGGCGTCGGGAAAGACGATCAGAGGGGCGTGGCCGCCCAGCTCAAGGCTCAACCGCTTGACCTGATCGGCCGAGCGCCGGAGGAGTTCCTTGCCCACCGCGGTCGAGCCGGTGAAGCTGATCTTGCGCGCCGCGCGGTTCTCGAACAGGGCGTCGGCGAACTGGACCGGCTCGCCGATGACGAGGTTCGCGACCCCCGGGGGCAGGCCCGCGTCGGCCAGACACTCAAACATCAGGATGAGCGTCAGGGGCGTTTGATCCGAGGGGCGGCTGACGACCGTGCAACCCGCGGCGAGGGCGGGGCCGATCTTGCGGCTCGGCAGCGCGGCGGGAAAGTTCCAGGGGGTGATCGTTCCCACCACGCCCACGGGATGCTTGATCGCGTAGTAGCGCTTCATGACGTTCGCGGGGGGGATGAGCCGGCCGTAGGCCCGCTTCGCCTCTTCGGCGAACCACTCGAACGTGTCGGCGGAGTGAAGGACCTCGGCCTTCGCCTCGGCCAGCGGCTTGCCCTGCTCCATGGTCAGCGCCCGGGCGATCCGGTCGGCTCGGTCGCGGATCAGATCGGCGGTCTTCTTGAGGACCTTGGAACGGTCGTAGACCGAAAGCGCCCGCCAGCCGGGCGCGGCCTTGACCGCCGCCGCGATCGCCGCGTCGGCGTCCGATCGGCCTCCATAGGCGACCTCCGCCACGACCGATTCATCGGCCGGGTTGACCACGGCGAGCGTCCGGCCGTCGAGAGCGTCCCGCCACTGGCCATCAATGTACATCCGCGTCGGAAACTCGGTCGCTTTCGCCGCGCTCTCCGCCGTCCCGGCCATGCTGGCTCTCCTTTCAACTCAACACGGGCCCGCGCGAGTTGATCTCCGCTCGCGAGCCTCCAGGGCGAATAAAGCCTTTCAGGGAAAGGCCCCTCATACCGCCAGGATACCGCAACAAGGGCGCCGCGCACACCGGCCACGCCGCGGAGCTTGGGTCATCGGCTGAGCGATTCGACCGGAATTTTCCCGAGCGACCACCCGACGAGCGCCCCGAGGCGAACCCCGGTCGCTATAACCCGCAGACTCGCCGCCGCAATCCGTCGATTCGCTTCATCGGTTCGAGCCGGCGCATCCGAAAAATATGGCGTAGGCGCGAGATCAAGACTCTCTCGCGGTCGAGACGCCCAGGATGGCGCGTCTTTGAGGATGTTTACGGATCCAACAAGGTGACGCATGGACGCGACCGGAATGGGCCTCGGGTGGAGCGGAACGCGGCGACTGAGGCCGCTGCTCGTCGCGGCGGCATGTCTCGCGGCGTCGGCGATGGAGGTTGGCGCCGCGCCGATCCGCGGTGGGGCGCGGCTGGCGGCGCAAGAGTTGCGCGTCTCGAATTCCCTCGCCAATCCAGGTCTCTCCCCCGCCTGGAACGCATTTCTCGGCTTGGGGCTCGACGGCTGGGCGGCCCGCCAGGCCCCTTCCTTCACCGTTCCCACACGGCTGGCGGTCTGGAGAATGCTCGAAGCGGCCTCCCATTCGACCTCGCTGGACCCGATGCTCGAATATCTGATGTGGCGGCGCGACCTGAACTCCGCGCGGTTCGACCGCAACCATCCGTTCCTGGGGCCCCGTCTCGGTCAGCTTTTGAGGCCGCCGTCGCCGTTGGTCCCGCCGATCGATGTCCCCGAGGTCCCTCCCATCACGCCTCCTCCTTCGCTCGTCGCGCCCGACAACCCGGTTCCGGAGCCCGGCGGGTTGCTCATCGCGGCGCTTGCTTCGGCGTGGGGGCTTTGGCGGCGGCGATCTCGAGCGGTTTCGACGAGGTAAGTTGAGACGTCGGTGTGGTAAACTTACAACCACGACGCCGCGGGGGAGCGAACATCCCTCGCGGGAGGGGGCTCCAACACGTTGCGAGGCCGCGAGGTCTCGGTCTAATTGAGGGCCTGGAGCGTAGCGCGAGGAACGGGTTTCATGGGCGAGCGGCAGCGGTTCTACATCACCACGGCGATCGATTATCCCAACAGCCGACCGCACATCGGCACGGCGTTCGAGAAGATCGGCGCCGACGTCCAGGCGCGGTTTCGCCGCATGGAGGGCGCCTCGGTTCACTTCTTGATGGGCAACGACGAAAATACCATCAAGGTCACGATCCGAGCCCGCGAGCTGGGGATGGAGCCGAAGGCCTACGTCGACGAGATGGCCCAACAGTTTCAGGATGTCTGGCGGGCGCTTGGGATCTCGAACGACGACTTCATCCAGACGAGCGAGGCCCGTCACCACGAGGGCTGCCGCAAGTTCATCCAGGCCGTCTACGACGCCGGCGACATCTACAAGGGCGTTTACGCGGGGCACTACTGCACCGGCTGCGAGTCGTTCAAGACCGAGAAGGAGGTCGCGGAGGCGGGAGGCCACTGTCCGAACCACCCGAACACGCCGCTCTCCTGGGTCGAGGAGGAGAATTATTACTTCCGGCTCTCGGCCTACCGGGAACGGCTCCTCGAATTCTACGCCGCGAACCCAGACTTCATTCAGCCCGAGAGCCGACGCAACGAAGTGGTGAGCTTGGTCGAGACGGAGTTGCGCGACATCGCCATCACCCGGAAGGGGTTCACCTGGGGCATCCCGGTCCCGTTCGATCCGGACCAAACGATCTACGTGTGGTTTGACGCCCTCCTGAATTATGTGACCGCGGCGGGGTATGGGAGCGACGAGGAGCGGTTCGCCGAGCTTTGGCCCGCCGACGTCCACGTCATCGGCAAGGACATCACCCGGTTCCACTGCGCTCTTTGGCCGGCGATGCTGATGTCGGCCGGGCTCGCGCCGCCGCGGAAGGTTTTCGCGCACGGGTTCGTCTATCGGAAGAACGAGGAGACCGGGGAGACTGAGAAGCTCAGCAAGAGCCTGGGCAACGTCGTCGAGCCGATGGAACTCATCAGCAAGTTCTCGGTCGAGGCGTTTCGGTATTACTTCATGAGCCAGTGCCCCTTCGGCGGTGACGGGGAATTCTCGTTCGAGCGGTTCGCCGAGGTCTACAACAGCGCCCTGGCCAACAACCTGGGAAACCTCTACAGCCGCATTCTGACGATGTGCCTGAAATACTTCTCGGGTGATCTCGGTTCGGTCGAGGGCGTTGACCTGACGGCCTGGAGGGGGGATCTGAACCTTCCGGGCCTGGTGGATGAGTTGCGCGAACACCTGGACGACTTCGAGTACAGCGAGGCGCTGAAGCGCGTTTGGCTGGAGGTCGTCGACGCGGCGAATCGGTACATCCAGGCAACCCAGCCGTTCAAGCTGGTTAAGACCGACCCGGAGGCCTGCCGCGTCGTGCTGGCCAACCTGGCGGACTGGACGCGAATCACGGCGATCTTGATCAAGCCGTTTCTACCTGGAACCGCCGAGACCTTTTATCGGGCCTTCAACTTCGAGGAGAGCCGGCCCTGGGAGAACGTCTCCTACGGCGACGCGGCCAACGTGTTCCAGGGAGAAGCCCTCCGCGTGACGGCGCCGATCGTCGACGGCAAGCCGGCGCCCCTGTTTCCAAAAATTGAGAGCCGGTAGGAACCGCCTCGACCGGCGTCGGCGAAAGGGTGGGGTCGGAAGCTCGCCTGGCTCTCGAAATGAGCATTGGCTCTCGAAATAAACTATAGACTTGAATGAGTTCGTCTTCGGAGACCTTGAACCGTTGGTCTTTCGTCTTTGCGCGCGGGCGTGGACCATCGCTATCGACGGACGCCGTCACCGAGGAGGGCGGACCTTCATCCGATTGCGCGCGGGCGAGGAAGACCATCATGGGCGCGGAGCGGCGCAAGCTGATCATTCTCTTTTGCATGCATCGAAGCGGTTCGAGCCTCTCGGCCAGCATCCTGGAAAAACTAGGAATGTCGCTTGGCCCCTTCGAGCTTCTCGGCGCGAAGGCGAGCAATCCCCACGGGCATTTCGAGCCGATGCCGGTTTACCGCCTCAACGCCAAAATCCAGACGTGGGCCTTCGGTTTTCACGGCGACATGCCGGAGGACCCCGAGACTCTGGCCCGATTCCTCGATTCGAAGGGTGCCTGGCCAACCGATCGGGCCATCCCCCAAGAGTGGTTGGAGGAGGGGGCGCGGATCGCCCGCGGCTTTGCCGAGGCCGGCCCGATCACCGGAATCAAGGAGCCGCGGCTCGTACTTACCTGGCCGTTTTGGCGGCGAATCTTTCAAGAGGTCGAGAATCTTGAGATTGTGCCCATGATGCTCGCGCGGTCGCCCCACGAAATCGCCATGAGCATGTGCATCCGGGCCCATGGAGCCTTGCCCTACTGGGGCGCTCTGGATGTCATTGGCGTCAATTTCGCCCGGATGTTGGATATCGCCAACGAATTCCCGGAAAACCCCCCCGTGGCGTGTTTCGGCGCGCCACGTTACTGGGACGACATGCGGCGGCTGGCGAGTCGATCCGGATTGACCTGGGACGACGAGATCGTCCGCCGGATCTACGATGACTCGAGCGTTCACCACCTTCCGGCGACCGTCGCCCACCCGGCGCAGGAGTTGTTCGACGAGCTGTGCGGCGGCGGCCGGACGGCCATCGATCCCGAGGCCAACCTGGTGAGACTTTCCGAGGGAATGCGGCGGGTTGAGACCTTGATGTTCGCGCGGTTGCACGCCAAGAGGACGAAACTCAAGACAACGCTTGATAAGACGAGACGAGTCGAGAAGGTGCTGGGAGTGGCCGACCCCCTCTTCATCGCCGCGTCGAGAGGCAAAAGACTGTCGAAAAGAATCATGCTCAAAATCCGCGGACGCGATAAGGACGGCGAGGCCCGAAGCGCGCGAGCCAAATCGTCGTTGTGATCTCGGGGAGTCGTTTGATCACGAGCGCGCGGCGATTTGGAGAAGAAACCGGCGGAGAACGCTCAACACGCTCATCCGTTCCGGACTCGGATTGCTCGGCCGACTCGATCCATGAAGAATGGTCGCGAGGACGGCCGAAGCCGATTTTGGCGAGCGCGGTTGGCTCGGGAGATTTTTGGAACTCGCCGAGATCGCCGATAATGGTTATAAGCTGGGGTCGTTGCCGAGACCGTCGGCGCGGGCGCCCGACTCATGGACGAGAGTGAACCGGGGGTGATCCACATGGAAGGGCCAAATCGCACGCTGGTGGTTCTCCTGACGATGCATCGGAGCGGCTCCAGCCTGACGGCGAACATCCTGCAGAAGCTGGGGATGTCGCTTGGGCCGTTCGAACTCCTGGGCGCCGCGCCAAGCAACCCGCACGGCCACTTCGAATCCATCCCGTTTTACACGCTCAATCAGAAGGTGCAGGAGTGGGCGTTCGGCTTCGCCGATGATCGGCCGACCACTCCCGAACTCCACGCCCGCTTCCTCGAATCCCAAGGGGCGTGGCCGACCGACCGGGCCATCCCCGACGATTGGCTGGAGGAGGGCGAGCGCCTCGCCCGGACCCTGATCGAGAGCGGTTCGCCCAGCGGCTTCAAGGATCCGCGAACCGTGCTCACTTGGCCGTTCTGGCGGCGGGTCTTTCAGCGGATCGAAAACCTTGAGGTCGTGCCCGCCGTACTCTTGCGATCACCCCACGAGATCGCGATGAGCCTCTGCGCCCGGACCAACGGAGACTTTCCGTATTGGGACGCCCTCGACTTGGTCGGCGCGCACCTAACGCGATTGAAGGCCATCGTCGACGAGCATGAGGGCCGGGCGCTTGTGGCGCGGTTCGCCACCCCTCACTTCCGGTCCGACCTGCAAGCGCTCGCGGCGGCGAGCGGACTCGTCTGGGACGATGAGATTGTCGATCAAGTCTACGATCATTCGTGCGTCCATCAGCTACCGGCCGTGGTCCCTCACCCAGCGCGGGAGCTTTACAACGCTTTGAGCGACGACGATTGGTCGGGGCTGGGCGCCGAGGCGAACGCCCAACGCGTCGCCCGGGACTGGCGCCGGTCCGAGACCATGATGTATGGGCTGTTGTCCGAGATGCGGAAGCAGTTCGTTCTGAAGCACGCCGCGTTGAAGCACGCCGAGGCGCTCTTCGCCGAAGCCAACCAACGGGCGCGCTACTGGGAAGTCGAAGCCGAGCGCGCCGAGCGGCTCCTCAACGACGCCCAGGCGGAACTGGTCCAGACTCGCAACGCCTACGAGGTGGCGAGCGAGTGTCTGGCCGCGTCGGAACGAAATCTGATTCAGACGATGGAGTGCCTCGTCTCGATCCAAGAACGGCACGCTCGATCCGACGAATTGTTCTCCCGCGAAGCTTGGAGGCCCGGCGCCGGCGCCGATTCCGACTCCGCCCTCGCGGAGATGCTCCAACAGTTCGTTCGGACGCAGGACCGGCTTGACTTGGAGCGGGACGACGCGCGTGAAAAACTCCACGAGGCCCGCGAGAGGATCGCGGAAATCCAGGAGTTGGCGACCCAAAAGGATGAACAACTTAAGGGGGCGTTGGAGCGGGAGGAGCGGCTTGGGCTTGAAGCCACTCAACTGCGAGGCCGCCTCGAACGCATCGAATCCCACGCGCTGGTTGGCGTCGCGCTCCGGGGTCGAAGGCGGGTCAAGCAAATCTGGCTCAAGCTGCGCCAACGCGGCGAGGGCGGCGGAGAGCGCTCCACGCGGCTCGATCAGCCGCATTGATTCCGATCGTGGAGGCGCGCCTCTGATTCGTCGCTCTGGGATCAGACCTCGACGGGCATGGGCGCGGGCTCGCGCGCGTGAAGATTCTCGCGAACGATCGAAACGATCCGAGCGGCCGAGCGGCCGTCTCCGTACGGAGATTCGGCCTGGCTGGCGGTCTCATGAGCGTTCGGGTCGGATAAATACCTCGAGGATTCGGTGATGATCGTCGCGGGATCGTCTCCAACCAGGCGGGCCACGCCGCATCGCACGGCCTCGCCGCGCTCGCTGACGGGGCGCAGCACGAGCACGGGCTTGCGCAGGACGGTGGCCTCTTCTTGAATCCCGCCGCTGTCGCTGAGGATCAGGGCGGCCCGCTTCATGGCGGTGACGAACGAACCGTAGCCGAGCGGCGGCGTCAGCCGCGCCCGGGGAAGGCCCCGAAGCGCCTCGCGGACAATCGGTTCGATGGCGGGATTGGGATGAATCGGCCAGAGAAATTCCACGTCTCGGAAGCGGTCGTGGAGCGCGGCGATCGCCTCGCAGATTCGCCGGAGCGGTTCGCCGAGGTTCTCGCGGCGATGGACGGTCACGAGGACCAATCGCTTCGCCGGATCGAGTTCCCGCCCCAACGGTAGGTCGCGCCTCGCGGCGAATCGGAGCGCGTCGACGCCCGTGTTTCCGGTCACGTGGACCGAATCCCGGTCGATCCCCTCGCGGAGCAGGTTGTCGCGGGCCGCCGTCGTCGGCGCGAAGTGGAGGGAGGCCAGGTGGCTGGCGGCCACGCGGTTGGCCTCCTCCGGGAAGGGAGAATCGAGCCGGTGGGTTCGCAGGCCGGCCTCGACGTGCCCAAACGGGATCCCGAGCATGTAGCTGGCCAAAGCGGAAGCGAGGACCGAGGTCGTGTCGCCCTGCGCCAAGACGAGGTCCGGCTCCTCCTCGCGGAGCGTCTCATGCATCCCGACGAGCAACCGATTGCTGAGGTCGGCCAGGGTTTGACCGGGACGCATCAAGTCGAGGTTGCGATCGGGTCGGATGCCGAAGAAGTCGAAGATCGGCGCCGCCAGGTCCCGGTGCTGCGCGGTGAAGATCAACCGGCAGTCGGCCCACGGCGACTCGCGAAGCGCTCGGACGACGGGCGCCATCTTGATGGCCTCCGGCCGCGTGCCGACGACGCAAACGATCCTTTGGCGCTCTGGCTCGCTCATGAACTTCTCCTCCTTGTCGCGGCGCGTGTGGTTGTTCATTCGACTTGAGCTTGAACCGAATGCGGCCCTTCCGCCGCTTAACGCGAGCCTGAAAGCCTTCGCAGGGCCGATCGAGCCGATCGCGCCGCCTTCAGGGCGGGTTCGGGAGCGTGGACGCGGATCAATCGCTTGATCGATTGCCGCGCGTCGACTCGCGGCGGCGCTTCGGGCTCGGCGGGCGCCGGCGCCGGGGCGGGTTCGGCCGGCGCGTTCTCGATGTGGTTCCGATACCAGTGGCGGTACGACCGGGACGGGTCGGAGTCGTCGAACGGATCGGGGAAATGGTTCAGCAGGTCCTCTCGGCGGCGATAGAGCACCCGATGCGCGTTCTCGATCTTGATTCCGCTTTTGTAGTGGGCGTAAACGCAGGGAATTTCGCCAAGCGTGGATTGGCCAAAATACTCGCAACGGTCGATGTACCAGTCGCGGAAATCGTAAAGCACCGGGCTGTGCGAACCGTAGCGGTCGAGCATCGTCAGCTGAGCGCCGCTGTCGAATCCCGAGAAATGATAGAAGACCAGGGGACGGCCGTTGATTTCAATCTCGTAAGGGGCCGAGCCGGTGGCCCGTCGGTGAGTCAGATTCCAAGTGGAGACGTTGTACTGAGGGTCGCGAAGGATCGTGATGTCGTCGAACAACGCGGGCGCCAGGTCGACCCACCGCTGATCCGTGAAGAGGCCGTTCTCGACCTCGTCGTAGCAGTAATTTCGGAGGCGGTCGGCCCACCAGTCGATGAATTTCCGGCCGTTGCGGTTCATGCGGACGGCGAGGAAGCCGAGGTTGTACACGCCGTTTCGGAGGCAGCAGATCTCGTTGTCGACGACCGCCATCGGGTCGGTCTCCATCTCGATCGAGTGGGGCGTGAGCAGGACGCTTCCGGCGTCGAGCGCCCTCTCCAGGTCGTCGAGCCGATTGGCGACGATGATGTCCGGGTCGAAGTAATAGATCCGCTCGGCCCCAAACCGATCGGCGATGTACTGAAACGCCGTTCCCTTCACGGCGGTGCAGAGTTCGACCAGGCGGTGGCGGAAAATGAACCGGGGGAGGTTCTCAATCGGCAGTTCTCGGATGTTGATAATGGAATCGAACGCCCCGGTGACGCGCGGAGGGAGGGCCGGCGGGTCGTCCGAGAGCACGACGTGGAACGTCGCCTCGGGGTGAACCCGTTTGACGGAGTGGGCCAGCGCGGCGGCCTTGGGAAGATAGTTGGTCGTGACGCTCGTGAAGACGTGCATGGGCATTCCTTTGCGCCAATACAAGGGTTCGACGGGGTCCGCGACGCCCAACGGGTCTTTGAGCTTCGACGAGGCGGACGACCGGCCGGGTTCGCCGCGCGTTTTCCACCATCCGTGGCGGGAAGAGGCCGCGACGCGCTCGTCTTCGGGCGGTCTCCCGGAGCGGCGTGACTGTAAACGTCGCGAGCCATCGTGTCAATCGCGACCACGGGGCGGGGGAGGGCCGCTTGGCGGGAACGCCCCTGGTTTCACGATGAGTTTCCCAAGGATGTCTATAGCCCCGTCGCCTTGGTTCCGATTAGAGGGTTGTGACGATCGCGAGGTTCATAAGGTCTTTTTCCAATTTTGACGAGGTTGACCAAGCGCCTGGAAGTTGCCTCGATCTCCGTCGCCGGGCGCCGGCGCTTCGCGATCGTGAATCATCCTCACGTCGTTTCGCGACGGAGGCCGGCAAGCGCCCACGAGTGGATTTTGGCGCTTGGCGGCCGTCGTTCGGATTGACAAGGGACGAGAGTGCTGTCATTTAAGTCTCGGCGTGGAGCGGCCGCGGCTCACGAACCGGAGTGTTTGATCCCCCCGCGCATCGCCTCGTCCTCGGAACCCTCCGCGGGATGAAGAAGTTTCTCGGGGAGCCGACCACCACATCGGCGACGATCGGACGCCCTGGACGCGGAAACGTGAGCGGGATCAAGGAGCGCATAGGACATGGATGTCTCCGCCTTTCTTTCGGAAGCGTCGTTCTGGGTCTCCGACCATGCCGCCAAGCCGCTCGTCCACTCCGCGTTTTACCCGGTCGCGCGCTGGCTGGTCGACGCAGCGAGGCCAAGGGTCATCGCGCAGCTCGGCTTCGAGCGGCCCAGCGTGTACTTTGCGCTCTGCGAGACCGTTGAGAGGCTGGGATTGACGACCTCTTGCGTGGCCGTGGAGCCGCTAACGACCGCTCCGCCCGACAATGTCCGTCTCAACGCGGCGTCCCGGCGGGCTCGGGAGACTCACGCGCGCGCCTTCGGGACGTTCTCAACGCTCGCGCGCGTCCCGATTGAGGAGATCATCGAATCGTTTCCCGATCGCTCCATCGACCTGATCCACCCATCGGATCCTGGGTGCGTCGCTCGGTTTCAACGCGATCTGGCTGCCTGGCGAACGAAGTTTTCGGAACGCGCGATCCTACTTCTGCCCCAAACCAACATTCCGGGGCGGGAGGGGGGCTCGCGCGATTTCCATGACGATCTGGCGCGCCGTCATCCCAGCTTTGAATTCACGCATGGCGATGGATTCGGCCTGATCGCCCTGGGAGAGGCCCCGCCCGAGCGCGTCCGGGCTCTATTCGACGCCGATGGAATTCCGGAGCTGCGCGACGCGATCAGGCTGGCGTACGCGCGTCTTGGGCATGGCTTGGCCGAGGCCCCAGCACTTGAGGCCGAGACGCGGTTGGAAACGTCCGACCACGGGCCAACGATCCTGGATATTGGGAAGTCCAATGGCGCCGCGAATCTTCACGGAGCGTCCTCGATCGCCGATGAGATGCCGAACCGCGACGGTGATGACTCCGCCTCGGGCTTCGGCTCCGGGGCTTCCAAAACGGATGTGGAGGAGCTTGTGCTCCGCGAGGAAAACGAGTTGCTTCGCGAGGACAACGAACGGCTTCGCGAGAGAATCGATCGCCTCGATCAGAGTCGACGGGACCTGAGCCGGGAGAACGCGACGCTTCGTCGAGAGAATCCCCTGTTGCAAGAGCGCCTGGCGCATTCCCAACATGATCACGCGCTGGCCGTGGAGCGGCTCAACGAGTTGCGGCGGAGCACGACCCTGGTTCTGGTTGAGAAGGGTCGGAAATTCCGCGGGCGCTATTTCCCCCAGACTCGGCTCCACGGCCGCTGTCTGGAGCTTGTCGTTCGTTTCGCGCGCGTCTCGTTTCAAGTTGGCCCTCGCGCCGCGGTGGGGAAGGCCGCGCGGAGGGTCTTGCGCAAGGCCGGTATTGCTCCGCGTCCGGTCGCTCCGCCCTCCTCGATGGTCCCGGAGCCGGTTCCGGTTTACCGATCGATCGTCCCGACGAACGGCGCGCCCCGATTCGAGGACCTTCCCTGGAGCTACACGGGAAGCCGCCCTCGCGATGGAGCTCGCCAGCGGCCGACGTTGAAGATCTTGCTGGTTAGCCACGCCTCCTGCCGAACCGGAGCGCCCCTCTGTTTGCTTCGGCTCTCGGAAGAGCTGTCGAAAATTCCCGATGTGGAGTGTTGGACCGTCTTGAAGAATGGCGGCGAACTCTCGTCGCAATTCGCGCGACACGCTCCGACTTTGGATCTCTCCGCGCTGGCGGCTTGTGGCGTCGCCCGACCCGACGCGCCCGGGGAGATCGCCTCGCGATTCCGGGATTTCTCGAGGAAGGGCGTCGCGATTTGCAACACGATGGCCGTGAGCGAGTTTCACGAGGCCTTCGGCGCCCAGGGGGTTCCGGTCCTCTCCTGGATCCATGAGCTGCCGACCTTCATCGACATTCTTGGGGGCCGCGAGGCGATCGAGCGGATCAAGCGCGCGAGTCATCGGACGATTGTTCCCGCCAACGTGGTTCGCGAGGCCTTGATCGCGAAATTCGACTTCGATCCCTCACGGATTCAGACCCTTTATTACGGGCTCGACGCCAAGACCCGCGGCCTCTCGAGAGAGACGATGAGGGCGCGGGTTCGCGAGGAACTGGGGCTGCCCGAGGACGCTCGGATCGTCTTGGGGTGTGGGACGATCGATCTCCGCAAGGGGGCCGACTTGTTCGCCCAGATGGGCCGGACGTTCCTGCTGGAGACCGCGCCGGCGGATCTCGCGTCGCGGACGTTTTTTCTCTGGATCGGCCATCCGGTCGATCAAGATTTGCGGAAGTGGTTGCTCCACGATATCGAGAAGGCGGGGCTGTCGGATCGGATTCGCTTTCTGGGCACGCGCGATGACATGCCGCCGTATTTCCTCGGAGCGGATGTCTTCGCCCTGACTTCGCGCGAGGACCCATGCCCGTTCGCGAATCTGGAGGCGATGGAAAGCTCCCTGGCCGTGGTGGCGTTTCAAGGGGGCGGGGGCGCGCCCGAGGTTCTCGGCGATGGCGGAATCGCCGCGCCATACCTTGATGTGAAGGCGATGGCGGAGGCCGCGCGCGACCTGCTTTCCGATGACGCGAAACGACTGGCGATGGGGGAGCGCGGACGAGCCGCGATCCGCGGTCATTTCACCTGGCCCCGCTTCATGGCCGAATTTCGGGAGGTTCTCGAAGCCGATTACGGCCTTGAGCCGTCGAAGGAGTCCACGGTGTCGGTGATCGTGCCGAATTACCGGCACGCCCCCTATCTTGAGGCCCGTCTGCGGAGCATTTTCGAGCAAACCGTTCCGCCTCGCGAGATCATCTTCCTCGATGACGCCTCGCCCGACGACAGCGTCGAGATCGCTCGGCGGCTGGCGCTGGAGTCGCCGGTTCCGATGCGCGTCGTCGTCAACGAGCGCAACAGCGGCAGCACGTTTCGGCAGTGGATGAAGGGGTTCGATCTGGCCGAGGGGGACTTGATTTGGATCGCCGAGTCGGACGACTGCGCTCATCCCGAATTCTTGGAGCGCATGCTGCCCGAGTTCCACGACCGAGACGTGGTTTTGGCCTACAGCCAATCCGCCTTGATCGGCTCGGAGGGGCGGGTCCTGGTCAAGAATTTCCTGGCGCACACCGACGACCTCTCCCCCGCGCGTTGGCGTTCGCGCTATTCGGCGACTTGCCGCGAGGAGGCCGAGATCGCGCTCAGCCAGAAAAACACGATCCCCAACGCCAGCGCCGTGATCTTTCGGCGTTGCGACGAGATGGACTACGCCGAGGAACTGCTTGGCATGCGGTTCGCCGGCGACTGGCTCTTCTACGCGATGCGCATTCGCGGCGGCAAGATCGCCTTCGTCCCGGAGGTCTTGAATTACTATCGCCGCCATGAGAACACGGTCTCTTATCAGTCGTGCAAGGCCGACACGCACGTGGAGGAAACCCTTCATGTGAAGATTCGCGTGTTCGAGACCTTCTCCGTCTCGGCCAACGCGATTCGCCGAGGGCTCGGCCAAACCTTTCTCGAATACGCCATGCTCACCGTGCGGTTCAGTCTCAAACGACCGCCGCTCACCATGGACGCGCGGGCCGGCATGTTGAGGTTGCTCGATCGCGCCCGAGGCGCCTTGAATCGTCAGACCGGCGGTCACGGCGAGTTGAAAATCCTGTTCATTGTCGACTCGGCCCAAGGCGGCCTGGACAGGCTGGCGAGTATTCATCTGATCAACGCGCTGGCTCGCGACCACCAGGTCTTCCTATGCGTCGCCTCGCCAGCGGTCGCGAGTGAAACTTCATGGGAGGAACTGGACGACCGCGTCATTCCGATCGAGGGAACGCTGGCCGTCACGCCTTGGTCATCCCAGGGATTCGAAGGCCGTTTCCGCGCCGAGGTGCTCAAGGAGCTGATCCGGTTCCACCAAATCGACGTCATCCACTCGAGATTCGAGGAAGGCGATCGACTGGCCGCCAAGATCAACGCCGAACTGAACCTGCCCTGGTTCATCCACATGAGCGATGGGAGCGAATGTTGGTTGGCCGATGAGGCCGATCCGTCGCGCGACGAAGCGTTGGCCACGGTGTCCGGCGTCTTCCACGAAGCGTCCGATCCGAGCCGCCTTGCCGAGAGACGCCCCGAACTCGCGGGCAAGCGCTGGCTCCGTCTGTTCGAAGGTCTGCGGCAAGACGCGCTTCCCCGCCCGGCGGGGTCGATTCGCAAGCGAGAAGGCGAGTTCTGGGTCTACCTGGTTTCCGATGACGCTCGTTTGGCCTCGGACGCCAACGCCGCGACGGCCGCGGTTCGGCTGGTCAATCGTCTCTCGGCCGTGGAGCGCGGAGGCCGTCGAGTCAGGCTCGTCATGGCTGACGGAGCGGGCTCGTCCTCGCCTGGAGCGGCGCCGTTGACCTTCTCGGTTCCGCGGGCGGCCGATGAATTGGACCTGATCGCCCAATGTGACGTCGCGATCGCGCCCCACGCGGGCGACGCGTGCCGCGTCTCGTCGCGGGTTGCCGCGCTGCTTGCCCACAACATCCCCATCATCGCCCCGGACAAGGGCGCGATTCATGATATGTTGTCGTCGACTGCTTCGGGGGCGGGCTTGGAGGTCGAATCCGACGGCCGCCCCACGCTCTCCGCCGACCGGATGGCCGTCGCCTTGCTCCGTTATCTCAAGCGGCCCGACCTGCTCGCGGCCCATCGCGATCGCGCGGGGCGGCTCTTCGACGGCCGGTTTCGCGTAGATCAATCCCAGGCCGTCTGCGAAGAGGCCTACCTTCACGCCAGGGACTTTCTCGTCTTTGCTCGCCCGGCTCGGCCCGGGCTCTCGATCGAGAGCCGAACGCCTCGGGAAATCGCGTCGCGGGAGAGCGCGTAACCAGCGCGGCGCTTCTCCGGTCCCACCTCGGCGTCTGATTCGATCTAAGCGGGTGGACCGAGTCTTCCCGGAACGCTTTTGACGAGAAGCCCGAACCCGCGCGCTTTTCCGTGGCCGGCCTCTGTGAGGCCGGGACCGGCGTCGGATCGCCAAGGCTCGCGTCCCGGTGGCGCGGGCCCCGGCTACAATGAAACGGCCTCTTTTATGACCGGCGTCGGCGCGAAAGGACGACCCAACTGACGAAAGAACTTCGTCCACCCACTCGGCGCGTGAAACCCGAGGCGTCTGGGCGTTGGGTGAGGAGAGCGGGAGGTCGTCTCCCGCCCTGGGCTTGCGGAGTTGAGCGGTTGGGCGTCGCGTCGCGGCGGAAATGGAGAAGCGGCGGTCTTGCCGCCGCGCTCCGGGGCAACCGAAATGGCCGCGGGGAAGCGGCCCGATCGGATCTTAGGGAAGCTTGAAGAGCATCGCGTACTGGCCGCAGACTTCGCCCATCTTGGCTTCCAGCTTCAAGCCGGCCTCGGTCGCGAGCTGCACGAAGTAGTCGATGTCGATGTCGATCCGAACCTCGTCGCCCGAGTATCGAGTCCCCGGCGCGGGGTTGATGTGGATGGTCGGCAAGAACAGCCCTCTCGGCGAGAGGACCCGGCGAACCTCGCGCAGATAGTGCTTGGCGTCCTCCTCAAGAAGGTGCGTGAACAGCGAGCATCCCCACGCGAGGTCGATCGAGCCGTCGGCCGCGGGAAAGACGACCTCGGTGGATTTGATCATCCCCTGCGGGTTGTAGCACTCCGAGTGGACGTCGAGGCAATGGAACTCGAACTTCTCCCCGATGATCGGCGAGAGGTGCTCGTGGCAGAAGTCGATGCTGCTCTTGATGACGTCGAAACCAATGTACTTCTTGACGTAGGGATGATACGCCAGGTTTCGGGCCATCTTGCCGCAGCCGCAGCCGATGTCGAGCAGCCGAGATTCGGGGACCAGATACTTGCTGAGCAAGATCTGCCAGGCGTCGCCGCTGATGAGATACCCGGCCATCGAGGGAGAGCCGACCGAGGACCGAACCCGCGCGCCCGGGATCGGGGGTATGATGTCCGAAACGCGCTCGGAGCCCATTCCGAAAGGCGCCTGGCTGTCGAACTGAGCCTGCTCCTTTTGATACTGGGCCATCTGCATTCCCATCCGGGAGATCTCAAGCCTCAGCTCTTGGATCACCGAATCGGCGTTTGTTTCGCTCTCGGACGAGCCGCGAGGAAACAGGGATCGGATCAGGCTTTTGCGAGGGCGGCGGCCGCTCTCGGGCGGCGCGAGGGTCGCCGTCGCGCCATCATTGGATTGCGGCTCACGCGGGTCGAGTTTCGCCATGTGGACCTTCCTCCTCTCTCGGAGTGACACGGGCTGGGAAACGACCGACGCCCCATTCGCTCATAAGAGGCGGGGTAGGGCGGATCTCGGGCGAGATTGTACGAGAAACCCCCTTTCGGGCAAGTGCGGAAACCGGGCGGGAATCGAGGGTGTTTCACTCGATTTTGGCCCTTGCGCCGGCCGAGACGCCCAACGCCAAAATCGAGTGGGCGCCGGGCGATTTCGAGTCGCCTTGACCGCTCCTTTCATCGGTGGTACACATCCGGCCCCTCGCGTCCCGGTTTTCCGGCCCTTTTGAACAATCGACGGGGACCTCGCGCTTCGACGGCGACTTGTGGGGGCCTCGCCCGCGCCCTCGTCGGCCGTTCGCGACGCGATTGGCTTGGAGGGCTCCGTTCGGGGATTCCGGACATCGAGTTCGGTTCGGAGGATCCGGTCGCGCGCTCGCTCGCAATCGCCGATGTTCGGTTCGCGCGACCCAGCTAGTCTTGGAGGTTGGAATGGCTCTGGCCCGACTCGTCGACGTGATCGTTCCGGTGAAACGGGGCGGTGATGAGCTTCCTCGCCGACTTCACTCGCTGCTGGACAACGGCGGAACGATGCTTGGACGGCTCTTGGTCGTCGCCGGCGACGCGGACTTGGATTCGAACCCGGCCTGGGACGAACTGGTTCGCTCGGATTCCCGATGCCTTCTTCTACGGGGCGCGCCGGACGCCGATTGGGTCGGCCTGTGCAATCGCGGCCTGTCGGAACGCCGAGGCGACGCGGTCATCCTCCATCCCGACGTGATTGTGTTCCCCGGTTGGTTGGAATCGCTGGCCGCCACGGCCCACTCGGCGGAGCGGGTCGCCCTGGTCGCTCCGTTGACCGAAGGGGACGGTTTGGCCAGGGAACAGGTGGATTGGGACGAGTTCGCGAGGGCCGTCGGCGGGCTCCCGGCGGATTCGTTTTTCCCGCGTTCCGGGCGCGTTTGCAATTATCTTCGCGGCGACATCCTCGACGCGGTCGGGCCGCTCGATCCCGCGTTCTCCTCCCCCCGCGCCGCGCTTGACGACTGGCTCATGCGGGCGCGCGGCCTGGGCTTCTTCGCCAAGCGGGCCAACCACGTTCTCGTCTCGTCGGGCGGGATTGAGGACGATTGGGCCGCGGGGGCCGAAGACGCCGACGCCCTAAACGCCCGGCATCCGAACCTCTCCGATCAGATCGCCCGATTCGAGAGAACGCTCGACGCCCGGCTGGCCGCTCACGCGATGGATTATCAATCCACGGGGAAGATCAAGGTCGCCCTCGACGTGCGGCACCTCCCCTTGTGGGTCAACGGCACGAAGATCTACGCGATGGCCCTGGGAAACGCCCTGGCCGCCATGCCGGAGGTCGAGCTGACCCTGTTGGCGGCTCATCCGCTACAGGCCGAAGGCATCCCCGGAAGAGTCGTCCATCCCGACGATTGGATCGACGACGTCGCCGTGATTCACAAGCCCGCGCAGATTTTCGATCGACGGCACGCCAAGCTGCTCTTCGAATCGTCGGCTCATGTCGTCATTACCTATCAGGACTTGATCGCGTATCGGATGTCGAGCGTGTTCGACTCCGAGTCGGATTACGCGGTCTATCAGGATACGAGCCGAACCACGCTTCCCGCCGCCCAGGCGATCCTCTGCTACTCCGACAACTCGCGGACCGAGATCGAAGACGAGTTCGGAATCCCGCGAGAGGACATCTTTGGCGTTCTCTTGGGAGTGGACGTCGAGGAATTCGCGAGCCCCGCCATCGAAGCCGAGCGGATTCGAGAGCGCTTTCAGCTTCCCGATCGCTACTTCTTCGGCTTGGCGAGCGACTATCCCCATAAGAACCTCTCGGGCCTGGTGGATGCGTATTCGAGGTTTCGCGAAGCGCGACCCGATGATGAGCCGCCGGCGCTCGTGCTGGCCGGCGCCGCGCCCAAGGCCGAGGCCGATCTTAAGGAGCACCCGGAGGGCGGCCCCCCCGGCGTGATCTTCCTCGGGGGCGTCTCAAACGACGAGCTGAAGTTCCTCTATCAAGGCGCCGAGGCGTTCGTCTTTTCGTCGCTGTACGAGGGCTTCGGCCTTCCCCCGCTTGAGGCGATGGCTTCGGCCACGCCGGTGGTCGCGATGCCCTTCTCCTCGGTCCCGGAGGTCTGCGGCGACAGCGTCCTGTACGCCGACGGCCTGTCCCCGGACGACCTGGCGCGCGCCCTGGAGCGGATCACCGATGATGAGGCCTTGCGGCGTGAGCTTCGCGAGCGCGGCCTAAAGCGAATTGAGGATCTTCAGTGGCGAGAGACCGCCCGAAACACGTTCGAGGTCTATCGCAAGGCCGTTCTCAATCCCTCTCCGCGATCCCTTCAAATGCGGCGATCCCTGAGCGGGGCGATTTCCCACTGGGCCGACGTCGACGCGCCGTTCACCATTCCGGCGCCCGCCGCTCCGGAGACGAGCGAGCCGGCCGTCGAGCCGGAAGCGCCGGCCGAGGAAATAACGCCCGACCCCGAGCCGGTCGCCGAGCCGGAAACGCCCCAAATGGAGCCGGTCGCCGAGGTGGAACCTTCGCCGATGGAGGCGGAGGCGTCCGAGCCATTGGATCTGGAACCGGAGCCGGAACCGGAACCG